>UMHQ01048982.1_pt1 | contig 21804 bp, 24 predicted proteins | sample 1965531 | NCBI WGS metagenome assembly UMHQ01 (sample SAMEA4836098, study PRJEB28245) | human gut metagenome | biome: gut microbiome; material: fecal sample | place: Denmark | collected 2008
TATTTTTTTATTCTTTTGTCACATATGTATTATCGCATAACACCTTTTTTAAAGTTTTTTTAAAATTTTCTTTACATTTTATTATAATTATGATATATTAAAACCATAGGGGGGTATGGTAATATCTCTGGAAGAAAAATTAAAAATTTAGGGAGGAATAAAAATGGCAAGTTGTGAAACTATGAAAAAAGGACAAGTGTACGTATGTGAAGATTGTGGTTTTGAAGTAGAAGTTATTAAAGAATGTAATTGTCATGAAGATCCTAACTGTCCTCATGATGTACATGAAGATTGTTGTGATTTCGAATGTTGTGGAAAACCATTAACTTTAAAAAAATAAATATAGATAATACTTTTAACTTTTAATAATAAAAAATTCTCTAACAAGCTCCTAAAAATTAGGAGCTTGTTTCCTTTTAAAAAACAATTGCCAAGAACTCTCCGAAGCTTTAGCTTCGAGAGATGAATTGGCAAAAAGAAATAATTGTGATATAATAGAATTATAAAAAACGAAGAAATAAGAATGCTAATGATAGCATAATAAAATAATGGTAGGGTAGGAACTACCCGAACCTATACGCCCTTAGACATCGTGTAAGACGATAGAGTAATCTTTTAGACTACGAAACACTGTGATGGATGAAGAGGGAAGCACCGAAGCTTTAGCTTCGTGTTTAGTTCACGAGTAAATTGAAACGATAGAATCATTGTGATAATATTCTATCTAGCGAGTTTTTTATTCTCACGTAATCATAGGTTATGACCTTTCCCTAAAGAAAAAGGTCGCCCTTATTTTTTTTATTTTGAAATTTGAATGTATAGGAGGATTAAATATGAAAAAAACAATTACAGAATGGTTAGGAGATTTAAAATTAACAGAAAAGAAAATCAATAAAATTTACCAAGAATTGAAAGGAAAAGATCTATTTAGAGTTTCTTTTGCAAAAGATAAAGAAATTTACAAAACACAATGGGATAAAGAACAAGAAGAAATTAAAGCTTTATACCAATCTTTAAAACAATTCATTTTAAATAGAGATAAAATGAGAGCTGCTATTTTAGCTTTCAATGCAACAAACACAATTAAAATAGGAGAAACAGATTATGTAATTGCATTAGCATTAGAAAAAATGAAGAAATCAGATTTTGTAGACATCAATAGATTGTTAGAAGAACAAATCTATAAAATGAACGTACAAACTGATAATTATTTACAAAATGCAGAAGATAAAAGAGATACTCTTCAATCTGAATTATCTAAGAAAGCAAACTCATCTACCAAAAAAGACAATGAAGCGATTGAAGAAATCATGAAATCCTTCGTAGTTGACAAAAATGACTATTTAGAGTTAGTATCTGAATTGTCAAAAAGAAAAGAAAGAAACATTGAATTTTTAGAACAAGTAAACGTTCAATTAAACTTAAAGAACGCTACTACATTCTTAGAAATTGATGTGTAATATATAAGTAAATTTGGAATTATCTTGATAAAGTACAATACGCCATATTTCACTTTTTTGAAGATACATTTCTGGTGAAATGAAAACAATAATTAGAAAAGTATCTAATAATTTCTTGATGAAAAAAGAGAACAATTACAAAATTTGTGTATATTGGTTCGGTTGACCATAAAACCGTTTAAGATTGTAATGTTTAATTTGTAATTTGAAATTATGTAGTATTAAGATAGGTAGTTTGAAAAAACTAGTCATGATACTAATAACAATTTAAAAAAATAATTCAAGTATCACTAGTGATTGTAGTATTAAGATAAGTAATATGTGTATAAATCCAGAATTAACGTTTTGAACGATGGTAATAGTATTTTCCGTCTGGCTGAGATAATTCCAAATGAATATAGAAAGCAGAAGACTTAAAATGCCTTCTGCTTATTTTTTTAAAAGGAAGTGAAAATATGAATAAAATTCAAACTATTTTAGATGAAATTTACGAAGAAAATATTAGATATATTCAAAAAAACTCTTACGTTCCTGGAACAATTTCTGTATATTACAGTGAATTCCAAAGTGATGCTGCAAACATGTATGTATCTAGCTTACAAAAGAATTTTAAAAAATATTTGCCAAATGTAACGGTAGAATCTCACATGGTAAAACATGAACATATCAATTTTCTAAAATTCCAATTAGAAGGGGATCATTCTAACGGAATTATCATTATGAATCCAAAATGATGATTTATATTTTTCTATTTTGCTATAGCATCTCCTTTCAATGTATCTCACATAATCTTTCTAATATACCATCATAGTTAAAACATTATTGTTTTTTATTTTCTTTTTCTGCCTTAATGAACTCAACTGCTCTTATTTTTTCTTGCCAATCAAAATATTCTTGTGTAGCTATCTTATCTCCTTGGTTTTTTCCTGCTGTCAATTGTGATGGAATAACTTTTAATTCTTTCATAGATTTTTCATCTTCATTTACAATTGCCTCAAATAGTAGATCAATTTTATCATCTTCCTTATACACAGGATACTTTGTTCCTCCACAACCTAAAAAAGAAAAAGCTAATAAAGTTAAAAATAAAGAATCATATCCATATTTCATCTTTCTATCTCTTTATCTTTCTCTTTTTTTTGAAAAGGAGTTTTGATTCTTTGAAATTCTGCTAGTTCTTTTTTCCAATCTTGACTTAAATGTTTAAAATAAAACTCGAAAGTATGTTCTAAAGAAGTTGTAATAAAAGAAATAATTTTACTATAATCTTTTTTAGTTTGTGCTAATTCTAACGAGTCATAATATTCTAATCTATCCTCATTGCGAATAATACAAATAGGGTAGCCTTTTTTCATCAATTCAAAGTTCATGATAAGTCTTCCTGTTCTTCCATTTCCATCAGAAAAAGGATGAATCTTTTCAAAATCAGCATGAAATTTAGCAATTTTTTCAATCAGATTGTTATTTGTATCTTTATTATATTTCTCAATCAATTGATTTAACTCATATTCTACTTGAAAAGGAGAAACGGTTTGAACATTTGTACCCCCAATAAAGTTAGAATACTTTTTAAACGTCCCGGCATGTAAAGGATCAATTCCACTTAAAATAAGGCTATGAAAATTTTTGATTAGTTCGATATTTAATTCTGTTCTATGCTTTACCTCTTCTTTTAAAAAATTAACGGCATACTCTTGCCCTTTTACTTCTAAATGTTCTTGTAAAGATTTTCCTTTTACTGTGATTCCATATTCTAAAATCACATCAGTTTCTTTCAACGTAAGAGTATTCCCCTCGATAGCATTACTATGATAGATATAGCTTGTTTTTAATTCTGTTTCTAATTTACGAACAATACAATCCTCCAAAGGTCTTTTTGTGTCTAAAAATTTTTTATATAAATCTAGGTTTATTTGTTTCTGAGTATTCATAAATAATCTCCTTCTTATAAAAATTTTTCTTTATACAATTTTTGCTCTTCTAAGCTTCTTTATTTTAAATAAAGAAGTCTTTCCTATTCTGGTGTTCTTAATACAATCTGATATTTTTATATTTCCTTGTATCCATGCCTCTATATATCTTTTTTGTTCTAAAGAAAGATTTTCAATTTTACTTGGTCTACCAACTACCTTGTTTTTTTTCTTAGAAATCTTTCTTCCTCTCTCATCTGTATCTAAAGAATCATATCCCTCTTTTTGCCTCGTTAATATTTTATCTCTTTCTTTTTCTGCAAAATATCCAAGTAAATGAAGAATAAGTGGTTGTATCAATTCAATCTCTATTTGAGATTTATTTCGAGTAGATAACAAGGGATTTTCTAAAAATTCAAGAAAACATCCCTTATTTTTTATTAGTTCAAAATTTTCTTTCATTTCTTTATTATTTCTTCCCATTCTATCCAGTTCTTTTATAATAAGAGTATCTCCAACTACAAGCTTTGCCATCAATTTTTGCCAAGATGCTCTATTAAAATTCTTCCCAGATTCTCTATCAATAAAAATATTATCTGAAGATACTCCAGCGTCTTTTAAGGCTATTATTTGTCGTTCTTCATTTTGTGTTTTTGAACTAATTCGAATATATCCATATATCATCTTAGTTTCCTATCTCCTTACCGTTCTATCCCGTGAATTTTTTCTATTTTCTTACTCCAGGGATTCTCCTTACTTTTCTCTATATTTTTATTAAGTTCTAAGGCTTTTTCTAAAATCTTTTCTTTTCTTTCTTTTAAAATAGTTTTATAAAAAGTTGATCTTATATTCGATATAGGTAAACTTTCTATAAAATTTTCTACTTCTATTTCTTTTGCACTGATTATTGAAGTTATCCTTTTTAAAGATTCAATACAGTGAATATTATCAGTACTAGATAAAAAATCAAAATAATTAATTTTTTTATCTTCAAGTCGTATTGCTGAAGTAGGAAAAGTATAAATTCTTTTATTCATTTCTTCTTTAGAATTTAAGAATAAGATTAAATCATCATCAGTTGCAGCTGGATATAAACAAGAACCACAATCATACACAGGAGCTATTCTAGTTGATTTTGTATTTTCATTTACTAAAAATCCCCAATTTCCGTTGTGTCTATCAAAATTACCTAAATAAGAATCTACAATAAACATATCCCAAAAAAACTTAGTTACTTCGTTTTTGTTTATAAACTTTTGTTCTTTTATAGTAGACAATATTTCTGATAACTCAGTCCCACTACCATTCGAAGATTCATCTTTTAAAAGAGAATTTTTTATGCTTAAAAATTCATATAAATATTCTCCTTTCTCTTTAAAATCTTTGCAGGCAACACAAAGTTTTTCTTTCCCGTTATCCATTATCTTCCCTAAAATTACTTCTTGTACAGAGAAACCTAATATTGAAAATATTTTTGAACAAATATACTCAGATAATATACTGTTTGTATATCTGCTATCTTTATTCCTATGAGTAATTTTTAACATATATGGTTTTCCATGGTATAATATTCCTTTTTTTATTCCATTTGCACCTGAGTAGGCTCTAAAACTAGGATTATTTTCTATAATATCTGTAAAATCTACTATACTATTCTCTTCCTTTTTCATAGTTTCCCTCCCAGTATTTTTTTCTTAGATAATCAGCTTGCTCAATACTTATTACTCCATCCCATTGACAAGCATTGATAGAACCATAAACTTCATCTAAATAACAATCATAGACTGTAGATGTTTTAAAACTATATTTTTCTACATTTTCAATATCATGTTTTAAATATTGAGGTAATTGTTCTTCCCAATCTTCCTTTTGTTTCATAAAAACCTCCTTATTACTCCATTATATTGACAATTTATATATCAAATTATATTCTAGCTTTATTATACTATATCAGTTCATAAAAATCTATGAAATTAAAAACATATTTATGAACTGTTTTTTATAAAAAAATATAAGAAATCTTTCAGGAAAATAACAATTCAAAAAAGTATACTTTTTTGAATTGTTTTATCCTATATAAAAAGAAAGAGTCATAAAACTCTTTCTTTTGGAATTTTAATCTATTTATCTAAAATTTCCCTCTTTTCCTTCTTTCATTTTTCTTTCCCAGGGATTTTTTAGATCTTTTATAGTTGATTTTTCTTTGTTATAAAATGCTTCTATTCTTGTTCTTTCTTTTTTTTGTAATTCCAATCCCCATTTTGTAAATTCTTTTATATCTTCAGATTGCAATAAAGAAATATACTTTCCTTTCTCTTCTTTTGGAATAATGATAGGTGGCATTCCTTCCTTTAAACAACTATGAATAATCAATAATCTTCCTGTTCTTCCATTGCCATCAGGAAATGGGTGAATTTTTTCAAATTGAATATGTTGTTCCAAAATAGCTTCTATCTTTTCTTCTATGGTTTTCGTATTCTCTAAACGATATTTTAAAAGGAAGTGAAAATGTGAATAAAATTCAAACTATTTTAGATGAAATTTACGAAGAAAATATTGGATATATTTGATGTGATTTATATTGAAAAATCTAATCTTTAAATTCTTTTCTCCAGATTTCTACCAATCTCTCTAAAGAATAGCCGGCATTGGCAGGACTGGTCGAAGGCATTAAAATAGCCTCTTTCCCTAATATCTTTTCTTGATATTTCTTATAATATTTATAGGACGTCCCTCCATTACAAATAATTTTTTGAATGGGACTCTCTCTTAAAATTTCTGTTAAATCATTGGGAATCACATCTTGAATACTACTATCCGAAGAGCCTTTGATTTTACAAGAATGAATCACGTCCCATAAAGCAATTTTATGCCTTTTTAATAGTTTTTTCTTCTGTTCTTGGGTTTCAGGAAACTCCTCTTCAAAAATCTTAGCTAACATCTTCCAAAAACGATTTTGAAGATGGCCATAAAAAAAGTTTTCTTCCCTTGATTTCACAGAAGGGAAGCTTCCTAAAATTAAAATTGTAGAATTTTTTTGATAGAAAGCTGGAAAAGGATGTACTATCCTTTCAAGCATTTCTCCATGATGACCACCTTCTTGTACAATCCGCTTTTTCCTTTCCAAATTTTTCTCTCCTTTTCTATAAATTCCATTTGTTTCCAAAATTGAAAACTGATTGTATTTTCTAAAATAACAGCCAATCGTATTTTTTGAAATTTATTTTGTATAAATGCATTCTCCAATTTCCTAAAAAGATTTTTTCCAACTCCTTGCCGATGATACTTAGAATGTATTATATAGAGTCCTATATAAATCACTTTCTTTTGCATCTCGATGATGTGTTACATGAAAATAATAGAGATTTGATTGATATATTTCAAAAGCTGCTCTTATATCTTCTAAAGTTTGAACTTCTCTTCTCATTATACTAATCCTTGTAAAATTTGAATAAAGCTATAAAACAATTTACAACCATAAAAAATAATCACAATTCCACAGACTAGATTGATTCCTCTCAAAACCTTATCGTCAAATTTTTGACTAAACAAAGAAATAAAAGAAGAAATTCCTAAAAACCATAAACAAGAAGCGGAAGTAACCCCTAAAATAAATTTCATGGATTCTGTAGCAGGTAAACTGGCACGGAAAGCTCCTAACATCATAGTCCCGTCTATGATAGCCTGTGGATTAAACCAAGTTACAATACAAGCGGAAGTAATTACTTTGGTAATAGAAATATTGACCTCTGTCTCCCTCATAGAAACCTTTTCTTTTAACAGCCCATAACCGATATATATGACAATCAAACTTCCAATGAAAAGAATTAACACTTTTAAAATATTAGATTTTTCCATCACTGCTCCTGCTCCAAAAAAACAAGCAAAAGCAAGAGTCACATCAAAAAAAATAACAATAAGAGCAGTTAAAAAGACTCTCCCTTTTTTTTGTGTCAAAGCAGTATTGATAACAAATAAATTCTGCAAACCAATTGGTGCTACATAGGCTAAGCCCATAAGTAATCCTTGTAAATAATGATTCATTTTTTATTCCCCCTAAAAAAATGATGTATACTATCATTATACTAAAAAAATTAGGAAAAAAAAGGACAATTTTTGAAAAATTGCCCTTTTAATCTAATTATATCATTTTAAAATCCTAATGCTTTTCCATCTCTTCTCGGATCTGCTCCTCCTCGAAGTGTTCCATCCTCTGCCATTGTCACACCTTGAATACAAGGATATTCCAACCATTCTCCTCCATTTTTCATTTCATGTCCCATCTTTTCTAGTTCTTGAACTACTTGCGGATTCATTCTTCCCTCATAAGTTAAAGTACCATAAGCATCATGAATTCTTGGAAAATTGATAGCCTCTTGAATATCCATACCATAATCCATCATTAAAAGTGCCACTTGTGTAATTCCTGTAATAATTTTTTGTGCTCCTAATCCTCCCAAACTTGCAACAGGTTTTCCATCTTTTAAAATAATGGTAGGAGACATAGAACTAAGAGGTTTCTTTCCACCAATAATAGAGTTCGCCTTTCCATGTCCGGTATCAAAGTCATCCATTTCATTATTTAATAATACTCCAGTATCTTTCGCTACAACTCCAGAAGCAAAAACTCCGTTTACTGTAAAGGTTACTGCAACAATATTTCCTTCTTTATCCACAATAGAATAATGTGTTGTATCCTTGGATTCAAACTTCCAAGGATCCCCTTCTGAGTAATCTTGTGATTTTGTTTCATCAATTTTTGCTTGTAAGGTTTTAGCATAGTCTTTATTGATAACACCTTGCAAAGGAATTTTTACAAATTCTGTATCTCCCATAAATTTTGCTCTATCTGCAAATGCCATTTTCATAGCTTCTGACAGTAAGTGATAGTATCTTGTAGAACCTACCGGAATGGATTTCATATCATAATTTTCTAAAATATTTAAAATTTGAATAATATGAGCTCCACCGGAGGAAGGAGGGGTAGAAGTAATGATTTCATAGCCTCTATAATTTCCATGTACAGGATCTTTAATTCTTAAGGAATAATTTTTCATATCTTCCATACTAAGAAGTCCTCCTGCTTCTTGAGCTGATTTTACAATAGACTCTGCAATCGGTCCTGAATAAAAAGCTTCTTCTCCCTTTTCTATAATTTTTTCCATGGTATTTGCAAGATCCGGATTTTTAATCGTGTCTCCAACCTCATAAGGTTTTCCATTCTTCAAATAAATTTTTGCAGTTTCCGGGTATTTTATCATATTTTCTAATTGATTTTTCATATCCATATTCATAATAGCAGAAACCTTATATCCATTTCTTGCCAAATCAACGGAAGGTTGAATGACATCTTTTCTTTTTAAATTTCCATACTGATTCAAAGCATATAGAAATCCTTTTACCGATCCTGGAACTCCAATGGATTTTCCACCAAATTCCTTTTCATTTCCAATAACATTTCCATCCTTATCCAAAACCCACATATCCGGAGTTGCTTTTGCCGGTGCTGTTTCTCGGAAGTCTATAAATTTGGTTTCTCCTGTTTTCGCTAGACGTACCACCATAAAACCTCCTCCACCTAAACCGGAAGATTGTGGTTCACAAACACCAAGAGCAAATCCTACTCCAACAGCCGCATCAATCGCATTTCCTCCATTTTTTAAAATATCCAAACCAATTTTAGAAGCTTCATATCTAGCAGTAGATACAACAGCATTTTGTCCTGTGGCATCTCGCCCTGTACGAACAACATTTCCTTGCTCATCATAAGGTTTCCATTCTTCTGCACACAAACCGGCACTTAACAATAAAAATAACGAGATACTACATAGAAAACTTTTTTTCATATTGAACCTCCTTGATTTATTGGTGTTACTCTAATAGTCATATACTCGATAATGACTGAGTTTGTCAAGAAAAAAATTGACAGAATGGAGATATGTTGTATAATGTGAAAAGAACAAAAGAAAGAAGGGAATAAATATGAAAATTGGAGTTTTTGATTCAGGAATTGGTGGCTTATCTGTATTGCATCAAGCAATGCAAATGTTACCACAAGAAAATTTTATATACTATGCAGATGTCGATCATGTACCTTATGGAACGAAAACAAAGGAAGAAATTATCAAATATACTTCCGAAGCAGTAGATTTCTTAGTGAAAGAAGGAGTAAAAGCCATTGTAATTGCCTGCAATACTGCAACAAGTGCAGCAATTCAAGAGTTAAGAGAACGATATTCTCTACCTATTATCGGAATGGAACCTGCTGTAAAAAAAGCAATTGATTTTCATCCGGAAAAAAGAGTATTAGTCATTGCTACTCCTATGACAGTTCAAGGAGAAAAACTACATAATCTTATTGAAAAAGTAGATACAGAACATTTGGTAGATGCTATTGCTTTACCAAAATTAGTAACGTTTGCAGAAGAAGAGATGTTTGAAGATGAAGTGGTTTCTGCATATTTACAAGAAGAATTCAAACAATTAAATTTAGAAGACTATTCTTCGATTGTCCTAGGTTGTACTCATTTCAATTATTTTAAAGAAAGCTTGAAAAAATTATTGCCAAAAGGAGTTAAGTTTTTAGATGGAAACGAAGGAACTATTAAAAAACTGATTTCAGAGTTAGAAAATATCAATACCTTAGAAAAAAATGAGAAAAGAAAAATTGAATACTATTATTCCGGAAGAAAGCTTTCTGAAATTCAAGATATTACAAAAATGGGTAGATATATTCATCGTTTAAATCATATGTTAATGATTAAGTAAGGGAGATAACATTGTTAGAAATCAAAAAACAAGCCCTTGGCTTATATAGAACAAATTGTTATGTCTTGATTCAAGAGGGAAAATCAGTTATCATTGATCCCGGATTCTCTCCTGAAATCATAGAAGATATGATAGCAGGAACAACGCCCCTAGCAATCTTATTAACTCATGGACATTTAGATCATGTCAATGCCGTAAAGGCTCTACATCAAAAATATCATCTTCCTATTTACATGAGTAAAAAAGAGGATGATATTTTAAAGCTAACAACTTCTGTTCCGGAAGGTTACCACCGAGATTTTGAAGCAGAATATTTTGATTTACAAGAGGGGGATTTACAGATTGAAAATTTTTCTTTCGAAATTATAGCAACTCCAGGACATACTGAAGGAAGTTTATGTATTCGTTGTGAAAATCATCTTTTCACAGGAGATACTTTATTTCGCGGAACCATAGGAAGAACGGATATTTTTTCATCCGATCCTAAAAAAATGAAAGAAAGCATTCAAAAAATTAAGAAATTAGATCCAAAATATATTGTCTATCCGGGACATTCTTCTAACACAACTTTGGAAGAAGAATTTTTAACGAATCCATTTTATCAAGAAATGTAAAAAACTAAAAAACCGATTGAGTCTTTTTCTCAATCGGTTTTTCTTCTAAATTTCTATAATTGGAAAATACAAAGTTCCGATATCTTTTCGATAGCAAGAATCTTGGAAAGATACTTTTTCAATATCTCGATATGCTTTTTCGATCGCTGTTTCCAAATTTTCTCCTGTTGCAACAATATTTAAAACTCTTCCCCCATTATTATAATATTTTCTATTTTCTTTTTTGACACCTGCAAAGAATATATGATTTTCTACCTTATCCAGTCCATGAATTTCATAACCTTTTTGATAAGATACCGGATACCCTCCGGAAGCTAACACGACACAGCAAGAAGAATCTTTAGACCACTTAATTTTATTCGCATCTAAATTTCCTTCCAAAGCATCCTCTAGCATTTCTAAGAAATCACTTTCCAATAGTGGCAATACCGCTTGTGTTTCCGGATCTCCCATTCTCATATTGTATTCTAATAGATAAACTCCTTTTTTAGTAATCATCAAACCAAAGAAAATAATTCCGGCAAATTTCATTCCTTCTTCTTTCATCCCTCGTAAGGTTGGCTCTAAAATATCTTTTTGAAAAGCTTCCGAAACCTTTTCCGTAACATAAGGATTCGGAGCAATCACTCCCATTCCTCCTGTATTTAATCCTGTTTCTTTTTCTCCAATTTTTTTATGATCTTTTGCAGAAATAAAAGGCAAAATTACCTTAGAATCCGTAATTGATAAAATAGAAGCTTCTACCCCTTCTAAAAACTCTTCTATGACAACTTCTGCTCCGGCATCTTGAAATACTTTATCCACCATAATTTCTTGAACTGCTTTTTTGGCTTCTTCTAAATTTTGACAGATGATAACTCCTTTTCCTGCAGCTAAACCACTTGCCTTGACTACAAGAGGATAGTCTTGTTTTTCTATATAAGCAAAAGCTTCTTCTGCATTTTTAAAGTTTTCATATTTTGCTGTTTTTACCCCATATTTTTTCATAAAATCTTTAGAGAAAGCTTTTGAACCCTCTAACATAGCTGCTTGTTTGTTAGGCCCAAAAATCTTTAAATTCTCTTTCTCAAAAGCATCTACAATTCCTTTTACTAATAATTCTTCGCTTCCCACCATTGTGAAATCTATTTTCTCTTCTTTTGCAATCTTTAGTAATTCCTCGATACTCAAAGAAGAAGATTTTATGATAATTTCTTCCACTCTAGGATTTTGTTGTAATTTCCAAGCGATAGCATCTTCTCTTCCACCGCTTCCTATGACTAAAATTCTCATTTCTTTCTCCCTTCTCTTAGTGCTTAAAATGTCGAATTCCTGTAAAAATCATAGAAATTCCATGTTCATCACAGGCATCGATAGACTCTTGATCTCTCATAGAACCACCCGGTTGAATAATCGCTTGAATATGATTTTCTGCACAACAATCTACTACATCTCGGAATGGGAAAAAAGCATCAGATGCTAAGACAACTCCTTTTCCTGCTCTTTCAATCGCTTGTTGTGTTGCCCAAATTCTATTGACTTCTCCGGTTCCAATTCCAAGAGCCATTTGATTTTTTACAACAACAATTGCATTTGACTTTACATGTTTTACTACTTTCATTCCAAATAATAAATCTTTCTTTTCTTCTTCTGTTGGATCTTTTTTTGTCACAACTTGTAGATTGTCCAAGTTTACTCTATCTTCCTCTTGGACCAATAAACCTCCATCTACTTTTACAAGATTCATCTTATCTGTCGGCTTTTGATGACATTCAATTACTCTTAAATTTTTCTTTTTCGCTAATACTTCCAAAGCTTCTTTTGTGTAAGAAGGTGCAATAATAATTTCTAAGAAAATCTTAGTCAATTCTTCTGCTGTTTTGGCATTGACTTCTCGATTGAAAGAAACAATTCCTCCAAAGATAGAAGTCGGATCACAAGAATACGCTTTTTCAAAAGCATCTTCTACGGTTTCAGCAATCGCAACTCCACAAGGAGTAGAATGTTTTAATCCACAACAAGCGATTTCTTCGTCAAACTCTTGCACTACCTTCCAAGCTACATCCATATCTCTTAAATTATTGAAAGATAATTCTTTTCCTTGATGTTGAATAAAGTCTTTCATTGCTCCATTTTCAGTTGTAGAAACATAGTAGGCTGCTTTTTGATGTGGATTTTCTCCATATCGTAAATCCATTTTCTTTTCATACGAAGTGCTAAAATATCTTGGGAAGTCTTCTTCTAATAGGAAGTTAGAAATCGCTGCATCATAAGCAGAAGTTAAGTTAAATACCTTTCCTGCAAAACGTTTTCTATGCTCATAAGATACTTCTCCGGATATAGAAATATCTTCTTTTACCACTTCATAATCACTAGGATCTGAAATTACAACAACATCTTGAAAAGATTTTGCAGCAGAACGCAACATTGTTGGTCCTCCAATATCGATAAATTCAATTTTTTCTTCAAATGAAATATCACTTTGTACTTTTTCAAAGAAAGGATACAAGTTTACAACCACCATATCAATGGTATGAATTCCTAACTTTTCAATACAAGACATATGTTCTTCATTTCCACGAACTGCTAAAATTCCACCATGAATCACAGGATGTAGAGTCTTTACTCTCCCATCTAACATCTCTTGCATCTTTGTCACTTCTGAAACTTCGATAACAGGAACTCCATTTTCTTGTAAATATCGATATGTCCCCCCTGTCGAAAGTATTTCATAATCATGCTCCATCAAAAATTTGGAAAACTCCAAAATATTTTCTTTGTAAAAAACAGAAATTAAAGCTCTTTTTTTCAATTTATTTCTTCCTTTCTTCTTTTATTTTTTGAATCGCCTCCGGCAATAAAATATGCTCTTGTTCCAATACTCTTTCTTGTAGTAATTCTACCGTATCTTCTGCATAAACAGGAACTTCCCTTTGCAAAATAATTTCTCCACCATCAATTTCTTCCGTTACATAATGAACGGTACAACCACTCTTTTCTTCTTTCGCTGCCAATACCGCCTTATGTACATGGTTTCCATGCATTCCCTTCCCACCAAATTTAGGCAGTAAGGAAGGGTGGATATTAATAATTTTCTTCTCCCAACGTTGTAGGAAATCACTCGGTAAGATAGATAAATATCCCGCCAATACAATCAAATCCATATCTTTTTCTTGAAAGAATTGATTCAATTCTCCTTTTTTTAAGATACAAAAAGGAATGTTATATTTTTTTGCCCGTTCTAAAGCACGGCATTCTCTATCCGCTACGATATAGGACACTTTGCAGTCTGTTAATTTTTTATCCTCTATCGCATCTAAGATGGATTGTAAATCCGTTCCCCCTCCGGATACCAACACGGCTATTTTAAACATAGACTATGATCTCCTTTTTCAATATATCCTATTTCATAAGCAGTTTCTCCTAGAGAATTTAAGAAATCAATAATTTTTTCACTATCTTCCGCTTTCACCACAAGAGTATATCCTATTCCCATGTTGAAAGTTCCAAACATTTCTTCTTCGGGAATATTTCCTCTCTTTTGAATAATATCGAAAATTTCTAATTTTTGTACTTTATCTTTCCATACTACCGGAGAAAATTCTTTTCCCATACATCGAGGTAGGTTTTCAGGAAGTCCCCCTCCTGTAATATGTGCCATTCCGTGTACTTCAAAGTTTTCCAATACTTTCAAAATATTTTTTACATAAATTCGAGTTGGTGTTAATAAAATATCCGATACTTTTGCACTTCCATGTTCTTTGGTGCTAATCACTTCATCATAGTCAGATAAGACTTTTCGAACTAAAGAAAATCCATTACTATGTACTCCACTAGATGCTAGAGCGATAATCTTATCTCCCTCTTGTACTTTACTTCCATCAATTAAATTTTCTTTCTCTACAATTCCCACACAAAATCCTGCAATATCATAATCTCCTACCTTGTAGAAACCTGGCATTTCTGCAGTTTCTCCTCCTATCAAAGCAGCCCCTGATTGTAAGCATCCTTCCGTCACTCCGGAAACTAATTCCGCTGCCACTTCAGAATCTAATTTTCCACAAGCTAAATAATCTAGAAAAAACAAAGGCTTAGCTCCATGACACAGAACATCATTCACACACATTGCCACAGCATCAATTCCTACAGTATCATATTTTTTTTGTTTCAATGCAATTTCTAATTTTGTTCCAACTCCATCTGTTCCGGAGATTAAAACCGGATTTTTATAAGCTCCTAATTCGTACATAGCTCCGAAACTTCCTAAGTTTGTTAATACTGATTTATTATGAGTTTTTAATACGTTTTGTTTCATTAGCTCTACGGCTTTGTATCCTTCTTCTTTATCTACTCCTGCACTTTTATATGAATTTGACATTGCTCCCCCTTTTATCTTTCTTCGTCTTCTTTAAAACAACCGATATAGAAATCTTCTCCATTCCCTAATGACTTCTTTAAGTTTTCTAAAGATAAATACTCTAAGGTTGTTGCTCCAATTTTTTCTCGAATTTCTTCCACACTCATATGACTTCCCATCAAAATATTATCGGGATCGATATTCACCCCAAAATAAGATTCTTCAATCACGATAGGAGAAGCCGAACGGAAATGTACTTCCTTTGCTCCTGCTTCGTATAAAGTATCTATCAATTTTTTAGAAGTTGTTCCTCTTACGATGGAATCATCTACCACGATAATTCGTTTTCCCTCAATCAGTCTACGAATTGGATTCAATTTTACTTTTACAGCACGTTCTCTTAGTTCTTGAACCGGAGCAATAAAAGTACGTCCCACATATTTATTTTTTAGTAATCCTGCCGAGTATGGAATTCCACTTGCTTCTGCATATCCGATTGCTGCTGGTACTCCTGAATCAGGTACTCCAATGACGATATCCGCTTCCACCGGATGTTGCTCATACAAATATCTTCCTGTCGTATGTCGAAATTCATAAACGCTAATTCCATCAATCACACTGTCCGGTCTTGCAAAATAAATATATTCAAAAGAGCTTGCTTTTTTATTACTTTCTTGATATTGAATACTTTCCACTCCATTTTCATCAATAATGACCATTTCCCCTGCTCGAATATCTCGCACAAATTCTGCTCCGATCGCATCTAAAGCACAGGACTCTGAGGCAAGGACATACATATCCTCTTTAATTCTTCCCAAACATAGAGGTCTTAGTCCTTCCGGATCTCGAACTCCTATCAATTTATCATTGATAATCATGGCAAGAGCAAAACATCCTTTTAATTTTTCTATTGTTTTTAACACAGCATCTCGGTATCCATATATTCCATAAATACTTAAATATTTTAAAATAATTTCGGTATCTATGGCAGTATGAAACAACATTCCTTTTTCTATCAGGTCTTTCTTCAATTCTTCTTGATTGGATAAATCTCCATTGTGAACCAGTGAAATCATTCCCATCGCAGATTCCCCACCAATTGGTTGACAGTTTCTGGAAGAGCCTGTGCTGGCAGATCCATACCGAGTGTGAGCAATCAAGATATTTCCTGTAAATTTTTGAAAATCCTCTGCTAAAAACACATCGGATACTAACCCAACATTCTTTATTGTTTTTTGTCTTACTGTGTTGTCTGTTATGGTATCACAGATTGTATATCCAGCTCCTTCTTGTCCTCTATGTTGTAATGCATACATACCATAGTATCCAATCCCTACTAAGTCATTTCTTACCTTTTTTGAATGTACTGCTAAAATCCCCATGTTTGTTGTTCTCCTTTTCTCTTAAAAAATTATGCTTTTGTTTCTGTCAATCTTTTTACGACTTCAATGTAGGCTTCTTCAATATTTCCTAAATCTCTTCTAAATCTATCTTTGTCTAATTTTTCTCCTGTTGCCTTATCCCATAATCTGCAAGTATCCGGAGTAATTTCATCTGCTAACAAAATTTCTCCCTTTGCATTTTTTCCAAATTCAATTTTAAAATCAACTAAAGTAATTCCAATCTTATCAAATTTTTCTCTCAATAAATCGTTAATCTTTGCAGTAATGGAATAGATTTCTTTTAATTCTTCATAGGTTGCTAACTTTAAAGCAACGGCATGATGATCGTTAATCAAAGGATCTCCATATTCATCATTTTTATAACAAATTTCAAAGATAGTATTACTTGGTTTTGTTCCCTCTGCAATTCCTACTCTTTTTGCCATAGATCCGGCAATCAAATTTCTTACAATGACTTCCAATGGGAAAATTTGTACTTTTTGACATAATTGATCTCTTTCATTTAATTTTTTTACAAAGTGTGTTTTGATTCCATGCTCTTCTAACATATTAAAAATCAAAGTTGTAATTTCATTATTCATAATTCCCTTATTATGAATACTTCCTTTTTTTGCTCCATTTCCGGCAGTTGCATCATCTTTATAGTGAACGATGACTAAATCCTTATCGTCAGTTGCATATAATTGTTTTGCTTTCCCTTCATATAAAAATTCTCTTCTTTCCATTTTCCTTTTTCCTCCTAATTTTTTATATTCTATAATTCTACTGTTTTATTATCTTCTGCAAACTTTGCTTTCATATTTTTTCTAAATTCTATCAATTTTTTTGACAAATCCTCATTTTCAATTGCTAACATTTGTACTGCTAACATACCGGCATTATAGGAATTATTGATTCCTACACAGGCAACAGGAATAGATTTTGGCATTTGTACAATAGAGTACAAGGCATCTACTCCCTCCAAAGCAGCTTTAATCGGAACACCGATAACAGGTAAAGTTGTTTTTGAAGCAATGACTCCAGGTAGATGTGCTGCCAAACCAGCTCCTGCAATAATCACTTTACATCCCGTTTTTTCTAAATTCTCTAAAGTTTCCTCTAATAATTCCGGAACACGATGAGCTGATAAAACATGAGCTTCATAGTCAATTCCGAATTCTTTCAAACAATTTGCAGCTCCCTTCATCACATCAATATCCGACTTACTTCCAAAAATAATAGCTACTTTCATTTTCCCTCCATTTTATTTAAAATATTTTACTCCATTGCTAAAGATATCTTGTACTTTATTTCCGGGGATATTTTTATACAAGTCTTCTCCCTTTCTTTCAGAATGTCCCATTTTTCCTAAAATTCTTCCATCAGGAGAAACAATTCCTTCAATCGCACAAGTAGAACCGTTCGGTGTATGACGGAACTCATTCGTAGCTTTTCCTTCAAAATCTACATATTGTGTTACAATTTGTCCTTTTTGAATTAAAGATTTCAATTCTTCTTCTTGTACATAGAATCTTCCTTCTCCATGAGAAACAGGAACTATAAATTCATCTCCTACGTGGAAAGAAGAAAGCCACGGTGACTTATTCGATACAATTTTGGTTCTTACCATTTGAGAAACGTGTCTTCCCATTTTGTTGAATGTTAAGGTTGGAGAATTTTCTGTTACCGTTCCTAATTTTCCATAAGGCAATAAACCGGATTTAATTAAGGCTTGGAAACCGTTACAAATTCCTAAAATCAATCCATCTCGATCTAGGAAATTTTGAATTTCCGCCATAATTCTTGGATTTTGTAAAACAGTTGCAATAAATTTTCCCGAACCGTCCGGCTCATCTCCTGCACTAAATCCTCCAGGTAGCATTAAAATTTGTGCTTGTTTTAATTCTTGTATCATTGCTTCAATGGAAGTTTCAATATAAGATGGTTTTAAATTTCTAAAAACTAAAATATGTGGATCTGCTCCTGCATCTCGAAATGCCTTTGCAGAATCATATTCACAGTTTGTTCCAGGGAATGCCATGACAAGAACTCTAGGTTTTGCTATTCTATCCTTACTATGATAAATTTCTGTATTCACATAAGTATCCAAAGTATAAATTTCTTTCTTTTCTTCTTTGTATTCGTATGGGAAAACAGGAGCTAACACGTTTAGCCATTCTTGTTCCAGCTTATCAGCGGCTAAAATAGTTGATGTTTCTTTTTCTAAAATATGAATTTGATATTTTTGGATTGTTTTTCCTAAGTATTCTAAATTTTCAAACTCTAAGGTTTCTTCACTTTCTAAAATAAAACTTCCATAAGCCAGTTTAAAGAAATCTTCTCCGATATTTTGTAATTCCAATCCAATTTGATTTCCAAAGCTCATCTTCGTTAATGCTTCTGCAATTCCACCCATTTTGATTGTCATACAAGAAAGTACCTTTCCTGCTGTAATTTGTTCATGTAACCAAGTAAAATTTTTCTTACAGATTTCATAATTCGGCATAGAATTTTCCAAAGCCTGATGTTTTAATAGGTAAATGTGAGAGCCTACTTTTTTCAATTCCGGAGAAATCACTTCTTTTGTAGAAACAGGAGCTACTGCAAAAGAAATCAATGTCGGTGGAACATGTAAATCTTGGAAACTTCCACTCATAGAATCCTTTCCACCAATCGCCGGAGTTCCAAAAGCTTCTTGTGCTTCTAAACTTCCTAATAAAGCAGCAAAAGGTTTTCCCCAATCTTTTGCATCCTTTCCTAATTTTTGAAAATATTCTTGGAAAGACAATCTGACTTTTCGATAATCTACTCCAACAGATACTAACTTTGCCAAAGATTCTACAACAGCATAGGCTGCTCCATGATATGGTGACCAAGAAGATATATTTGGATTGTATCCCCAAGTAATCGCAGAAGCTGTTGTCGTATGTCCTTTTTCGACTGAAATTTTTTGGACTGCAACATCACTTGGAGTCATTTGGTATTTTCCTCCAAATGGCATTAAAATCGTTCCAGCTCCAATATTCGAGTCGAACATTTCTACCATTCCTTTTTGAGAAGCTACATTCAAATCTTTCATACAAGTTTGCCAAAATTCTGCCAAAGTATTTCCTCGGAATAAAACTTCTTGGAAAGGATTCTTTCCACTTGGTGTTTCCACTTCTACCTTTGCCTTTTGTCTTACTCCATTCGTGTCTAAGAAAGCTCTTGACAAGTTTACAATTTCTTGCCCTTTCCAAGTTAAAATCAATCTTTTTTCTTCTGTCACTTCCGCTACCTTAGTTGCCTCTAAATTTTCCAAAGCAGCTTCTTCTAAGAAGGATGCTTCATCCTCTTTCGCTATGACCACTGCCATTCTTTCTTGAGATTCTGAAATTGCCAATTCTGTTCCATTCAATCCGGCATACTTTGTTGGAACTAAATCCAAATTGATTTTTAGTCCCTCTGCCAATTCTCCAATCGCTACCGAAACTCCTCCGGCACCGAAGTCATTACATTTTTTAATCATTTGTGATACTTTTTCTTTTCGGAATAATCGTTGAATTTTTCTTTCTTCCGGAGCATTTCCTTTTTGCACTTCCGCTCCACATAATGCTAAAGAATCCTTTGTATGTTCTTTGGAAGAACCTGTTGCTCCTCCACAACCATCTCTTCCGGTTTTCCCACCTAAAAGAATAATAATATCTCCGGAAATCGGAGTTTCTCTTCTCACATTTCTCGCCGGAGTCGCTGCAACCACAGCTCCGACTTCCATCCTTTTTGCTTTATATCCTTCATGATAAATTTCAGATACCAATCCGGTTGTTAATCCAATTTGGTTTCCATAAGAGGAATATCCATGGGCTGCTGCCGTTGTAATTTTCTTTTGTGGTAATTTTCCTTCCAAAGTATCCTCAAAGGCTTCCAAAGGATTTGCTGCTCCTGTTACCCGAATTGCTTGATATACGTAAGACCTTCCGGAAAGAGGATCTCGAATGGCTCCTCCTAAACAAGTAGAAGCTCCTCCAAATGGCTCAATTTCTGTTGGGTGATTATGCGTTTCGTTTTTAAACATCAATAGCCATTTTTCAATTTCTCCATCCACATCTACATCAATATATACAGAACAAGCATTGATTTCTTCAGATACTTCTAAATCATCTAACTTTCCTTCTTTCCTCATCTTCTTTCCAATAAGCTTTGCCATCTCCATTAAAGATACTTGCTTATCTGCTAAATACTTATCAAAAACTCTTTGTAGCTCTTCTCCAAAACTTCCTTTTGGAAAAATAATTTCCCGTAATTCTGTTTCAAAGGTTGTATGTCTACAGTGATCTGACCAATACGTATCCAATACTCTAATTTCTGTTTCTGTCGGCATTCTTTTTTCTTCTTCTTTAAAATATGTTTCAATAAAGTCTAAATCTTCTTGAGACATTGCCAATTCCATTTCTTCTTTTAAACCTTTGAAATCTTCAATCATAGGGACAGAACTTTGAAACTGTAGTGTTTCTTGTTCTAATTTTTTTAAATCCTTTTCTCTCATTTCTACCGGATTGATATAAAACTTTTTTGCCTTTTCTACATCTTCAGAGCTTATACTTCCTTCCAATAAAAATAACTTCCCACTTGTAATCACAACATTTTCATTTTCTGTGGATAACAAATTCATACATTGATATGCAGAATCAGCTCTTTGGTCAAATTGTCCCGGTAAAAATTCAACTGCAAAATGAGGAATTGTTTCATCAAAGTTTTCAGAAACCATATCTGTTACCACTTCAGAAAAAATCATTTTTTTAGCATCTTCTATATCATTTGCTCCAAAAACATCATAACAGTTTAAAATTCTAACTTTTGTCAAAGAACTTAATTGTAATGCTTCTTTCCATTCCTTACACAGACGTTTTGCTTCTAAATTAAAACCTTCTTTTTTCTCAACAAAAATACGACAGTTTTTCATAATCCCTCCAATATTATTTTTTAACATAAAAAAATCTGAGCACACTCTTCCTAGTTATAAGAATGACTCAGATTTATCATACACTATTTGATTTCTATGCACACTATGCCCTATATTATATGAACGCTTCTTATGCTTTTTCATCTTAATTTTAGGCATAAAATACATTTTTTCCTCCACTATACTAAATTTCTCTCAGTTAAAGATACCAAAAAAAGTAAGCAAATGAAAAATCGCTCTATATCTTTAACTTGTAGCGGTTAATAACGGTTAACCGTAGAGACTCTTGCCCGATACATACACAAGTATATACAAGTTAGTTTATTCATTTAAATATACATTTAATATATCATATATTTTAAATTTTTACTATCTTTTTTTAGAAAAAAATA
>UMHQ01052082.1_pt1 | contig 21637 bp, 18 predicted proteins | sample 1965531 | NCBI WGS metagenome assembly UMHQ01 (sample SAMEA4836098, study PRJEB28245) | human gut metagenome | biome: gut microbiome; material: fecal sample | place: Denmark | collected 2008
ATATAGGGGAAAGTAGTAGCCCAAAAAGCCAATTTATAACAAACTGATATTCAACACCATATAAAATCGAAAACTGAGTTGCAACTAAGCGATCGGCGAGTTGCAACTAAGCAAATGCTGAGTTGCAACCAAGCAATTGCTTAGTTGCAACTAAACTTTTGACCACTTTGCTGTTGCTTTTTTAGGCAGTTGTACGAAGACCATCAGCCCCCTTATTTGTGGTATCGATTTATCCGTGGATGTTAATTATGAACACAGAGTAACAGTCTCCTTATTCATAAATACCCCGATAAATACCACTTACAAGACTATTCTAATGAGTAACCCTGACGTTAGAGCTGGTTCTAGGATAGGAATGTATGGTTTTTTCGTATCTTTGTTGTATCTATCCCTATTGATAGAGTCTGTTTATGACTGGTCGTATTATCAAGATTATTCCCCTGTTCCTCCTCCTTTGGCTGACGGTATCTGGCTGTAGCTCTCTGGATGAGTATTACAATAAGGGGAAAAGAGTCCACAAGAGCGTCACTTCTCTAGAGTTGGGAATGACAAAGTCAGAGGTGCTGAAGGTCATGCGGTATGGGCCCGACTTTGTCAATAAGGAGGCACTGGACGAGGGTGTGCGTGAGATTTTAGTCTATCGAGGTTCTTATCAGCCGTACGGATGGATGAGTGAGCCTGTCCCGATGGTCTATCACTTGGTGATTGAGAATGGCGTGCTGGTGGTTGTAGACTCCGACAAGGACTACGAGCAGATACATATCAATGAGCGTCGGCGCTACGAGGAAGCGCAGAAAGAGGCACTGAAAGAGGCGGAGAAGAAAAAGGCGGAATAGCGGCTCTCCTCATTACCATATACATTATGGAAGGGAATGTTGCACAAAGTGCCGTTCTCGCCTGTAGCAGCAGATATACGAGTTCTCAAAGTAGCGATATAATCAAAGTAACCCCTGCTTTGATTCGCAGGTGGTACTTGTCAGTTGTCTCTAAATTGGTATCTTTGTGGGTATTAAGTTTTTGATGATTAGTGATAGGTATTGACTTGATATCAGATGGGTATAGCTCTTGAACGCATAGGTAGTTACGTACAATTACTGAGGGAGGTTTTTAAGCGTCCCCAGCGCCATCGTATGTTTCTTCGCGAGCTGATTCGCGAAGTGTATGTGCAGGGCGTTGGCTCCATTTGGATCGTGGTATTGGTCTCTTTCTTTCTAGGAGCTGTACTGACGATGCAATTGGGGATCAATATGAGCCACCCATTGATCCCAAAGTTCACAATCGGGTATGCCACTCGCGAGATTGTACTCTTGGAGTTTTCGAGCACCATTATGTGTATGATCTTAGCTGGCAAGTGTGGCAGTAGCATTGCGAGCGAAATTGGCACAATGCGGATTACCGAGCAGCTGGATGCGATGGATATCATGGGAGTAAATTCGGCCAACTATGTGATTCTCCCCAAGATCATTGGCATGATGATCTTTGTGCCAGTATTGGTCATGATTAGTATGCTTGTCGGCTTGGGGGGTGGTTACTTGGCTTGTCTGCTTTCGTCCAATATCCCCATAAGTCAGTTTGAGTCTGGGCTTCAGCTTTTCTTTAAGCCCTATAATATCTTTTACTCGGTGGTGAAGAGTCTCTTTTATGTCTTCTTTATTGCCTCTATCGCTTCCTACTTTGGGTATAATGTGCGTGGAGGAGCGTTGGAGGTGGGACGTGCCAGTACCAAGGCTGTGGTGATGAGCAATGTGGCAATACTGATTTGTGACCTCGCCCTCACCCAATTAATGCTGATGTAGAGCGGTATGATAGAGGTGCGTGATCTACATATGAGCTTTGGGCATAAAGAGGTGCTGAAGGGGGTGAATGCTACCTTCAATCCTGGTGAGTGCTCCTTGATCATTGGCAAGTCGGGAGTAGGCAAGACGGTATTGATGAAGTGCGTCATTGGACTACTGGAGCCGACTAAGGGGCGGGTGCTCTATGACGACATTGAGCTACAGACCCTATCTCCAGAGGAGACGCGCCTATTGCGTCAGAAGGTGGGGATGCTCTTTCAAAACTCTGCTCTCTTTGATAGCATGAATGTGATGGAGAATGTGCTCTATCCGCTAGATATGTTTTCGGATGAAAAGGGAGCAAGTAGGCGAGCAAGGGCTAAAGAGTGCTTGGAGCGTGTGCAGCTCTATGATGCTCGCTACAAGTATCCAGGGGAGATCAGTGGAGGAATGAAAAAGCGGGTGGCGATCGCTCGTGCCATTGCACTAAGGCCAAGCTACCTATTTTGCGATGAGCCAACGAGTGGTCTGGACCCAGAAACCTCCAAGATGATAGACATATTGTTGCGGGAGATAACACTAGAGGATCAGATGACCACCATTGTCAATACCCATGATATGAATTCGGTGGCAAATATCGGAGACCATGTGCTATTTGTGCATGACGGAAATATATGGTGGGAGGGGAAAGGAAAGGACATTGAAAAATCAGACGACGAGGTGCTCAAAAACTTCGTCTTCATCAGTAAGTTGTAGAGAATATAGATTATGAATAAGGATGTGAAGCCTACTGGGGCAGAAAAGAGTGCGACTGAGAAGTCACTCAACTTTATTGAGCAAATCGTGGAGGAGGATATTCGGAATGGACTCAATGGAGGTCGTATCCAGACGAGGTTTCCACCCGAGCCCAATGGTTACCTCCATATAGGACATGCCAAGGCGGTATGCATTGACTTTGGGATTGCGGAGAAGTACAATGGTGTTTGTAACCTGAGGTTCGATGATACCAATCCTGTGAAGGAGGAGACGGAGTATATTGAGGCAATCAAAGAGGATATCCATTGGCTCGGATTTGAGTGGGGCAATATCTACTATGCTTCGGACTACTTCCAGGACCTATACGACTTTGCTATCCGCTTGATTAAGGAGGGGCACGCCTATGTGGATGAGCAGACTTCCGAGCAGATAGCAGCTCAAAAGGGAACCCCTACCCAGCCAGGCACCCACAGTCCCTATCGTGATCGGCCTGCAGAGGAGAGCTTGGAGCTATTTGAGAAGATGCGACACGGAGAGATCCCCGAGGGGGCGATGGTGCTACGTGCCAAAATCGATATGGCCAACCCTAACATGCACTTCCGTGACCCTGTTATTTACCGTGTGATTCACCACCCACACCACCGCACAGGTAAGGAGTGGAGTGCCTATCCTATGTACGACTTTGCCCACGGGCAGAGCGACTACTTCGAGGGCGTAACGCATTCTATCTGTACGCTCGAGTTTGTGGTGCACCGCCCTCTCTACGATTACCTAGTGGAGCTACTCAAGACAGATGAGTACCGACCACATCAGTACGAGTTTAATCGCCTCAATCTTACCTACACGATGATGAGCAAGCGTAAGTTGATGGAGCTAGTGACAAGAGGTCTGGTACACGGTTGGGACGACCCACGTATGCCTACCCTTGTGGGGCTACGTCGGAGAGGCTATACCCCTAGGAGCATCCGCAACTTTATTGATATGATAGGGTACACCAAGTACGATGGCACCGTCGATATGGCGATGCTAGAGAGCGCTGTGCGTGAGGATCTAAATAAGGTGGCCGATAGAGCTGCCGTGGTGATGGATCCTATCAAGCTAGTGATTACCAATTACCCCGAAGGGCAAGAGGAGCAGATGAGAGTGCTCAATAATCCTGAGGCAGAGACACCTGAGTATCACGAGATCACCTTTGGCCGTGAGCTATGGATCGAGCGTGAGGACTTTATGGAGGATGCTCCAAAGAAGTACTTCCGGCTCACCCCTGGCCAGGAGGTGCGACTGAGAGGTGCCTATATCATTGAGTGTACTGGCTGCAAAAAGGATGAGGAAGGCCGTGTAGTGGAGGTTTATGCTACCTACGATCCCGAGAGCAAATCGGGAATGCCCAATGCCAATCGTAAGGTAAAGGGAACCATCCACTGGGTAAGCACCGCTCACGCTCTTCCTGTAGAGCTAAGGATGTACGACCGCCTCTTTATGGTGGAGGACCCTGCATCGGCCGATGCTGAAGACCTTGCCGAGCTGATCAATCCAGATAGCGAGCAGATTATCCCTGTGGCTTATGCCGAGGATTGGCTTCGTGATGTGCAGCCTGAGCAACACTTCCAATTTGTCCGCAAGGGCTACTTTACAGTTGATAAGGATAGCACTCCAGATAAGTTGGTATTCAATCAAACAGTTGGTCTGCGTGATGCGTGGGCAAAGAAAAATGCAAGTAAGAAATAAGTAGTTATGAATAAAAGTGTTATAACCTCGGTGATCTCTGTGGTTGCCTTTCTCTCACTCTTGGGAGCTTTTGCACCAAAGGTCTATGCCCAAAGTAGAGCCAATGTAGTGGATGAAGTGGCGTGGGTGATCGGCGACGAGACCATCCTTCTCTCCGATATTGAGCGTCAGCGTCTCTACTACGAGTCTACGGGTCAACGTATGGAGGGCAATGCCCGCTGTATCATTCCTGAGCAGATGGCGATACAAAAGCTATTCCTTAATCAGGCACAAATAGATAGTGTCTACCCCAATGAGCAGATGGTCACAGCAGCAGTTAATCAGTGGCTTGATGCAGTGGTCAATGAGGTGGGCAGCCGTGAAAAGGTAGAGGAGTACTTTGGTCGCAACTTCGCCCAAATCCGTGCCGAGCGTCGCAAGGTGGTGAGCGAGGAGTATGTGATGATGCAGATGCAGCAGAAGCTGGTGGGCGATATCCAAGTCACTCCATCGGAGGTCAATCGCTTTTATGATACAGTCAATCGGGATAGCCTCCCCTTTATGCCTCTTACGGTAGAGGTACAGATTGTGACCCAGGAGCCAAAGGTACAGGTGAGTGAGGTGGACCGAGTGAAGCAGAAGCTGATTGAGTATAGCGATAAGATCAGTAAAGGCGAGATGAGCTTTGAGACCGTCGCTCGTATCTACTCAGAGGATGGCAATACCGCACTCAAGGGTGGCGAGATGGGCTTCGTAGGAAGGGCAGAGCTAGAGCCAGAGTTTGCCAACGTTGCCTTTGGTCTGCCCGATAATGACAAGGTATCTCGAATCGTAAAGACTGCTCGTGGCTACCACATCATGCAGCTGATTGAGAAGCGTGGAGACCAAATCAATGTGCGACATATCTTGCTCCGCCCACATGTAGATGGTGACGAGCTAACTGCAACGACCAACCGCATGGACTCTATCGCCCACCTAATCCGTGTAGATAGCTTGCCCATTGAGGTAGCGGCCAAGTACTATTCGTATGACGAGGATAGCCGTCTCTCTAATGGTCAGATGGTCAATGCCAATCACCAAAGTCAGTACTACGGCACCTCTCGCTTTGTGATGGAGGATCTACCTCAGGAGGTTTCTGCCCAGGTGGCAAAGCTCCAGGAGGGAGAGATTTCTGCTCCATTTACAATGCTTGATAAAAACAATAATACTGTGGTGGCGATTGTGAAGCTCAAGAAGCGTGTCCCTGGTCACCGAGCCAATGTGGTTGATGACTATCAGGTGGTAAAGGGCATTGTGCTACAAAAGAAGCAAGATGAGACTCTCCATGAATGGATCAGGGAGAAGCAGAAGAAGACCTACGTACGAATTAGTCCAGAGTATCGCCAATGCGAGTTTCAATATCCAGGGTGGCTGGAGCAGTAGCCCTCCTGCTACTTTTTATCATTTCGTCACGGGGTAGTAGCCTATCATTGAGGGCTACTACTGCCGTGACTTCTTTGTATCGCGACACGGTTGGTAGTCCCCAGGATGGCAAGGAGCGTATCTTTATTGAGAATGTCGACCTCTGGAAATACGATCGAGAGGTCGATACTTTCGCCCAGCTTCTGGTGGGTAATGTGGTACTTCGCCACAAGGATGCGACCATGTACTGCGATAGCGCCAAGCTCTATCAGGAGCAGAATAGATTTGAAGGCTTCGGATCAGTGCGTATTGAGCAAGGCGATTCACTTGAGATCACTTGTAATTATATCGATTACAATGGGATGAACCTCCTAGCACGCCTGCGAGAGTCGGTGGTGATGAATCATGGAGATAACCATCTCTATACCGATAGCCTTGACTACGATCGCAAGACCGGTCTTGGCTACTACTTTGACACCGGATCGGTTGCTGATACACTTAATGTACTTAGCTCTACCTACGGCACCTACGATACCAAGAGTAAAAAGGTGGTGTTTGAAGAAGATGTGGTGTTGGACAACCCCAATTTTAAGCTCTATACCGATCAATTGAATTATGATACAGAGACCAAACTCGCAGATATTGTGAGCCCCTCTCGTATCGTGGGGGATAGCGGAATCATCTATACCTCTAGGGGAACTTATGATACTGAAAATGACCTCGCCTATCTGATGAATCGGCCAGTAATGGTCTCTGGAACTCGATGGATGACGGGTGACTCGCTATTTTACGACCGTGCAGCAATGCGAGCAGAGATGTACCGCCATATCCAGATGAAAGATACTGCCCAGCAGGTGGCTCTATTTGGCAATTTCGCAGTCTATCATGAAGACATTGGCTATGGTTTTGCACAAGATAGTGCCTATATCGTGGAGTACTCCAGTGAAGATACCCTCTATATGCATGCCAAGCTGATGGAGATGATCAAGGCCGACTCTGTGAGTAACCTTTTTAAGGGGATAGGCAATGCCCGGCTCTACCGCTCCAATGCACAGGCAGTAGCCGATTCTATTATCTACAACACACGCGACTCGGTGATGGTGAGCTACGGGAAGCCATTTATCTGGAGTGGAGAGTCGCAAGTGACGGGAGATACGGTGTCGTTATTTATCCATAATGGTGAACTAGATTATGCTCACATTAGGGAAAATGCCTACCTTTCTAGTAAGGTGGATGAGGAGAAGCACTTCAATCAGATGCGGGGTAGAGAGGTACTGGCTTACTTTTCCGACCAGCAGATGGACTCGGTCTGGACCCGTGGCAATGCTGAGGTGATATACTATAGTCTTAATCCCGATAGCATCGCTACAGAGCATGTCAAGGCACAGTGCAGTGAGATACTTATGCAGTTTGAGGAGAAGGAGCTAAGCAAGGTGAAGCTGATGGGACGGCAAGTTGGCACCGTAAGTCCAGTACTGCTGATCGACGAAAGTCAGCTCTACTATCCTGACTTCGTCTGGTTCCCCGAAGGGCGCCCCACCAGCTTCCTAGACATCTTTAGAGAAACCCCAAAACCAGAAGGTGTAGCTAAAGATAAAAAAGAGGAAGCCGAGACCCCTCCGAATCAAGAGAAGGAGGCTCTAGCAGCCTCGGAGTCAACCGAAATCACCCAAGAAGAGGCCCCTAAAGAGGAATCAAAAGAGGAACCAACAGAGGATCCCAAAGAGTAACCCCCTTCACCTTAAATACCACAACGTAAAAGGATCTCCCTTCGGAGGTCCTTTTCTCTTGGGTGCCTTATCGGACAAGTCAGACAGGTCAGACAAGTCGGACAAGTCGGACGAAAACCTCTACCAAGGTTTGAGTAAATGTGAAGGTGCTCTACTGAGATCCGATTGTCTTGTTCGACTCGTCCGACTCGTCCGACTCGTCCGACCTGTCCGATAAGGCACCCCCAAGGGAGCACTCGCAAGGCTGCTCTCAAAAGCATCATAGCAGATCGCCTTGGTGTGTCGATCTCTATATAAAGCGTGGGTCGTGCGAGACAATGCCTCACACGACCCACGTATTACTTACGACTTAGTCGTTGTTATTATTACTGTAGCCTAAACTGTACTGGCAGTGTAAAACGTGCACGCACTGGCTTACCGGTTTGCATACCTGGCTTCCACTTAGGCATCTTGCCTACCACACGCATTGCCTCCTTATCAAGGTTAGGGTCTACACCTCTTACGATCTTAACGTTGGATATAGATCCATTAGGCTCTACCACGAAAGAGACCATCACACGACCTTGGATATTATTCTCTGCTGCGATTGGTGGATAGTTGATGTTCTTTGATAGCCACTTCATCATCGCAGCTTGACCACCTGGGAACTCTGGCATCTCCTCGAGGTACTCAAAGATATGATCCTCAGCCACCTCTTCTCTCGCCCTTTGTGTAGGTGCTGGAGGAGTAAAGGTTTGTTGTAGCTTGTTTGCAGCATCATCCACAGAGGCGATGGTCACATCGGCCACCTTTACGTCGTCCTCCACGATCTGTAGATTCTCAACGACTACAGGAGTTTCCACCTCAGGCTCTGGAGGAAGCGGTTCTTCCTCTTGTGGAGTGATTTGAATATCCTCCACCTCCTCAATGACGAAGTTTCTATCATCCTCAGCCACCACAACATCTTTATTGCCCCATTCGAAAGCAACGAAGACTGCAGCCAAGGCAACGACCAAACCCATCAGGAAGTATAGCCCCTTGCCATTTTCCAGATTTGCTCTGTCCGTCTTTTTTTGTCTCATAAGTTATTCGGTCTTAGTATATTGTAATCAATTATTCAAAGCCACCAGAGGACAATTACTCAGCTCACTCTATGCGTAAAAGGGCTTTTTCACATTCCTCTCTACAAATGTACACATTTTATTGATACCCACAAGTAAATTGAGGATAATTTTTATCTACGACTGCTATAAATAGTCAAGTAGTAGAGCAAAGTAGCTATGGAGCCAATAGCAGCAGCAAAGTAGGTGTAGGCAGCTGCTCGGAGTGCTTTACTAGCTTTTGGCTGTTGCTCGTAGCTGGTTACACGGCTTCGCTCTAGCCATGCCAAAGCCCTTCTACTGGCATCTACCTCCACTGGAAGGGTAATGATACTAAATAGCGTAGTGACACCAAATAGGATAATCCCAGCGAGCAGAAGCTTGGGAAACACATTTAGCAAAAGGATGCCAGCAATCAGTACAATATTGACAATGCTAGATGAAAATTGCACCACAGGCACTAAGGCCGAGCGCATCTTCAGTGGTGCATATCCCATTGCATGCTGGAGGGCATGCCCTGTCTCATGAGCCGCCACCGCTGCTGCCATCACACTATTGCTATTGTATACTGACTCGCTTAGGTTGATGGTCTTATCCAAGGGATTATAGTGGTCTGTAAGCTTTCCACGGGTTGATAACACCCGGACATCCGTCAGACCATTCTCCATAAGCATCCTCTCTGCCACCTCACGACCTGTGAGACCACTATCTAGGCGCACCTGAGAATACTTTTTGAATACACTTTGGAGGTTCCACTGGACCAACATGCCCAGAATCATCACCCCAAACATCAATATATAAGCTGTAGGCATACTCTGTAATCTGCTATATCATTATTTACGAATAATGGTTTGAGCCCTATCTGGCCCTACCGATACTATATAAATAGGTATCCCTAGGTACTCTTCAATAAACTTGAGGTACTCCTTGAATTCAGTGCTAAACTCTGCCTCACTAGTGCAGGAGGTCATATCTTGTTGCCACCCCTTAAAGCCCTTGTAGACAGGCTTCACCTCATCCGACAGTTCAAAAGGCATCTCAGTGGTCTCCTTGCCATCTACTTCATACGCAACGCACACCTTGATCTCTTCAAATCCATCAAGCACGTCGCTCTTCATCATGATAAGGTCGGTAACGCCATTGAGCATAGTGGTATACTTAAGTGCCACAAGGTCTACCCAACCACAGCGACGCTTACGACCTGTAACAGAGCCAAACTCCCGACCTACCTCGCAAATCTTGTCGCCCGTGGCATCAAAGAGCTCGGTAGGGAAAGGACCGGCACCCACTCTCGTGCAGTAGGCTTTGAAGATACCAAAAACACGTCCGATATTACGAGGGGCTACACCTAGGCCGATGCAAGCACCAGCAGCAACGGTATTGGAAGAGGTAACAAAGGGGTAAGAGCCGTAGTCAATATCCAGTAGTGAGCCTTGCGCTCCCTCTGCTAATACAAGCTTATCGTGAGAAAGGGCATCATTCACCTTCGCCTCGCCATTAACCAATTGGTACTCCTTGAGATACTCCAAGGACTCCAGCCACTCCTGCTCTTTCTCGGCATAATCAGGTGCTTGTGTCTCAATGGAGTAATTGAGGCCTTTCAACTGAGCAAAGTGACGCTTCTTGATGGCCTCAAACTTTGTTGAGAAGTCGGGGCTTAGGATGTCTCCCACCCTTAGACCGTTACGGCTCACCTTGTCGGTATAGGTTGGGCCAATCCCTTTGCCAGTGGTGCCAACCTTCTTATCGCCTTTAGCCAATTCATTGGCGGCATCAAGCAGTCGGTGGGTAGGGAGTATCAAGTGTGCCTTCTTGGAGATCAAAAGGCGATGCTTGAGATCCACACCACTCTCCTCTAGCGACTGTGCTTCATCTCTGAATAGCACAGGGTCTAGCACTACTCCATTACCTATTAAGTTGGTTTTACCGCCCTGAAAAACTCCAGAGGGGATGGATCTAAGCACGAACTTCTTATGGTCAAATTCTAGAGTATGTCCTGCATTTGGCCCTCCTTGAAAGCGAGCCACCATGTCATACCGTGGTGTGAGCACATCTACCACCTTCCCTTTTCCTTCGTCTCCCCATTGGAGACCAAGTAGTACATCTACCTTACTCATAAATTTATATCTTGTAAAAACAAACCCTCCGCTTATTACCTTACAAATGTACACATAATTCATAAGAATAGCCAAAATCTGAGCAATTTGAGAGTAACGAATGCGTAGTCACGTTCGTAACTGAGTTCAAATACTCACGGCGACATTTTTGATACCATGGTCTCCTTTCGAAAACCTAGACGGTTTGGCTCACCTTCGTACAACAATTTTCGACCTCAATAAACCCATGGGCTAAGAGGGCAAAAGTTGAGATGCAACTAAGCGATCGGCGAGTTGCATCTCGGCAATTGCTTAGTTGCATCTCGCCGATTGCTTAGTTGCATCTCGACAAACGCTTTTGTATAACACTGTTTTCCAATCAATTACAAGATAGCTATGTAGCCCTATTTTAGGTGGATTTTATGTCTGGCTCTTATACCGCACAATCTCTCATGGGAGGGGGTGGCGTTTTTGAATGTGGCAGTGATTTTGTACCTTTGTTGTAAATAACAGATTTGATACACATATATAATATGGTGAGAGTAAGGTTTGCACCAAGTCCTACAGGTGCACTTCATATTGGCGGTGTGCGTACAGCACTTTTTAATTATCTCTATGCTCGCCACCACGGTGGCACGATGGTGCTTCGCATTGAGGATACAGATAGCAAACGCTTTGTACCAGGAGCGGAAGAGTATATCATTGAGGCCTTGCAGTGGCTTGGCATTGAGATTGATGAGGGCATTGGTACCGACCATCAGCCCTACGGCCCTTACCGCCAAAGTGAGCGAAAGGAAATCTACCAAAAGTATGTGCAGCAGTTGCTGGATGCTGGCAAGGCTTATTATGCTTTTGACACTGTAGAGGAGCTGGAGGCTGCACGAAAGGAGTACCCCAATTTCAGCTACGATGCCACCACACGTGAGCAGATGCGAAATAGCCTTTCGCTCCCCAAAGAGGAGGTCGACCAGCTCATCAATAGTGGTGCCGAATATGTAGTGCGCTTTTTAGTAGAGCCCAATAGAGATGTAGAGGTCAATGACCTGATCCGTGGCAAAGTAGTGATCAATTCATCCATCCTTGATGATAAGGTACTCTACAAGAGTAGTGATAGCTTACCCACCTATCACCTTGCCAATATTGTAGATGACCACTTGATGAAGATTACTGAGGTAATCAGGGGTGAGGAGTGGTTGCCTAGCGCCCCACTCCACGTACTACTTTATGAGGCGTTTGGATGGCAGGAGAGTATGCCTAGGTTTGCACACCTCTCCTTAATCCTCAAACCTACGGGTAATGGTAAGCTCAGCAAACGCGATGGCGACAAACTCGGTTTTCCTGTATTTCCACTTGAGTTCGTCGATCCAAAGGATGGCACTATTTCCACAGGATATCGCGAACAAGGGTATCTTCCCGAAGCTGTGATCAACTTCTTGGCCCTCCTTGGCTGGAACCCTGGCACAGAGCAAGAGATTTTCTCTATGGAGCAGCTGAAAGATGCCTTTTCTCTAGAGAGGTGTAGCAAGAGCGGTGCCCGCTTTGACTTTGAGAAGGCTAAGTGGTTCAACCACCACTATATCCAGATGATGTCGCTAGACCAATTACTCCCCATTGTGCGTCCGATGCTCGAAGCAGAGGGCATCGAAGCTAGCGATGAGAAGCTCAAGGAGGCGATTGCGACGGCACAGGAGAAAGTACAATTGCTCCCCGACTTTGTACGGGAGGTGAAGTATCTATTTGTGGCGCCTACCACTTTTGAAGAGAAGGGAATGAAGAAGCATTGGAAGGCGGAGACACCTGAATACCTGCGGATGATCATTGATCTACTCAAGGGGCTAGATAAGGGGGCATCTCAGGAGACTATTGAGCAGGCACTTTACGACAAGATAAAGGGAGATGAACTACCTATGGGCCGGGTGATGAATGGGATCCGTATGGCTCTGGTAGGCGAAGGCCGTGGCGCTAAGATCCATGAAATCATCCATATTCTAGGCATTGAAGAATCGATTCGACGTATAGAGTATGCGCTGAGCGTTAATGAATAATATTAGCTGAGATCACTGAAAAGAGAACGCCCTATGTCGGTAAAGACATAGGGCGTTCTCTTTTAACAACCGTAACGACTTGGATTAAAGCTCCTCGTGAGATGGGTGAGTAATTCTTGCAATCTCTACTCGGCAAGTGTAGCTATGCAATAGGCGGTATGCGAGGTAAGCGATGAGGTAATAGAGGGCGAGGGCAACGCCATCAAACTGGAGGGTGAGGCTCATTGGGTCGTGACTAAAGAGTGAGGTGACCGAGTGCATCCACCCAGTCAGGAGCCGAAGTATCTCTAGTAGGAAACTAGGCACCCAGTCAAAAATAGCAGTAAGCAAGAAGGCGACCAGTGCCAAGGGGATCAGTAGGCTACTAATAAATACGAGGGGGATATTACTCCAAATAAAGACTAGTGGAGCGGCACCAAAGTAATGAAATAGGAGTGGGAACACTCCAATCTGTGCCGCTACAGCAAGGCAGATGAGGTCTCTAAGCCACTGGAGCAGTCTATTGGTAGGGTTGAGTAATCTTTTGAAGAGGGGGAAGAAACTATAGATGCCCCAAACGGCGGAAAGACTTAAGAGTAATCCGATACTATAGTAAGCAAAAGGATTGATGACTATAAATACCAAGAAGACTAGAGAGAGGAGCTGAATGGGGTCAGTAGGTCTGGAAAGCACTTTTCCACCAATAAGAAAGGTGCTCAATAGGAAGGCTCTAATGGTGGCGGTAGAGGCTCCAGAGAATAGGGTGTAAGCGAGAAGCACTATAAAAAGGAGGAGGTAACGGAGGTACCGCCACTCATATTGCCAAAGTGCCCATCCAATAAGTAGGCTAGCCATCCACATCACCACACCTAGGTGATAGCCACTAAGAGCCAATAGGTGAGCTACTCCGGAATCGGTGAACTGTCTTTTCAGACTTGAGGGGAGCAGTGAGCGGTCACCAAGAGAGATGGCATAGATAAGTCCCCTACCCTCCCACGGTATGTAGTCAGAAGCGAGCATCTCAAATTGCTGCCGGAGGAGATAGCGCCAGTGCTGAAGGATACTTGTCAGAGGTTTATTGGACATCGGAGTTAATGTCTCAATGCTCTGAATGGTGGCCGTAGCATGAATCCCCTCACTAATGAGATACTTTCGATACCCTTTATTCTTGAGTGCGCTGAGTGGTGAGAGATCAAGTGCTGCCACCCCTTCGGCTCCGTAGCTATTCGCCTCATTGATGGTGCTGGTGACAGGCACTTTAAGCTGCACATTGATCCATTGACCATTGGGGAGCTCTACCTTTGCCCGATACCGAATTTCACTCTCGGCACTAGCGATGAGGGGATAAAGAAGTTTTACTCTAGCATGACTTACGCTGCAAGGCTGAAGAATTTGCTCATATCTAGCACCCCTATGATGGGTATACAGACCGAAGGCGATGGCGATGAGGAGGGTCCAAATCAGCAACTCTGCCTTGATCTTTTTGAAAGGATAGAAAAGCAACACCCCGATCACAACAACCAGGGTGATGCTTATCGCAAAGAGGTAGTCCGACTGGGCAATCAAAGCACCCAATAAGACCCCTATCACCAATCTGAAAGCTGGACGATGGGTATACTCAATCCTAGGGACTAGCAGTGATGACATGGAGAGGTAGCTCTGTGGTGTGGCACGCCTCTCCTCTATACCTCTAAAAGCCTTTCGATAGTTTTCTGAGGATCCTCGGAGCCAAATACGTAGCTTCCCGCCACCAAGGCATCTGCTCCGGCATCAAAGAGCTGCGCTGCTGTCTCAGCGTTCACTCCGCCATCTACCTCAATCAGTACCTCTAGTCCCCGCTTCTCAATCATCTTTTTAAGCCTTACCGTCTTATCAAGTATTTGAGGGATAAACTTCTGTCCTCCAAAGCCAGGGTTAACCGACATCAAGAGTACTAGATCGAGATAAGGGAGTAGGTCTTGGAGTAGCTCTACAGGGGTGTGGGGGTTCAGAACCACGCCAGCCTTCATGCCAGCATCACGTATCTGTTGCATCGCTCTATGCAAGTGGCGCGACGCCTCGTAGTGCAGCGTGAGGACATCCGCTCCAGCATCCGCAAATGCGGTGATATAACGTTCTGGTTGCTCTATCATTAAATGGACGTCGAGGGTCTTAGTCGTAGCTTTGCGGATAGCTTGGACTACAGGTAGCCCAAAGGAGATATTGGGCACAAATAGCCCGTCCATAATATCCAAGTGTATCCACTCTGCTTTGCTCTGATTGAGCATCTCTATATCACGCCCGAGGTTTAGAAAGTCCGCCGATAGCACGGAGGGTGCAATGATTCTTGCCATGTCTTAAAGTATTGGTTTATTGGTCAGTATTTGTATGTGAAGGATATCATTTTCGTCTTTTAATCGACGAATGAGATAATTCAGCTCTGTAATATTAGGAATACGTATGCGTAAAGTACCGATAGCCCGATCAATGGAGCTAGAGAAATGAATCTCTATCAAGGGAACTCTCAAATCTCTAATGGTACCGAGGACATTGTGGACAAAACCATCCTGATTAACTCCCTCCACCTCTAGAGTAACTCCAAAGTTGGAGTGGATATGAGGACCCCATGCCACTGCCACGATTCGGTCACCATAAGTGGCTTTGAGCTGCATAGCAATTGAGCAGCTCTTTTTATGTACTTCCACTTGGTCTTTCTGATTCAGTATCCCATCTACCTCCTCCCCGCAGATTGGTTTACAGCAGAGAGAACGGATATAATTTCTACGGCCATCCCTCGCCTCTAGGGTATAGAGTTTTTTGCGATCCTCCGGAGCGATGCTAGGTACCTGGGTCTCATCCGAATCGAGCCACAACTGCCGGTCTTCGCTCATACGATTTCCCTTGTGCCGATCCTCTATTAATTGCTTGGTCAAGTCATCGTCTAGCGAGACCTCGCCCGACTGCACTGCGAGGAATAGATGCTCGGGTGTAGGGTAGCTCAGCACATGCCCAAAATTAGGGACCAAATCTCCCAATGCATACCCCTCTCTGTGGAGATGGGCTTCAAGAAGGTTTCGACCTCTTTGAATCTGCTTGGTACGAACATTACTCAGGTAATTACGAATATATCGCTTGGCTTGTGGGCTAGTGACATACTCCAGCCACTCCTCTCTCGGCTGTACCTTAGAGGCAGTGAGCACTTCTATCTGGTCACCACTATGAAGGGGATAGTCGATATTAACCATCACATGATTGACCTTGGCACCAAGGCAATGATCGCCATACTCTCTACCTAGTTCATAAGCGAAGTCGAGCACAGTGTACCCTTGAGGTACTCTCAATTGGTCTCCCATCTTGGTGAATATCAGCATCTCCTCCGTGGTAAACTTGTACATCATCGTCTCATAGTCGTCCGATGCACTAGGTCCAGGATTGCTGAGGAGTACCCTCACGTTATTGAGAATATTTTGCTCTATTTCGTCGATCTCCCCAGGGTGCTGCTTGTATCTCCAATGTGCTGCCAGTCCTCGCTCCGCCATTTCATGCATTCGCTTTGAACGGATCTGCACCTCTACCCACTCTCCGAGGGGTCCCATAACAGTGATGTGGAGGGCTTGATAGCCATTTTCCTTAGGCTTGGTGAGCCAATCTCGAGTGCGGTCGTCCTTAATCCTAAAATGCCGGCTTATGGCTCGATAGATCCTAAAGCAATCATCGTATTCGGTATCATTACGAGTCGGCTCGAACACAATCCGGATGGCAAATAGGTCATAAATCTCATCAAAGGATAATTGCTTGGTCGTCATCTTTTTCCAGATGGAATAGATGCCCTTCATCCGATGCTGAATTTCGTAAACTAACCCAGTAGCTTCGAGGTCTTCGCGCACTTCGGCATAGAATAGCTGAAAGAGCTTGGAACGCTTGGCACCGCTGCGCTCTATCTCCTCCTGTATCTCGATGTATTGCTGAGGATGGTCGTACTTAAGTGAGAGGTCATTGAGCTCACTCATAATATCGTACATACCCAGTCGCTCTGCGAGTGGAGCATAGAATAGGCGTGTCTCGGAGGCGATCTTCGCTTGCTTTGCCAATGGCATACTTCCTAGAGTACGCATGTTATGCAGACGGTCAGCAATCTTGATAATAACAATCCGCATATCATTATTGGCCGTCAGAAGGAGGTGACGGATATTCTCGAGCTGGGCCGAAGCATTCTCCTTACCCATCATCATCTCCGCCAAGATCTCACCGGAGAGCTTGGTGAGTCCATCCACAATACGAGCAATGGTAGGGCCAAACATATCACGGATATCCTGCACTGTATATTCGGTATCCTCCACCACATCGTGCAAGAGCGCCGAAGCGATGCTCGTGGAGCCCAGCCCTATCTCATTACAGCAAATGCTTGCTACTGCGATAGGGTGTAGGATGTAGGGCTCTCCACTCTTGCGCTTTGCCCCCTCGTGTGCTGCACGTGCCAGATTAAAGGCCTTGCAAATAACATCGGTGCGCTTCCGATGGTTTGAATTGAGGTAATCAGCCAGCAATTGATCAAAAGCTGATTGCACCACTACTCCATAATCCTGCTCTGACTGCATACTTATCTAATATAGGTCTTGTATTCCATACCTTAACAAAAGTACACAATTTTAATGAGATAATATAGCTATGACCAATTCGCCCTAGACAAAGAGACCATAAGATCATCTGCAAAATATAGAGCTACCCCACTAGTCGCACAATAATCACTGTGCGACCACTAGGGTAGCTAAATCAAATTGCCCACCTCCGACAGGCGATTGGCTCTGCCAGCCTCACCTGTATGCTATATGAGCAACGTTGCTAAATCAATACTCCAAACCTCTTGGAAGAGCCTTAGCAGTTTCGATCCACTTTTGAACCGACTTAAGAGGTGGAATACGACGCACTAGCTTTTTAGAGTTATTGACCTCCTCCATCTTCTGTACAAGGTTCTCGGCATTTCTATTGGCTAGCTCCTTAACTGTATCAACGCCAGCAGCCTCTAGTAGCTCGGCATACTGAGCTCCAACGCCTTGGATACGGAAGAGATCCACATGATTGGCCCATGTAAGTATCTTATCCTCATTAATGCCAGTCGCACTAGCCAATTCTTTTCTCTGCTTCTTGGTTTTGGTTGCTTTCAGTAACTCGTCAGTCGTTTTGATACCTGCCTCTCTAAGCTTCTGACCAAAAGCTGAGCCAATGCCCTCTATCGCTTCCATCTTGTAGTTTGCCATAATTTAATGCTCTCGTTTTTTGTTATTGAATTATTTGTAACTATCTCTTTTCCACAAATGTATAGAATATATTTGAATTAAGCATCTTATTACCCCCCACTATTTTGCACCGCCAATTTATAAGATGGTGCAAAATACATGTGGAGCCACCGCATGATGCTATTTCACTAACCACCGAAATGCGAAGAAGAGATGGGCAAAAAGCGTCTTTACCCACCCATAGTGGCGACCCATTATCTCGAACCGCTCCTTGAGAGAGGCACGGTGATTTCGAGTGGTAGCTCCTTCCGAAAGGTAATCTGTCAGGATCAACCGACTATTATAGGTGTGCTGAGCATTTGACAAGATATTAAGGCACCAATCAAAGTCGCTAGAAAAGCGGTAGCCAAGATTATAGCATGGCACTAAGTCTCTACGTGGATAGAAGGATTGGTGACAAACCACCATCCCCTTTAAGAAACTGCGATAGGTAAGCTGCTCTGGGGTACTCAGGCGTCGGGGTCGGAGGAACTGTCTATTTTCATCGACGATATTTGTTTCTCCATAGATCACATCAGGCAAAGGGCTTTTGATCTGAGCAAAGACCTCTGAGAGGGTAGCTGGAGAATGAAAGGTATCACCAGCATTCATAAAACAGAGATAATCGCCTGTAGCTGCCTTAATCCCCTTATTCATAGCATCGTATATCCCCCTATCTGGCTCACTTATAAAGCGATCGATATGACTTCGGTACTGATCAATCAGTGCCACGGTACCATCAGTAGAGGCGCCATCCACCACTATATATTGAATATGAGGATAGGTCTGGCTTGCTACCGATTGGAGTGTATGCCCTATCTCTCCTGCCGCATTATAGCAGACGGTTATCACACTTATAGATATCTTTTCTTGCATATCAAGAATAATAATGGTAATTTTGCACCACACATATTCGTGCGTAAATGGCCTCGTAGTTCAACGGATAGAACAAAAGTTTCCTAAACTTTAGATATGGGTTCGATTCCCGTCGGGGCTACTTTTACAAATCGTATAAAACCGCTTTAAGTTGGATATGAGCCACTTAGAGCGGTTTTTGTTTGTTTTAGTCTGTGGCAAAGTCGTGTAAATAGGTTTAGATATGGGGTAATTCGTCCCACCTTTTGTCCCACTTTTGAAATCTGTCCCACTTTTCATATTTTGCTATCGTTTTCGTGTCGGGAGGTGAACATATCCATCATCTCTCGCTTTGTCTTGTCGGTTATGGTAATGTATGGCTCCATTGCTTTGTAGTCCTCGTGTCCGCTCCATTTCATCACCACTGGGACGGGTACGCCCCTCTCTATGGCATTACTGATGAAGGTGCGCCTCGCTGCGTGTGTGGACAGGAGTCGCCACTTTGGTTGCGTGGTCTCCACCCTCTTTCCTGCAATGTAGTCCACCTTTTTTATCGGCTCGTCTATTCCGCAGAGCTGTCCCACCTCCTTGATATACTTATTGTACTTCTGATTGCTCAGCCTTGGGAGGTACTTATCGTATTTCTCTATTATTGCCCTGCTGTAGGTGTTGAGCTCGATACGTAGGGGCTCGGAGGTCTTTTTGGTGACGATGTCAATGTAGTCTTCCTTGATATCCTCAGGCTTGAGGTTTTGTAGGTCGGAGTATCTCAGGGAAGTGAAGGAGGATAGGCAAAAGAGGTCTCGCACTCTATCGAGATACTCCGCTGGCATCTCTGCGTGGTACATTGTCATCAGCTCCTGCCAGGTGAGTGCAATCACTGGTGGCTTGATGATGCGGAGGCGTGGAGCAAAGGTTTGGTAATCGTTTGGCACTCGCTCACCTTGTACCCTTGCCCAGTTAAGGAACCAATTGATACGCTTTAGGTAGTCTCTGACGGTGGAGTTGGATAGCTTTTGGCTGTAGGTGAGCCACTCTACGAAGCTCTCCAACCAAGCGGTGGTAACCTCGGATAGCTCTGTATCCTTTGCTCCGTAGAGTGCGAGCTTATTCCGGACCGCTTCAAATCGCTTAATCGTGGCGTCTCCCCACTGCTGCAGGGTGCTCTGATGACGAATAAAGCGCTCTAGGGTGGAGGCGAGGGTGCTGCTACTCTCGGGGGTGCGTTGCAGGGCGGTGTTAAAGTCCTTTTTGAAGCTGTCGGCGGTGGGCGTCTCTCCGTCGGTGTCGTACTGCAGGAATAACCGCTCGGCGGTGTCGATGTAGTTTTGTATCTCCCTATTGATGTAGTTGGCAGGTACTTTCTTGCGTCCGTGGGTAACGTTAGGCTTGCTCCTCTGTGCTTCGCTGTTCCACTTCGCTAGCTCCACTCGGATGCCTATGTTGAATGCCACCCTGCTTCGGCCGAAGGAGACACGGAAGCGCAACCTGCCGGTGTCGTCGGGGAGCTTATCGGGATTGACTGAGTAGGTCCACTTGATCATGGTTGGTAGTGGTGATTTCTCTATGTGATAATTGAATATAGCCCTCCAATAGGTTAGCTGTACCCTATAGCATTCAGTAGCTCGCTATCATTATAACCCCTATCCCAGAGAACATAGCCTACGTTCTTTGCACTAAGTGCATGGAGAAACTCAGGCTTTGGATTACTTTCGTACTTTACTACAGCGAGTGCATCAAACTTTTTCTTTGCAGTAGTTTGCCTTAGCTCTTTTACGTCGTCGTAGTAAAATAGAAAATTCGAAAGATTAGACTTATCTATCCTTTGAAATGGTTTTATCACCAATTCACTATCTCCTCGAGGTATCAAGAAGTCAAACGTATACCCAATGTTTAGGGAGCCTTTTATTATTAAGTCGGGCACATAGGGCACATTGTGCTCTTTGAGGAAATTCCAAACATCCTCCTTATACATACTACTCACACTATTTGGGGTAAGTACCTCCATCTCGGATAGAGACAAAATGCAAGAGATAAGGTTGTACTTGGATTGGTTGAAGTTATCCATACTCGTCGTTACCTCCAACTCGCCATTGTTGTTGGATACCCCGTAGTTCAACAGTATATAATTCATCCATTCGTATCTCTTCGTGGACCGCTTATCTATTGTCACGCCTACTAACTCCAAGTTTCTGAGCGTCTCCCCATCGTCGGACAATACTATTGTGTTATCCGCATTGTGCTTTGCAAATATCTGTATGTAGTCGTTGTAGATCCCTACGAATGGCGTGTTGATAGTAATCCACCCACTTTCGTTATCCTCGCTAAAGGTTGTCCTGTCACTCAACCACTTATAGTATCCATCAACAAGTCCTTTGACGTTCATAGTCCCAATGTATTCAAAAAAGATATGGATGTAGTCAGGTTTATCTTACGAAAGAATTCTGTTACAATATCTCTAATATTACTATACGTATACTTCTTTACAGCAAAGGTATCTATTTCTAATGGTATAGCCCAACTCAGAGACTTATAGCCGGGAATATAATAATGAATATGATTTCCCGAAACAGGCTTGCCTGCATATGGGATAAATATCTCAGGAACGGAAGCATTTACTTCGACAGGATTAACATGTCCTGAAGCACCATAGTCCAACCTTATGATACCGTACGCATCATCCTTGTTTTGCATGTGCAGTGTGAGCTTTAGCTTATTTTTATTGGAGTTATTGATGTCTAAAATAAAACTGTAGCTCTCATCTCCTACGGATTTGAGGTGCTTCCTAACTTTAGACGGATAAGCACAACTTATCACATCATGATCCAATAGCTTATCCCCATCGACTATCCGTTTCTCTAGTGATAGAATATGTTGTACGGTATAAAAATCCATAGATGTGATATACTCTTGTAATTAATAGTTACGGGTGAGGGAGACGATATGGTAGATGTCCTTT
>UMHQ01038153.1_pt1 | contig 21619 bp, 40 predicted proteins | sample 1965531 | NCBI WGS metagenome assembly UMHQ01 (sample SAMEA4836098, study PRJEB28245) | human gut metagenome | biome: gut microbiome; material: fecal sample | place: Denmark | collected 2008
CTTCTTCTTTAGTTTCAGATTCTTGAAGTTCCCAGTCTCCACCCGAAATAATGCAAGGGCTGTCAATTACAGCCCCTGTCTTACTATTCTTATAAATCATTGTCCACCTCTCTATTCAGTTACAATTCTTGCAAAGCTGTTTCCGTCTAGGATTCCCCAGCCAATATAAAGTTCTGCTCTTAGATATACCTGGTTATATCCTCTCAGGTCTTTCTGAGTATTATCTGGATCACCGTATTTGATAACTTCAAATGGTACTTCTTTTGCATATCCCCATTTAAACCTGTTTGCAAAGTCTCCGATTATTGCACGGTCTTTTGTTCCTGTTCCGTCAGATACTGTCTTATTTACATCAGCAGTTAGCCCTCTTACGTTTCCTGGATTTGCTCCCCAGCCGAGTTCAGGGTACTGCTTAACGCCGTTTACCTTTAGCCCTGCAAGTGCAGATGAAAAGATTGGTGACATTGCCATGCCTGATACATCACCATCTGCTCCCTGTACTACTAAAACAGACGCTTCAACATTTGCTTCAGGATCTGCCTGTGTAAATATTACAGTCTGAGTAACCTTTTTATCAAAATGATTATCTCCGATTATTGTTGATGCCTGTCCCGTTCTAGGATTTAAGCCATGAAAAGCCATGATGTCAAGTCCTCTTGCAACCTTTTTAGCAAAGCCATCATTGAAAGCCTTAAGAACATTTACCTTGTTTTCATTTGTAGCATAGATAAACTCATCAGACACCCTAGCGCCATATTCAACTTTGATTGGTACAATCTTAACTGGATCAAGTGTTATACCGCCGTGTGACTTTTGACCATTTTCAGCGACAATATCGATGTCTGAGTCCATTGAGAAAACAAACTCCTTCATACCATTAAATGGAATTGGTGTCATGTTTGAAAGTTTTGCTAGTGAGCTAGCTCCTTTTACTTTGCTGATCAAATCTGTAACTAGTACAGGCTCAAATAATTTTGTTACTTCGTTCATTTTAATCCTCCGTTATAAATCTTTTACAAGTGCCATATACGCACTATCCTCGCCTGTTTTTTCAGGCTCATTATCTTTTAGTGGTGGAATTTTACTGGCTTGATTTGCTGTAAAATATTCCGCTAATGTTTTTACGTCATTTTGTATGCTTTCTTCATCTTCGCCCTGGATCCTATCAACTAGACTATAAGGTAGGCCCTGAGCTAAAGCCGCCTTAGTTTTTAGCTCTCTTAACTTGAAGTTGTTAATTGTCTCTTCATAATCGTTTTGTTCTTTAACTTTTCCTGTTAATTCATTAATCTGAGCATTGGCAACGTTCAACTTCTCTTCGTACTCTTCATTTAAATTTTTTAGCTTTTCAACCTCGGCTTTGCTTTCCCCTTCAAGTTGTGATCTAACGCTTCTTTCCTTTTGCTCTAGTCTTTCCTTAAGTCTTGCTTCAAAGTCCTCTTGTGTTGTAATTGCTTCAAATGACATAATATTTTCCTTTCTTCCATTACCGCTGGAGTTGCGTGATTGTATAAAAAAACAGCCTGTTGGCTGTCTTAATATCTTATTATTTGTTTTGACGATTGTTTGCTTGTACTGCAGATCCAGTGCGCAAGCATTGCACTATCCATCAGTGCAATTTCGTGTTCTTCATAGATTGCCTCATATCCAAAGCCCCCTTGAGAACCGATGTATCTTTTCTTGCAGTTTACCGCCACCTCCCTAAGAGATGGCTGCCCTGCGTGACAAATAGTTTTATCGAAAATTGCCTTTTCCCATTTTGAATTAGCAATTATTATTTCTTTGACTGTAGGAAGTATAGGCTTTTTCAGTCCGTACTCTCTCATATCCGCTGCAAGAATGTTTTGATTTCCTGCACCATCAACCACGATTTTTTTAACTGGCGCGTTCCTAAGGAAGTCGATAATCCATTCGTTGCCATTTCGTACTGACTGGCAATCTATGCACTCTATGAATACCTTATCGTCCTTTGTTTTGAGTGCTATGCTAAGGGCTACATTTGCCCCATTTCTGCCATATTTTATTCCAGCATATAAACTACCATCTAGTTCTTCAAAGTCTTTAACTGTGAGTATATCCCAATCATTTTCGCTTATTGCTGATTTTTGATTATATTTTATCCAAAGCCCTAAACGCTGAATGTTAAAGTCAATATCATCTGTTCCAATTTCATCTTCTATTGACCTTTCTGTAAAGATTGTCCCAAGTGATGGATTGGTAAGATACCATGCTTCTTTATCGTATGGATCGTGCTCATCTTCAACCGACCATTCAGCCCATCCGGCATTCTTTACACCGCCTGCAAGTATTTTGTTCCTTAAGTTAGTGAAAACCGTGCCACTTGAGATTGGCGTTGGTGGTGTTCCACAAAATATTGTTTGTGGATTCTTGCTATCTGTTACAACGTATTTTAATGCTGATTCCTGGTCCTCTGTGTATTCCTGTGCTTCGTCAATTACTAATAGATCAAAACCTTCACCTAAACCGCCCTTGCTGCTTCTTGTCCTAAACTCAACGCTTCCTTCTCCAACCTTTATGGATTCTCTTCCTGTGGCTCTAAGTGATGTATATTCAATCTTTGCTTTCTCTAGTAGGTCTATAAGCCTTTCCCATGCTGAGTGTGATGTTGTTGTTCTATGTGCCGTGTGCAGCACTTTTTCACCTTCAACAAGTGCAAACAGCTCCCTGATCGCTACAATCTCATTCTTGCCGTTTCTTCTAGGAAGCGAGTAGCCAAACTTTGTATACTCCCATAGCCCTTTACGATTCCTAGATAAAATAGCCTTCATGAGATACACTTGCCACTTTTGTGCCGTACGACCTGTTGAATTGTAAAGGTCTATTGCTTCTTTGTATCTGCTTTTTGAAGTTCTTGGTATATGGTATAGTGTAGGTTTTTGGTTTCCCTTTCTTTTTGCCATATTATTCCTTTGCATTAAAAAACACGCTTAAAGCATGCTTTATAACTTTATATTTAAAGTGCTATTTATTAAAATTTATCTCATGTTTTCATTCAAAGATTACACTGACGTGGTCATTTTCTATACTCGGTGTTGCCCAAACACAAAATTCATTCCATCTATCATCAACTCTTGAAGTTAAATAAATTTTTTCAAAATTATCAACCTTATCATTCGGAATTAACCACCCAAACAGCGTGTCTAACTCCATACCTTTAAAATCAATATCATCACACTGTCCAAAATCCATAAAAAAAACAGAATTTTGTTCCTTTGCGTTTTTTTGAACTATTGCAAAAAACTTGAGAAACTTATCGTTTTCTTTCGTTCTTAATCCTTGCATTATTTGCACCACCCTTCATTATAGTTATAAATTCGTTATTCTTTGTGACTAAAACAACATCATCTCCAGAAACATATGCTACAACTGAATCTTCATATCCCCTCCAGTTAATATCCCTTATTACATAATCTGGATTGTCACTTATACTTTTAATTTTTCTTTTAAAAGCATTCCTATCCTTGTAATCTGATGGATCCAAGTTAAATTCATTCATATGTTTCGCCGCCTTTTTCCCGAATTGTTTATCGTTGATGCTTATTTTATCATAAACGTTTGAATTTATCCTATTTTCTATTTTTTCTTCTTGGTCGATATTGCGCCATTTTTTAGTATGAGCATTTTGCCTTCTACCATTGCCTGGATCATACTCAACCGTGCACCTACAAAATCCATGCCTCCTATAAACATCTTTAGGCACATCAGGATATTCATACTCACCTGCTACTTCTTCGCACCAATCGCAACAATGACCAGTGCTTTTTCTGATGATTTTAGCCTTTAGCCCTGCCTTATACTGGAACTCTGCATTTGTTTTGATGGTATCATCAACTATGCTTTGGGTAAAGTTAGTGACTGGTTCTTCTAGTATCCACGATATATCCTCGTACTTCTCCTCTGATGAAATCCTGTTGATAATTCCTTTTGCCTTGTCAGCATTATACTGCGGCTTTATCCCTTTTAAGCCTAGATTTGCTTTTTTATTGAGTAGGGTCTGCACATCAGCTGAATACTCAGATACAAGATTGTAGTTGTTTTTTAATGATTCGCCTACAACTCGTTCAGCTATATTATAATACATTCTTTCATCAGGTAACAGTTCAGGCCTTATGTTTTTCTTAAAAGATTCAGCAAGTATGTCTCCTATTGCCTCTGCAAAACTGTTAGCATCTTTAAATGTCGCTTTTTTGCTTTTCATAGCCTCTAAGGCATTTCTTACCTTTGCATTAGTTTTGACTCTTTCCTTGAAATCGTCTTGTATAGCCTTTAATAAATCAGGTGCTATATCTTTCATTGGTTATTTCCCTCAACGCCAGTTAAATCTCTTATGGTCTCACCTGTTATGTATTCAGGTATAGCCTGGTTGATCTTGATTGCTCCATCGCCAATAAGTGATAGTGTTGAAGCATCTGCTTCAAATACTGGCTCCCATTTTGGCGTTACATTGTAAATTTGACTTCTCAGGTATGGATAGTTATCCCTAAGACAAGCCGCAAGATATCCAACATTTAAGAATCCACTCCCAAAACAGCGCTGTGCTTTCTTTGATGAAATTCTTATTTGCTCATGGCTTGATTTGATTGCTTCTGCACTTGATGGATTATCTGTTACAAAACCTAAGTCATCTAGTGTAAGTCCTGTTTCTCCAGCAAACCCTGCCGCTGCAGTTCTTAACTGCTCTGTGAAAGGACTCATGCTTTGCTGTGTAAACTGCCCAAGTTTAGGAGAGTCGCCTTCCTCGTCTTTTGTGAACTCTAGTAGAGTTGATATCGTTGCCTTCCACTTGTCCATAGGTTCTGCATCTTGGCTTGTGCCCACTACATACTTTTGAGGAAATGAATAAAATTCGGCTGATATATCTGCCCTCTCTAGTGTTCTTTGAGCATACTTTTGAAAATAGATTCCTGCTCTTGTTATTCTGCTTCTACCAAAAGGTCTCACTGCATCAGGTCTATGTATAATTGGCACCAGTAGAGGATATGGCACTGCATGTGCATACTGCTCTACGAGTTTACCGTTTTCATATATCAGCGTTTTGTTAGGCACAAAATAAGCCTCGGTTTCTGGTCTCCCATATTCATCACGCTTTAGTACTGCGTACCCCTCTCTTAAAAGTCCTGTAATTGGATCTATAACACCAGTAGCATTGCTGCCCTCGATTACTTGAAGTCTTGGGAAGTCTTCTTCACCTGTCGAAATGTATATAAAGCAACATGATGAGATTAGGGCCGATAGGATTGCTGAATCGAAGAATGTATCTGGATTATTCATGTTAAAAATCTCATTAAATCCAAAAATATCATCGCTAAATTCCCTGAAAACTAATCTATCTGCCATAGAATCGACAGCTTTTCCGCACCAACCTAGCGTACTTTTAAATAGATTTCTGATTTCTGCAGGTATTACCATTCCAGGTGATAAATCATCCTTTTTCATCTCGTAATATCTGTATCTTTCAAGCACTCTAGGCCTATGTGCTTCTAATTTTTTTGTTAAATAATCTTTGCCTTTGAGGTCATACATCGCTTCTCTGATGTTCCTTTCTTTCATGAGAAATTATTCGCAGTGACGGCGTGAACTCCGGAGCCGTCACCGGGGAGGGGGTTATGCCCCCATAAATTTACATTTCTTTTTCTTAAATTATATGTTTTTACTTTGTCCATTTTTTTGATAAAGGTAAATTCCTGTTTCCAATTATATTTACTTTTCTTTGCGTTTCAGGTTCCTTGTATGTCTTGTCGCTCTTAAGTCGGTTACATGTTCTATGTGCTAATTGTAAGTTACTTATATCGCTTGGATGTCCACCTTTATTTATGGGCACTATGTGATCTATACATGCAGATAATGGATCAGGATACTTGATACTAAAATCTACAGGCTTACCACATATCCCACAAACTGACCGGGTGGCATAAATTCTTTTTTTGTTTATATCAAACTGCCGGCGGTGTGCTCCATCTCTGTCCGGTCTTTTATAGGGGGTGGGCATATTATTTTCCTTTCTCTAAAATAGAGAGAGCCCCCTTAGTGGAGGCTCATAATGTTAAGAAGGAGATTCTATAAGAAAAATGATCTTGTTCTCTCTTTTCACACCTACACTATATCATAGGTTCCAACTGACATTAAATGACATGTTTTAGTTGTTCTAGTGCTTTATCATGAATGCGGTAAACATGCCTACTAGATACGTTCACTTTATCTGCAATCTCATCCCAACTTAGCCCGCCGATATATCTAAGCTGCATGATGTCTTTTTCTAATCCGTCTAACACTTGCAACTTTTTATAAACAACTTCTTTTTTCTCAAGTACCGCCGCAATGTCTTTTTTTAGTTCTCTTTCAAGGTCAAGGTATTTATTTATAATTTTATTTTCGCTTCTGCTCGATGTTTGAACTTTTAGTGTAGTAGTGTCTATACCAGGAACTGATGTAGCAAGTTCATATAGTGCGGCAGCCGTTTCTTTCTTTGCCCTTATTTTTTTATCTGCAATTATAATTTCTGTTAATTCCTCTTTGGTCATTTTGTACCTCAAAATTGCCCTGCTACAGTGCAAGGCTCATCTGCGTTTCTACCCTCGTTCTTATGCGTTCCTTTTTATATTTTCTTTTTCTGCCACGTTTATATTTTTTATATGGATTAGAATCAAGCGATACCTGGACAAACTCTAAGTATGGTCTATCAGTATCGGGATTGATTCCTTGCCATATACTTTCCTGGTCTATGTAATACCCCTTTGTTGCCTTTGCCTTAAAGATCTGCCTTATGCTCACCTCTTCAACTCTTACATCTGGAGATACTACACTTCTTGATGTTTTGTATCTCCTCTTTGAGAATGTATCTGCCTTTCTAAATGTCTTGCTTGTCTCTTTAATCAGATAATCTGCAAGTGCTCTCCAGTCACCTGTCTTGTCTAGGTGTGATGTATGTATATATCCATGCTCCCATATCTCTGCAATCTTTGCTGGATCCACATAAGTTAAGATAAAGTGGTGATGGATTCTTTTGTTTTCGTATTCTGTTACTTCAATCCACTTAAGATATACGCCTTGCTTCTTGTATAAGGTTCTAAGCCTTCTCTTGAAATTATCAAGATTCTTCTTTGCTTCTTCTTTACTTGGCTCATCTCCTGCATAAGTCAAAGATACATGTAAATCTCCTGGCTTAAAATTATGATGAAGTTTTATATTCAAATCTTTAACAGCCATCTTATAATTTATTTTTGCTACACTGTCTGTTGTTGGATTTTTTCTTTCTGTTCTTTTTTGAAAATCCCTTTTTCTCCTGGTAGTAATTTTTGTGAAAAGAAGTTTACCAGCTTGAACGGTCTCTCTTATAGCTTTCATCTCGTCCTATTATTAATATCCTGTATCAAGTTATATGCGGAATCTCACCGCAACTTTTTTCTTCCTATATATATGCCCTGCCAGATGCCTAGCAGGGTTACTTCTATTTATATGTATATTGCTTTTTACGTCTTAGCTTCCTTGAATATCTTTCTTCTCTATATTCATATCCAATATCTGCTTTGGCTTCTCTCATAGCCTTACGGGCTTTATCTACTTCAGTTTTCCACTTTTTATAGTCTTCACATCGACTGTGGCAGCCAATATCTCTTCTTGTGCAATCAATACATTTACATTCGTTTAACATACCGCTGCCCATCTCTTTTTTACTCCTGGAATATAACTGTCATGTTTTGTGCTAGCGCATAACCAAGTTCGATGCAGGCGCCTGTGCTATCTTTCCAGTCATTTAGCATGTATATAGTGTCACAACTATCTAAGCACTTTAAACATTCAATCATACACTCGTCCCAGTTTTTATCATTTAGTCTTAGATAATCTTTAGATGGCATACTTTCTACTTTAGGTTCAAATAATGCGTACTTTGAAGATACCTCTTCTTCTGCTCTTTTGAATTTATACTTATAGTTTTTATCTCCTGTTACTTGACCACTTATATAGATTCTCATTCTATTCTTCCACCTGAATTGCTATATACTCTTCCTGTGTTCTAGTTCTATAAACTACCTTATCTGTTTTAATTATTTTCTCGCTCCCCGCTTTCCATTATTTCTGACACATCGATGATTTCACATTCTTTATAAACTTCATTATCTTTCAAGGGCATCTTTGGAAGTGCAATTGTACAGTCCACTACCCCTATGCAAGAGCGTGATATGACTATATAGGCCCAATGCTCATCATAATCAACTAGAGAATTCCCATATAACCACACACAACCTGCTTCGTCTAGTTCCTGCATGAGCCAATTGTACTCTTTCAGTGTTTTTATCCTGTATATTACGCCATCTGTTTTAATCATTTATGTTCTCCTCATATTTCTGACTCATAAATTTTTTAATTGCTTGCCAGTCTTTTTTAGATAATTTTGAAAAGTATGCTAGTGATTTTAATTCGTATGGTATTTTTTCAATTTGACTAGCTTTAATCTGATTTCTTTTATTAAGTTGTTCAAGTGCCATCATATAGGCAATTTTAATCGGAATCTCAGAAAACAGTTTTAAACACTCGCCAAAATAGAATGCTTGTGGTGAATCAGGCAAACCACCAAAATACTTTAGTAATATGTTTTCACGTTCTCTTTTTCGCAAGACCTTGAAAATTGCAGTATGATTAAGTTTTGAAGTGTCTTCTTCGGGTTCTTTGCGTTTTTTCTTGCTAATTGTATTTCTCGAAGTCAATGTATATATTCCTACTGGAGTATCTTTTAGCATATTAACAGCACGATCATATTTGGTTTCAGATGTAACAACACATACATAACTAAAGGCTTTTAAGTAGTCTCTTAACTGCGTATCTAAACGATTAAATGTATCAAGCTCAGTTTTTATCTCGTATACAACAGCTTTGCCATTAATCAAAACAAAATCAGCTTTTGATTTACAAATCGGTAGTTGAGTTAATGCCGCTGCATTGCTTAAATTATGCTTTTCTAGCAAGAGTTTATTAAGCAAAGTGTTTTGATAGAAATATTCATTTCTATATGACTTTGATATAAACTCATATATTTCATTTATAATTCTTCCATTTTCTTTATTTCCTGGTGAATCTATATACCGCTCCACCACAGCCGCATAGATGGAATAATCTTCTCTTGCTAACCTCGAAAAATTGTCTTTAGTGAAGAATTTATTTAATATAGCATTATTTATTTTCTTGCTCCTCTTGCCACTCTTTCCCATAACACTTCCCACATATTGCATATCCAGGCCCATCACAGATATGTATTTGTCTTGGTGTATAGCCCTCTCCAAATAGCATTCTTCTTCCGCATCTAGCACATGCCACTATTTTGTCCATATCATCGCTGTATAGGCATGCTCCTTTAGGCAAATCATAGTTGTAATATTTTTTTGTTTTAAAATCCCATTTTTGTGCTTTCATTCTTCACTTCTTTCTAAAATCTTGCTTGATAAACGCACTATCCCGATGCCTACTTTTGTTAAATTGGTATCGTCATATATCAAGCCTTGCTTATTTAAACGTGCTAGTTCGCTTCGCTTTATTGCTGCTAAATTCTCAGGGTCAAAGTTTTCTCTGTTTCTATCTAAGAAAATTACAACATGACCTTCCGGTATTTTGCCATAATGTTTTTCGTATACTACCCTTTGTTTCTGTTTCCAGTTTTCTTGTTTCTTAACTCTTGGCAAGTCATTAATCTTTATCCAGACATATCCATCAGGTAGCATTTTTTCAGTTCCTATAGGCATAGTATTTGTTGGAATAGATCCTGCCTTGAACATAGTAGCTTTAGCTTTCTCATATACTGTTTTGGGCATTTTCTTGCCTTTATTTACTGGTACATGCCCTTTTTTAAATCTGCCTGTCCTTCCAGTATGCAATCCATTATTTTTGATATATGAGCTTGGAAAACTTTTACATGGTATATATCCAAATCGCTTTAAGAATTCTTCCTTGATTTCTTTGTGTGAGTGCCCTGGAACATAGTTTTTCATAAACTCTTTTTCTTCTTTTGTATACTTAGTCATCTTTATTCCCTAGCAATATCTTCGGAACGCTAGCTTCTGCATCAAAGCTGTTATCTAAAAACTTCCTGGCATCGAGTACGACTTTAGCATTATCTACAATATTCTTAGATACTTCCGTTATCCCTTTTGCTCTTTTAAGCTCAATTTCAAGTTCTTCACCTTTGAGATCTTCATCGGATAATCTTTCAAGCTGTGCAAATAGATGATTGTTTAGATCTATGAGTGTATTTTTCATTTGTTTTTACCTATCCATGTTATGGCAACAAGTGCGAAACATATTATTGCGGTTATGATTATAGAAGTCATGTATCCTCCTTAGTATCTATTTAATTTGCTTTCTAAATTTTCAATCTTACCTTTTAAGTATTCTGCTACTAGCCTATTGTCTTGATATTTTGTTAATTCTTTTTTTAATATAACAAGTTCTTTCTTTTGTATTAGATCCTTATCCATAGTGGTTAATCGATTTTTGATATAGAAACCACATGGATAGAAGTCATCGTTTTTATAGAATCCACATTTATTGCAGCAATCTATACATACTGGCTTTTCTTCGTGCAATGGACACTGCCTAGATTCTTTGTATTGCACGCTCCCACATTCTGGACATTTCACAAATAGTTCCTCCCTATTAGATCGATCCAACTTCTTAAAGCTTCTTCTTTACTCTTTCCACTTGCAATCTGCTCATCCATATACTTTCTCTGATAGTATTTTCTCCAGTAATTAGTTATACGCTGTCCTCGTTCGGTTTCATTATGCACGTCTTCGTGGAATTCTCTGCATAGATCCACTTGAAAGCCATAATCAATGCTTATCTGTCTTAGTCCACTTCCAAAGAAAACCTCATGTCTTTCTGCGTATGGCTTTCCTGTGTAATAGCAGTATCTATTCGGTTTATCTTTCCAGCCGTTTGTTTTTCTCTTCTTCTTTTTCTTCTTTGGTTTCGGAAAAGGACAAGATTGATAGTAATCATTCATTGTTTTTCACGCTCCTTTTTTATGGTATAATTTTATTCAGGAGGTGATACTATGTTTTCAGATTTTGAAAAGTCGGTCTACAAGGATTTATTTGAACGTTTCTCTAAAGAAGAATATCATGTCGAATATTTACGTGATTCATATTCTCATGATTTTGAAGAGTTAAGAAATGCTTTAATTCACCTTGACGAAGCTGGCATTCTTTTCCTTTATGAGAATAGTCCCGATAAATTATTTGTGGAGCTTACACCTGATTATTGTTATAAATTTGCAGAATTATAACTCTAAGAACCGTGAATTCGGTTCTTTTTTTAAGAAATCAATTGCAGATTCAGCATCCTTCACTTTCACAACACTTATTTTAGGTTCATTCGCATCTTTTACATATATATGAAAGTGATTGTTCTCTGTAGCTATATACGCTTTGGTATTAATATCATTTTTAACAACAGTTATTATATGTCCCATCTTTTTCTCCTTATTTACACTTAACCGTTTTTAACTTGCTCTTTCTTTTTTATAAACTTTTTTGCTACCGCTGCAACTTGCACTGCTTCAGCCGCTGCAAGCACAGCATGCTCATATATGTAGTCGAGATCTTTCAATTTGCTTGGAGCGTTCCAATAGAGAAAGACCTTTTGCTTGAGACAATCAATCCCGTATTTTATAGGATTAAATTCAGAATTTAACTTTTCAACCTCTTCTAGTAGTACTGCCCATGCCTCATGGTCTGAGTGGAATTTTTTCTCTGGTATATCGATTCTGTTAAATTCAGCCTCTACGGCTCTTATAATTTCGTGTGTATTTAGCATTTTTCTTTCCTTTGTGATATAATCTAGTTGAAATATTTTGATTGGCGCCTCCCGAGGCGTCTTTCTTTATTTTATGATCATCTCTACTACTTGCCATATCACTACTCCACTTGCTATAAATGCTGTTGTTATGCTAACCAGTGTAAAAATAATTGTTTGTTTAGCGTCCATATCTTTCTCCTTTCAATTCATAGTGTCCCATCTCAAAATATTTACAGCTGTCATCGCTGTTTTTTGACTTTTTAACTGTTCGCCCTCTCGTGCAGTGCCCGTATGCTACTTCCATGAATCCGCCACGTACCTTTACATAATGCCTCATGTAATAAATGCAATACTTACACGCCATTGGTTTTTTCTCTGACCTTTCAAAATCTCTTGTAAAGTCCTCTACTACCTGTCTTAGTTTTTCATTTTCTGCTACTAGTGCTTTTACTTCATTTGCTATCTGTTCCATTTTGTACCTCCGAATTGTATATATACATATTGTATGTTGTAACTTTATTTAATAGTAGTACAATTTGTATATAAAGTCAAGCATTTATTTTGGAGGTTTATGTGTTTTCAAATCGGCTAAAAGAATCCCGAGTATTGCGTGGATATACTCAACAAGAAATTGCAAATAAACTTGATATAACTCTTAATGCCTATCAAAAGTATGAACAAGGCACCCGCTCACCCTCACTTGATACTCTTGTTAAAATCGCTGATTTTTATGATGTATCTATTGATTGGCTTTTAGGTCGTGATTTGTGGATTGACACTCACGGAGAACTCTCTGATGAATCCCTGTGATGTCTTCCAGCCTGTCCCATATTGCGAAATCACCTGTGCGTTCGCCTGCTTCAATCTTTTGGTAATATATAAGTGATATGTTTAGTTCATCTGCCATTGCCTGTTGGGTCTTTCCTAAGTCCTGACGGGCTTTCTTTAGGTTCGCTCTCATTTTTCTTCTCCCTATCCTTTATAATAAGTGCTGTAATTATCGCGCTTATTACTCCTACTGCTATGCCAATGCACATGTGGCTTAGTGCAAACATTTCCATAATTCCCATTAATTTAGTCTCCTCAATTCTTTTTCAACTGTGCAATTTATCTCATATAATATTTTTTGTACCTGTGGTTGTGATAATTTGTGCCTTTTCTTTAGGAATAGTCCTATGCTATTTACCGCCTTTAAGTAATCAATGTCTGTTATCATTCCATCTCCTTTTTGCTGAGTTTTACTCAACTCTACTGCGTTTTACTCATCGCCTCATAAACTCTGTTTGCATACTCTCTACTTCCTGTGTCATGCCCACAGTTATAAGCTGTAAGTACTTCATCAAGCGTACCGTATTTATCCATAAGTTCTGTTAGGATTTCGCATGCAATCCTAGCATTAACTTCTGGATCAAGTAGGCTTTCACTCTCTTTAAGCCTTTGTGCATGCCACTTTGGCTGTATCTGGAAAAGTCCCACACTTTCACCATCATCACCCACCATGTCTGGCCGCTCTCCTGACTCTACTTTTGCGATGGCCTTAAGAAGCTTTGGTGATATACCATACTGCTTGCCATACTTCTCGTAGATACTCTGTTCTTTAATTTCTTCTACTTTTACTGCTTTAGCCTCTGTGGGCTTTATCTCTTTTTCCGGCCCCGCTACACTTCCGGGGCTAGCATAAAAAGCGTTATATAGATTAGATAAAACAGTAGAAATGTTGGTATGATTCTTACGATAAACCAAGCGAGACCGAATTCCTTAAATCTGTACTTTTTCTTTTTCATATCATCCTCCTTTCTTTACATTTCGCAATTTTGTCTTTCATAAAGCACGGTCGCAATGTCGGTTATGTAATAATCTTTACTTTGGCCTCTCCTAGAACTTTGTTCTGCGGGTTTTAAATCTTTTACTAAGTCCCTAACCCAGTCTTTACTCTTACCTCTATATTTTCGGATTTCTGTTAAATTCATTGTTCCTCGACCATTAACAAAATCCTTTAAATCTCTCTTGAATTCTTGTTTAGTCATGGTTCTTCCCTCTCCTGTCCAAGTACTACGCTAACTCCTAGTGCTTTTAGCATTCTGTCTGCATATTTGTGATATAATCTCCCTATATTTATGAAAGGAGGTTACATTATGAAATCTTTTGATGATTTTCTAAGCTCTGTTAATGATGAAAGCTACGATAATCTTGCTAAACTCGTTGCGTCAAAATATGACATAGAGCTTACACCACACGATGATAGGCTTATACGAATAAGTGTTAGTCTGATGATTGAGTACTTAAGCCAATATCATGAATGGCTTTCCAAGTCTGAATAGGTGTTTTTACCGTTTGCTGCCCTTGATTGTCCTTAATGAGGTCAGCAATTATTCTTGCAATTTCAGGCACGGATTCAATTGCTGCTTCCGATATCATTATGTCCGTGTCTGTTATTGCTTTTAAATAATTAAACATTAGATTTATTAGCTCTATTCTTTTATCATTTCTATATTCTTCGTTCATGCTTTCTTTTTCTCCTTATAATCCTGATCGCAAGACTGGCAACAATCTTGGATAAGTTCTATAGAATAATTGTCTTTTGAAATAATGTCGTTATCAGTAATCGAGATGATTAATTCATTTGATTTATTGGTAACGACTATTTCTTTTATTTCTTTTTCACCTATAATCATTTGCCTGCTCCTAAATCTCTATTCTCTTTTTCCAAAAACAGATTGCATATCCAAAGATATTTATCTGTAACCAACTTTCTGCGTATCTTGCCCCATTTTCAAAGTATGTTGTTATGTAATGTCTCATGTCCCCTCATTTCTATATGCTATTGTCTGATATAACCTGGTGTATCCCTGTTGCGAGACTCTGCACTAGGTGTTCATTTTCCGACTCTTCAAATCCTAGTTGATTTAAAATTGCATGTATGATTTCATGCCATAATGTAACGTTTTTAATATCATTGCTTAGGTCATTCATGATTTTTATTTCCTGATTGATGTAGTCAACCTCACCAATTTTCAGTTCTTCTTTGGATATATAATCAACATACTTAATCGTATATGTTGCACCTAAGATGTTTATTTGTTCTGACATATTTCCTCCTTCCTTTTCACCCCTTATTCTGTCTACATTCCTTAAGTAGGGCTATAAAACTATGTGCTTGATATCCTCACCTTTGCCGTGTAAAATTTATTTGTACCAACTGACAAAATAAGGTATTAAACAAACTAAGCGGAGGTATCAAATGATTAGATATAGAATGAATAAAATTCTAAAACTTCTCAAAAGCGGCGATATTGCAACTGTAAAGCAACTTGTACAATCAGATAAGTATGAACATGCCTTGCGTTCTTTATCCGATATAGGATGTGTTAAAATAACTCGTGCTTGGGGTGGCGACATAGTTAATATGAAGATTCTCGACCATTCCTTTACTTATCAACTTGAACGCTTTGACCTCTGGCTTAATCGCATTATTGGCTTTATTTGTGGGATAATAACAACCATTGTCGGGCAGTTTATAATATCCCTTTTGATTTCATAAGAAGTATGATTAAAGTGGTTACTATAATCCCTAATATGTATGCTATTGCTGTATCCTTCATCTCTTATCCTTCCTCCTCCTTGTTTTACCGACTTGCTTAAGGGATGTAGTAGCCATAATAGATTTTTAATCTACTAACTTTGCAAAAAAAATATCTTCTTTTTGAGTAAGGTTTTTTATGCCTAGCAACTCACACAGTTGGGAAACCTCCGAAGTTTTAAACTCATTAATCCCTTGAATTTTAAGCGATAAACCGTATTCTGACAATCCCATTTTATCCGCTATCCATCTTCTTTTCAACCCAGACTCAGCGATTACTCTTTCTAATAATTCTGTATTTGTCAAGTTCTTATCTCCTTTCCTTGTTGATTGTAAATCTACTATATACCTTTTAAATCTATTTGTCAACATTATTTTTAAAAAATTACAATAAATATTGATTTTAAGTCTATTTAGTGTTATTATCATCTTAAGAAATGGAGGTATATCATGAGTATAGGCACGAGAATAAAAGAAAAGCGTTTAGAATTAGGATTTACTCAAGAGGAATTGGCAAATAAACTCGGATATAAATCAAAGTCTACCATTAATAAAATAGAAATGGATATAAATGATATACCGCAAAGTAAGGTTGTAGCTTTTGCCAATGCTTTAAATACCACTATTGCATATTTAATGGGTTGGGAAGATGACCCATCTCCAGATAACGACTATTCCGATGTTAAGAACCTTATTCACCCCTCCGCTTACCGTATCCCTATTGTTGGCAAGATATGTGCTGGAGATGGCTGTTTTGTTATTGAAGAAAAAATGGGATACTTTACGATTGACCATACTATCAAGGCTGATTTTGCCCTTGTAGTTAAGGGCGATAGTATGATTGATATTGATATAAATGACGGTGATATTGTTTTAATTAAAAAAGTATATGATTACTATGATGGCAAGATTTATGCTATAAGGCTTATTGATGAAAACGAGGCAACTATTAAGCGGTGCTACTTCGAGGAAGATAAGGTGATCATGCAGCCTTGCAATCCTGAGTTTAAACCGATGATTGCTGACGGCAAGAATGTGTCTGTGGTTGGTGAGTGCGTGGGCGTGTATCATGCACTATAAAATATATTAAATGAGAAAGGAAGTTACTATGGCGAATATTCCAGTAAAGGTAAAAAAGAGGTTTTCTGATAGTCTAAAAAAGTATAAGCCGATTCTTACAAGGGCGGAAAAGCAGGATTTAAATGAAAGCGACACCGTAACAATAATTGTTGATATGCTGTCAGATATATTTGGCTATGATAAGTATACCGATATTACATCAGAATTTGCTATAAAGAAAACATACTGTGATTTGGCAATACGCATAGACGGTGTTGTGAAAATTTTAATTGAGGTCAAGTCAATTGCGACTAATCTTAGAGAGAATCATCTGAAGCAAGCTACCGATTACGGATCAAACGCAGGTATTGATTGGGTTGTTTTAACTAATGGGGAAACTTGGAAGGTATATAAGATTATATTTGGTAAACCTATTGAACATGAGCTAGTATATGAGTTTAATATGCACGATTTGAAAGCGACTAATGCTGATGACATATGTTACCTGTTTATGCTATCCAAAGAGGCCATAGGCAAAAAAGGTGACTCTTTAGATGAATATCACGCCCAAAAGAAGCTCCTAAATCCCCCTATGTTAGCGCAAATTATTTTGCATGATGATGTTATAAACGCTATAAAAAGAACTCTAAGAAAAGTATCTTCAGATACAAAAGTAAGTAGCGATGAAATTTATCAAATACTGGTAAATGATGTGCTAAAAAGAGATGCGCTTGACGACGAAAAGACGCCAGAGTACAAAAGAAAGATTGCTAGAGCCACAAAGAGAAAAGTAAAAGCATAATTTTATTCATACACATAGGAAGGAGAAAAAATGGAAAATCAAAGCTCTTATTTTGATGGGGTCTTTAAGTAAACAATCTTTTATTCCTACATAATCGTGAGCTAATCGTGTGACAAGTTAAGACAAACGGCACAAATTAGCCAAAACAAGCAAAAATAATCGTGAAATTATAGTTGATTTTTCTTTTAGATACTGTTACACTTAATCTGCTAATTGAGTGAGCGGGCGATGTGTCGCCCTACTGGAACGGTCTTGGAGAAATCTAAGGCCGTTTCGTGCTATCTGGATAGGTTATGGAAAATAGAACTAGTAAAACATTTGGAAGCATTGAAAAAGACCATTTTCGTGGCGTCACGAAAAAGGTAACTTTCAAAGCAATATAAATATGTAAGAATAATCGTGCGTATATTATTTAACACAACCTATTGTGGCATTTGTGTTCTCAATGCACAATTAATAGTGTTTGTTAAAATGTATAGCCGTAAAAACTATATAAAAACATATCAAATTTGCTCAAAACAATGCAAAAATAATCAAATTTTATCAAAAAAAGTTGACAAGCTACCGTTTGAGTGCTAGCATAATAAATAATCCATTAAGGATTAATTTAGTTAATATTGCTCTCGGTAGTAACCCCCTCACCATAAGAGGTCGGGCGAATCTGAGAGTTTTTCTTTTTATCTGGAGGTTATAATGATAAAAACAGCAATAATGGTTGATGGTGGATTTTATAGAAAAGTTATGCGTAAATGCGATGGGCCTCTTTCGGCAAAAGACGAAGCTGATAGACTAATAAAATATTGTTATGATCATTTAAAAATGAAAAATAATGATGTAAATTGTTATTTGTATAGAATATTTTATTATGATTGTCCACCTAGTAATAAAAAAGTATATAATCCAATAACTAAAACTACTGACGATCTATCTAAAAGCCCTGTGTATAAATGGATGGAAGATTTCATTTCCGAAATGACAAAACGACGTAAAGTGGCTTTGCGATTGGGTTATTTGTCTGACGTGTCTTTGGAATACACGTTAAAACCACAGTACGTAAAAGCAATATGCGAAGGCAAACTAAATCCATGTGATATATCGAAAAACCATTTAGATTTAACCATCAAGCAAAAAGGTGTAGATATGAAAATAGGAATTGATATTGCCTCGTTAGCTTATAAGAAACAAGTAGATAGGATTGTTTTAATTGCAGGAGACAGTGATTTTGTTCCCGCTGCAAAACTTGCTCGAAGAGAGGGCATTGATTTTGTATTAGATCCCCTATGGCAAAATATACGTCCAGACTTGCACGAACATATAGATGGAATGATCACAAAACTTGATAAGAATAAGATTAAGCAATATTCCAAAAAATAGAACCCTAAAAAATTCGTTGAAAGCTTGAAGAGACCAAAATAAAAAAGGTAACCCCAGGCACATAGGATTACTCAGCACACAAGTGCCTACTCCATTCTGGAACCCAGTGTTACTCCTTCAAAAGTTATCTCTTATACTGTCATTGTACAATATTTAAGATACAATGCCAACAGACAAATATTGACACCTTTATGCTTTAGGTATAAACTGGATATAAATTTGATGACTGGATTAGCTTCTAATCCTACCAGATGCCTTAAGCAAATAGCCTAAGGCATTTTGCGTTTTATTGAAAAATTTGACTGGTATACTACAAGTCAAAACTATAAATTAAAATTAAAAATCCCCAGGCATAAAACCTGGGGTAGGCTGCTTTGATACAACCCGATCAGCACTCAAATTGTATCATTGCAGCCCTTATATGTCAAATATATGGGTATTTTTATGCCCAAAATTAAGGAGATGTTATGGCTTCAAAACGACTAAGAGCAAGGGTATCTTACGAAGGAAGAACAAAGTGGGTACAAGGATACACTAAAAAAGAACTTGAAAATGCTAAAATTGATGCGTTACTAGCACTTAAAGAAGATCATATTGTTTTAGATAAAAGAACTACCGTTAGGGTATGGGCTGAAAATTGGCTTGAAACTTATAAAACAGATATAAGTTTATCGTGGGCAGCTGACATAAAAAGTTATTTGAAAAATGTTATCTATCCACATATAGGATCACGTCCTTTATATTCAGTCAAACAGATACACATAAAAAATATATTTAATTCCATTACAGACAGATCAGAATCATATAACCATAAGATTTACATCATTATAAATCAAATATTTAATTCCGCAATTGAAAATGAGCTTATTTCTAAAAACCCTATTGGTAGTCTAAAATGCCCTGAAGGTAGTGGATATAGTAAAAGACGAGCTCTAACAGAAGAAGAATTATTCTATCTTGAAAAAGCGTCTGAGGTACAACGTGGAGGACTATTTTGCAAAATAATGTTGCACTGTGGTTGCCGTCCTCAGGAAGTTGCCACGTTGAAGTGGAAAGATATAGATTTTGACTCAAAATATTTAAATATAGAAAGAGCTTTAAAACGAGATAATACGATAGGACCACCTAAAACAAAAGCAGGATTTAGATCTATACCTATCCCCGATATTTTGTTTAGTGAACTACTCTCTATTAGAGGCGAAGATGAACATTTTATTTGCAAGAACACTTATGGTCAAATGTTAAGAAAAACTTCTATCGAAAGGTTATGGCAAGAGATGCTAAAAGAAATGAATGTACAAATGGGCTGCGAGTTAGATCATGGGCAGATTATTCATCCTAAGGTAGCAAGTGACTTAACTCTATATTGTCTAAGGCATACATACTGCACTAATCTTGAAGCTGCAGGAGTACCTATCAATATAGCAAAAATATTGATGGGACACGAGTCAATAGAAGTAACCGCCCGAATTTACACTCACACTAACAAGAAGAGTTTAGAAATGGCCCGTGACTGTATCAATAACAATTGCCTAAAAAGTTGCCAATGTGCTAATAACAGTTGATATTTCAACGAACAATTACTGACTCTTAATCAGGGTGTCCGGGGTTCGAACCCCCGTGGGTGTACCATCAAATAAAACCCTTGAAAACATTGGAGTTTCCAATGAATCAAGGGTTTTTTAATGTTCGAAACATACCTAAAACATGGTAGAGAAAACAGCCGAAAAGTGCCTAAATTATCCCTTTGTGGCGGGACCCGTGACGGGACCCTTTAAGATAATATGTACTTTAAACTTTCTGTATATTTCGTATATTAACTATAAAAAAGTTGTTCCACTCTTGCTTGTACAGCCTGGTAATTATACCCGGCCCTGGTTAGCCTGTTTCGTCTGTCTGGATTTACGCCCCAATCCCCTCGCATAACTTCTCTGGCTAGCTGGTCAATAGTCTTTTGGGGTGCCACTTTAAGCCCGAGGCGCTTATTAACTTCATTTTGAACGGCCTGCGCATTATACCCGGCTCTAGTTAAATTCTTTGACCTTTCTGGGTCATTGCCCCACTTACCATCTATAACTTCACTTGCAAGCGTTGCAATGCTCTTAGTTTCCGGGGTTGAGGCCTTAACGTCAAAGCCCATAAGTTTATTAACTATAGCCTGTACAGCTTGTGGGTCATAACCGGCCCTAGTTAAATTCTTTGACCTTTCAGGGTCGTTCCCCCAGTTTCCAGCCATAACTTCTCTTGCTATAGTCTCAAGGCTCTTGCCCTGTGAGCGTCCATGAACAACGCTTGGCTTCTGCTGTGCGGCCTTTCCTGAATATATGCTGTTAGCTAAATTATACAATTCTCCGAGTCTAGCATAATATACTCCTGGGCACCTAGTAGACGCTACGTCCCTATGGCCTCTTAGAGGCAGTTTGCCGTATGTCTTCCATATATCAGCTATAAGCTCAGCAGCGGTGTAAAAGTCGCCATCGCTCATCTCTGGGCGGCACTCAATGCCTATCGAGCTCATATTTACGTTATAAACTCCAGCATGCCAGCCCGCATCGCTGCAATTCACAAGGCACGCCACTCTTCCAGCTTCAACTACATAATGGGCTGAGGAGCTACCGCCGGACCTGCAAAGCCAATTAACTACTCCCCAAAAACTAGCTCCGTACGAGCCCCACCAGTGAATTATAATCTCTTTAGGTTTGTTTTGCCCTCTTGTACCTCTAGGGTAACCAAAATTAGGGCTGTCATACTTTGTTATATATTCATATCCCATTAGTTTTCTTCCTTTCTCACATCTTCATCAGTCCCATAAGTTAAAGCCCTCTCGCTATCAGCAGTACCCGCTGTTGTCGGGTCTACGATAACACCGAGACCAACCAAAAGCGTTAGCAGAATTTTTACAAGGTTCATTATCTGGTCTTCTGCTACTTTGGGCACTATACCAAACATTGCACATACCTGGTATGCAAATGCCACGATTGCACCAACAAAAGTTA
>UMHQ01075312.1_pt1 | contig 21482 bp, 15 predicted proteins | sample 1965531 | NCBI WGS metagenome assembly UMHQ01 (sample SAMEA4836098, study PRJEB28245) | human gut metagenome | biome: gut microbiome; material: fecal sample | place: Denmark | collected 2008
GCCCTTTATTCCATTTGCATTTGAAAGTCTTACCTTACTTCCTCTAACCTCTATTATGTATTTATCTTCTATTACTTTTTCAGCAGTTTCTATTTTAAGACTAGCTATATTATCTTTAATCTTAAGATGTTTTGTAACTTCACCATCTTTTCCTTTATAATTTCCTTCAAGTTTTTTAAGTAGTGCTGCATTTTCTTTTTCCAATTTAATAGGATCAGGCATTGTGTTTTTTAATTTATATCTACCATTTTTATCTGTTATTATTATTTCCTTTTGATTATTTTTTACTTTAGCATACTTCTCATTAACCCCCGGATTAATAATATAAACGTCATCGCCAATATATTTATATGTTTTTTCTTTGCCCTCATATTTAACTTTACCGGTATCATAAAAAACAAAAGTGTTTGAAATGTCTTTGTAATATGTGCCACTTATGCCATGATTATTGCACCCACATAAAATAAAAATCGCACATACTGTAAAGAAAATAATTACAGTTGCACTTTTAACTTCCGGACATTTTCGGAAAAAGTTATTTTTTCTCATCTTTACTTTCCTCCTTGGCTGCATTAACTAAAGATAGAATGTCGTTAAATTTAAGACCATTCTTTTTGCATATTTCCCAAAGATTTTCTTTTTCTATGTTTTCCTTTTCCTCTAACAAGGATTGTTTTTCTAAAAATAGTTTATCTATCTTTTCATTATATTTTTTTGTTTCTGAATCAATTTTATTTATTTTATTTTCTATTAATTTTACCCTATTTGACCTAGCCATATCTTATCCTTTCTAATAAAAAAACAAGGTTAATTACCTTGCTTTAAAAAATATATTTTGTATATTTAACAATAAACTCACTTATCATTTACTGACACCACTTCATGAACCTTAGTATTTTGTTTTCTGATTTCATCATTGAGTTCATTTATAACTCCTTCATAGAGATAAATCCTCATATACAAGGCTTTAATCTTTTTTCTATCTGCGTTATATAAAACTATACAAAAAACAGTCAATAAAATCAACATAGTAATTAGTATGATATTTATGTAAATCATGTTTAATCCTTTCTTATATTTTCTTTCTATCAACTTCCGGACATTTTCGGAAGAAGTTGTTTTTGATATCATTTGATGAATTGCTTTTATCTAAATAGCTATGCTTTTTTAAAGTTTCTTTTGCAGTCTTACTTAAGTCAAGTTCATTTACTCTTTCGTTTATAACTTTCATAAAACCATGAATCGTTGGCAGATAAATATTATTAGTCTGGGTGCAGTAAAACAAATCATATGTTGACTTTGTATTGCTATAGAACTCATCATAATGTATATCTAGAGGGTCCTTATGTGTATATAGATTACTAATATTTTTAAGAGTACTTTCTTTTTCTGAGAATTTATGAAGTTCAATAAACGTATATCCTTTAAATGTAATGCTATTATCTAAATGTTCTTGATTTTTATTTATCGTTCCTATATAATTAGATTCAAGCAGAGAGTTCTTCATTTTGTTGGGCAATTGGAGCCCTTCTACTTGAAGAAAACGCTCTGTTTTTTCATTTAAGTAAAAAGTTTTTTCTTCTTCATATGTTCGTTCTATAAATTTTTCAAAGTTTTTCTTTCCATATATGGATGAAATTTGATTTACATCTATATGCCTATTTTCTGCGTCAAATCTACATATTGCAATCATAATATCCCCATAACTATCTTTCTCATTAAGAACAATTACTTTGCTTGTCTTTTGAGTTAGACTATCAAAAGCAAGTGGGCTTTTGTTTAATATATCCTCAAGCTCTGCAAGTTTTGCAAAGCTTATATTATGTTCTTTATGTATGGATAATATTTTGTTAGGATTTATTGTAATAATTTTATTGGGTTCAATACCCGCAAACTCTAAAGACTTACTGTTATCATTAATTATCATAGCATTGTTGAAATCATAGTCACCAACTAATAAATCAAACAGTTGCTCTTTAAAACTCATTAAGTTACCATCTTCTTTTACTATGTTTCTATTTATTTTCCTAATATCATCTAAGTTCATATTGGATTCTCCTTTAATTCTTTCCTTTATTTAATACATCTATTTTTTAGGCATATAATATCCACCATATCCTATTACCTTATTCCATGTATCAAGAGTGTAAATAGCTGGGACTTGGCTACCAAGAACTTTATTATTACCTATATAAATCCCTACATGACCTGCGTCACGACCACAAGAACACATTACATGCGATTTGTATGAGGGGGCACTAAATATGGCTGCTCCTATAGGAATCGGTCCTTTTTTAGTAGCATACTTTTCCCTTGCTTCTGAAGCACAACCTCCTGATAAATTCTCAGTTACTCCTGCTTGTCTATAAACATCATATACAAAACCAAGACACAAATTTGGATATGACCCATATGGATTTTTATATTTCCTTGCAACAGATAGTATTCTTTTACCAAGCTTAGTGGCTTTACCACTGCCAATCATAGAACCATTCAAAGCTCTTATGGCATTTTCACCCATATATCCAGTAAGCTCAGCTTTACCATTTACAATAACTCCTTCGAGTGCTATTTCTTTGTTTGCAAATTTACCTTTTATGCTTATTTTATCTTTTTTGATTTTTCCAGTTACTCGTATGGTTCTTTGTCTATACTCAAACTTGTTTTTTATAATTTTACTTTTAAATGAAATAAGTTCAGTATCTTCTTTAAGTATCCTTACATCAGCTTTTTCGTTAGATATTATTGCCGTTCCTGTGAGCATATCAAGATTTAATTCATCAATCCCTCCTGATAGTGAAGCAGCTATTACTGAAATTATGATAACAATCAGCATAATCGGCACTAAAATTCCACCGATCACTTTAAACAACGTTCCAAGTGAAGATAAAAGTATACCTAATGCTTTCCCAACAGATTTAAATGCTCTAGACAAGTTTCTTATCCCTTGAAAAAAACTACCTGATGTATTTATACCTAGAGTGTTTACAATCTTATTACCTGCTTTCTTTGTCATCATTTTTGCTATTTGTTTTTGCTTTAAAGCAGTTTGTTTGTTAAAGGCTTCTCTACGCATTTTAAAAGGGCTAAAAGCAGATTTTCTGTTAATAGCCCTCTTGTTTTCTTTTAGAAATTTTTTCTCTAGCATATATCTTGAATGACCAATCCCTTTTAAAGAGTTTTTACTTGCAAAATTTCTGATTATATAACTATCATTCCAAAGCTTTTGTGATTCAGAAACTGCCGTATTATTTTCAGCATTTTCTTTTGTTAAGAAATTGATATATCCTGCTATACTTCTTTTAGATGTACCATATCCTTTACTTAAAGAAAAATTTAAAAACTTCTTTCCTTGAAATATCCCTATATCCTTTGCTGTATCTATTTTGGAATATTTTTGTGCTTTTATGTCTTTTACATTTTCCTTAAAATTAGATTTTCTTTCTTTAAACTCCATTATTTATCCTCATTAAATTTAGTAGAAATAATTTTATATAGCTTTGTGTTCTTTGGAAAATCATCAGTAAATGGTATATAGCTTTTGCCTAGCTTTATAAGACCTTTCTTTGCTCCAACCTCTGATATATAGCTCATCTGAGTATCATCTAGTTTTAGAAGCTCTTGTATAAGTGGTGCATCAGTTTCATTTGCAGATAGCATAATAAGAAAATCAGAGTTTGCAAGTAGTGTCCTTGCAGTTGAGCTTTTTAAAAGATCTGATAGCTCCTGTGTTATTCCCGTGCAAAGTCCTCCATACTTTCTAATACGTTTCCATAGTTTATAGAAAAATACTGCAGTATATTCCTTTAAAAACATCAGATAAAGCTCATCGATGTCTACCCATGTGTATACTCCACTTTGTCTATTTCTTGATAGTGTAAGCATAATAAAGTCTGTTATAATGAGCATTGCAATAGGCATTAAGTTATCTCCAAGCTCTGATATATCAAAAGATATAATTCTTTTATTCATGTCAACATTTGTTTCTTTTGAGAATAGATTTAGTGAACCTGTTGTATAAAGCTCTAGGGTTAGTGCAATTTTTTTAGCTATATCCTCAGGCTGATTTAAAAGCTCCTCTCTTAAATCAAAAAGTGTTGGTTGTTTACCTTTAAAATCATTTAATACAAACTCTTTACAAACGTTCTTAACACATCTATCAATTACAGATTTTGCTCCTGGATCTATTTTTTCAGAACCTTCTGCCATTGCATAAAGAGTAAGTATACTTTCACTTTTTAAACTTGTTGGGTCTGCTCCGTCATTGTAGCTACTGTCGATTTCCATTGCGTTAATATGGTCAGTACTATCAGCACTCATTTTTATTACAGTACCTCCCATTTCTGTAACTAAGTGTGTGTACTCTTTTTCAGGGTCAATGATGATGATATTATCATCTGTGTTTAAAATGATATCTAGCATTTCCTCTTTTTTCTTAAAAGATTTACCACTTCCACTTGAGCCAAGTATTACAGCATTTCCATTCATTCGCTCTTTTCGATTTATGAAAATAGGATTTTTAGATATTAAGTTTTGACCATAATATATACCATTCTTTTGCATAACTTCTTGTACTGTAAATGGTATAAATGCAGCCATTGCCTCTGTTGTAAATGTCCTTAGCTTAGACCCTGTTTTATTTATAAATCTGTTTGTACCAAAAGGTAGAGAGGTTATAAGACCATTTTCTTCCTCGTATGTAAGCTCCACAAGCTCGCAGCCTTGTTTTCTCGCAGATGTCTTAAGGCTCTCTGTGTCATCATTAAGCTCATCAAGACTATCAGCAACATGGGTAATTGTGATATTACCTAGCATTAGTCTTTGATCTCTTTCGTTTAAATCGTTGTTATATTCCTCAATCTGTTCTGCTTTTTTTCTCATTGAATATGGAGGCTGTGCGTTAAAGTTTCCAGCTTTATTTTGTCTTTGAATATATTTTGTTAGATTGCTCTCACTTTTAAATTCAAGACTTTCTACCATTTTATATGCTTCTACTGTTTCTATTGGCATTATATCTACTGAAATGCTAAGCGTTTTTTCAAGTGAGGTTAATTCATCAATAACAGTATCTTTAATATATTTAGCATAAGCATTTGGCGGTACATAAAGACTTCTTAAATACTTATCCCCTAGTTTAATGTAACTTTCAGAATGATTTACCTTGTAATTATATGGACTTAAAAATGATTTAATGTGCCTTGATTTTAAAGGCAATTCTAACTTGTCAAAAAAGTTATCGCTCTCAGGGTGGAGAAATTCCCATAATATTTTTAGGTATTCTCTATCGCTTAGTTTTGTTATTTCTGAATTTAGCTTTGAAAACATCTTTTCAAACTCAGGTTCGCTCCTTGAAAAAAAGCCAATTGCATCTCTTTCTTTTCTTGCGTCATATATCGCTTGAAAATATCTTTCTTCTCTTATTTGATTTGTTTCAAATACTTTGTTCTCAAGCATGTCGTTATATTCTTTTCTGAAAAAGTCCTTTTCATCGCCTCTATATGATAGAAGTCTTTCCTTTTTATAGTTCTTGACATCAAGTTTTTGTTTCATTATCACGTATTTATATGTAGCACCCGGTTCTAATACATTTAAAAATTCAAACCATTTTGAGAGCACTCCTGTTTCCTGCTCTTTTGATAACAATTTAAAATTTATATTCTCAAATGCATATGTTTTTACATAGCTTCCGTCTGATTTAAAAAGTCCATCTCCAAAACTTTTCGTTATTGGTACAATTTCTTGTGCCTTTTTATTTACCTTTATTTTTCTTTTTCTATTCGCTGCATGATTGTGAAGTGTTTTTAAAGCCATTTTTCTTTTTACCTTTCTTTTTATTTTCTTCGTATGACATATACTCAAGATTCATACATGAATATACCTTTTCTTTTTTTGTAAGTAATATTGAAATTAGTATTTTCATAAGTTCAATAAATGTTAGTCCGTGATAGCTAAAAAATGCAATAAATGCAAAAGGGACAACGGGAATTACACTTATGTATACAAGTATAGCAATAGGCATATGAAACTTTAAATATAACAGTATTCCTGTTATAGTCCCCATTAAAACACCTATGCTTGTCCATATAAATTCTCTTAAGTTTAGTCCTAAAACAAACTCTGCTGATACATCTCTTATTTCATCATTTACTTTTATTTCTATCATTTTTCATCCTTTCTTAAAGCCCCATTTTACTGGCTATTTGTTCTCCTTGTTTGCAAAGTGCAACCGTTACAAGGGCACCAATGAAAAAGTCTTTAGAGTACTCTAAAAGTCCATTGGCAATATCTCCACTTTCAATTAACCTAATTGCTGATGAACTTGTTGATGATAAAAGTTTTGAATATATTACTAGGGCGAGAGTTATAATTACCGCTTGAAAACATACATTTACAAAACTTTTAATAAAAGCTACTCCAATATGTGTAGTTCCTTCTGATGCAAATGTTGATAGAAAACAACCCGCAACTGCAAAATGTAGATATAGATTCAAATATCGACCCCAAACAATAACTACAAGTATGATTGAAATGATAAAAACAGTTAGTCTAAGGATCAGCCCTATCACTCCTATTTCAATACCTTCAGCAGATAACATATCTACATCTTCTAGTGCTTTTTCAATTTTTGAGGGAACCGTCATGCTAAATACAGCTGAAGCACTTGAAAATATTTGACCGAGTATACCTTGCATTATTTCAAATATCCAAAGCATAATTTCCATAGAAGAAGCTACAAGTCCTATTGCTATTGCAAGCTTAATTAAAACAGATAGTACATTTTCAAGTTTTTTCGCTTCTTTTAAATTACTAGCTTGTTTTAAATATCCTATAAAGAAAAACATAATAAGAAGACTACCAGCTGTTGCTGATAGCCCTGCATTTATTGTTTTAATTATTGACCATACATCAGGATTCCAGTTTTGTGGAGATACAGTTATTATACTGTAAACCCTAGTTAGTGATTCAGTCCATGAGTTAAAAGCGTGTTGTAAATTACTCATATCTTGCACCAATTAGCTTAGCAAGTAGTTTGCTACATAAGGTGCACCTGCGATTATTAGTCCACCTACAACTCCAAGGATTCCCTCTGTTGTCGCAGCTGGATCTCTTCTTTTAATCGCAAGACCAAGATTTACAGCTGACCATATTAAGATTGCAAGACCGATCGCACTAACAATTGATGTTATAAGTTGAGTTAATTTATTTACTCCTGCAGTAGGATCACCTGCTGCATATATTGGCATTGGGATCATAACTGCAAATAATGTATAATATGCTACTTTTAAATTCTTATATTTTCTTTTCATTTTTCTATTCTCCTTCATATACTTCAAATTTTAATTCTTTTTCTAATTTATCGATGTTAATCTTTTGTATATCATTTATTTCATAGTCTGCTTTTATTGTGTTATTTTTTGATTTTTTAATATCAAACATTCTCATTTCTTTTCCTGTCCAGTCGTATACGCTACCTTCTTCATATGAGGTATACTTAAAGTTAGGATGTGTTTTAGGATTATTCTTTTTATCCCTTGCAAAACCGTATCCTGCTGCATATAAAAGGGCTTCATCTTTGCCAAGAGAAATATCAATCTCATCAGGAGTTAAGACATTTCTTGCTCCTTGGTTTTGGCTTTTTGATGAGCTGTCATTGCGGCCATAGCTTCTGCTATAGTTTTCTGCTGTAACAGTTTCTTTTCCTATCCACTCAGAGATGTATTTATTTGTTTCAAAACCACTACCTTTTAGATAGAGAAAAGTGTTGCAGGTGCCAATAATAGTGTTTTTTTCTTTTTCAAACATTTTCTCGATTTGTGACATTTCTTGAAAAAACATCATAAATGAAATCCCATGTTTTCTACTTGTTGTAGCATATTTGGGGAAATCTTCAGGCATTATAAAGTTTGCCATTTCATCATTGAAAAACTGTACATCAATTGGCAATCTGTTATTTTTCATCTCTCTTGCTTTTCTATAAAGAATAGGAAAAAGCTGTGCATACAAAATATTAACAATAAAGTTAAAGCTCGTATCTTCAGAGGGGACAGCAAGAAAAAGGGCAGTTTTTTCAAACCCTATTTTTTCAAGTTCAAGTTCATCTCTTTCCATAAGATTTCTAACTTCTGGTATATAAAAACTACCAAGTCTTCCTCTAAGATTACTTTTTACACCTTGTATTGTAATTACAGCACCATCTGTTGCCGACCTATATGCGTCTGTTGCCATATTCGGACCTATCCTTTTTTCAAGTTCATCAAACATTGCCATTACAACTGTTTCTACTCTTTGACCACCCTCTCCTTCTATGAGCTTATCTTCATTTAAAAGCCATATTAAAGTGTTAATATTTTGCTCATCAGGAGCTGCCATATAATAAATAAGTCCTATTAGGGCTTGCAAATAATCTTTTGCCATATTGTCCCACATAGGATCTTGAGCACCTCCTATTTTTTCTTTTGGTACAGTTGATTTGAATATTATGTCTGTTATCCTTTTTATATCTGCATCAGAGTTTATATACTTAAAAAAGTTATATTTTGCTGAATATATAAAATCTTCAAGGTCAAGCACTCTAACTTTATATCCTACACTTTTTAAAAAATTACCAGTTGCTCTTACAAGCTCTTTTGACGGGTCTGTAGTTACAAAGGATGTATTCGCCTGTAAAATATTAGGTATTAGAGTGAAAAAAGATTTACCTGACCCCATTCCTCCAAGAACTAATGTGTTTAAAGATGGAAGAGTTTTTCTTCCTGTTATACTAAGTCTGATATTCTCTGTAAGTATTCTGTTATTTTCATATTCCTTATCTGATATCTCTTTATTAATTACATTTGCATCTTCAAGCCTTGCACTTCCGTGTTCATATCCTCTTTTAAAATTTTTACCAAGATTTAGATATGGGATTAAGAGAAATATCGCAAAGATGATTGGAAATATTATGAAAAAATATTTATTTATGTTAAAAATCTTTAAATAGTTATTGTTTATAACATCTATCTTTTCAAGAGTTCCTGATAAACCTTTTTCTGAATATATATTTGATAAAAATAAACTTAAAAGAAGACTTAAAACAGTGCTTAGACCTAGATTTAAAAACATATCGGATTTTGTCTTTCTCTTAAACATTTTCTTTAAATCAAGTAAAAAACAAGGCTCTAATTTCCCCTCTAACGGGTTTTTTAAAGCCTTGCCATACCTTTATACCTCCTATTCTTTTGCCTTTGATAGGTTTATTTTCTCATCTACACCTTTTACAAAATTGCTCCTAAAATTATCTAACCTTTGTTTATCTTCTTTTGATAATTCTATAGGATATTTTTTATTTTTTTCATACTGTGTTGCAAAATCTTTTAACCCTCCGTTTTTACTAATTTTCTCCTCGTTTATAGTTTTCTGCCCAGTCTTTAAGCCTTTTGATGTTTTTTCTAAAACTGGGCTTTCTGCCGGGACCTTTTCTACAAACTCTCCATCTTTACCAAAAGCCTTATCCAGTTCCTTAAATAGTTCTTCCTTAAATATATTCTCAGCATCATCATCTAACATCTTTTCTTTTAGCTTAGTTAAATCAATATTTATTTCTTTACTGCTTTGACTATTTTTTATGTGAGAAGTATATAGTTTTTGATATTCTTTTAGTTTTTCTTCATTTTCAAAATACACAAAATTGCCATCAGTAATGCCACTTTTTTTAAGTATGTTTTCTTTAACATTCTTCCAATTATATGGACTGCCATATACTGGCTTATCTGAAAATTCTCCTGAGAAGGTTTTATTGTTATAGCAAGCATAGTTTGAAATTGTATAAACTATTCCCTTAACTTTCTCTACTTTCTGTGTAGTTACCTTTAAAAAATTTGTCGGATTTTCTATATCTGCAAAATAATAGGCTTCATCTCTTTCAAAATCTCTCATTGTATTTCTGTTTAAAGCACTTCCTATATCTTGCTTTTTCTTTTCTAAAAGCTCCTTCTCATCTAAAAATTTCTTATCTAAGATTATATTCTCTGTGCTTTTATCATCGCCTGTCTTTATACTTATCTTATCTGCTTTTACTGCACTTATACCTAAGTTTTCAAGTATATGATAAAAACTTGCTGTATCTGAATTTTTTAAGCATATGTCAGTATATGTATCATCAACCTGCCTAGAGAAAAACTTAATCTTATATGATTTTAACGCTTCCTTTACATTCTCGTACTCTTCTGTTGGAATTGGTGTAATATTCATTCCAGAAGGATCTCTAACTATTTGTCTTGCACTTCCACCTTTTGCAAGTCCATATACTGTTGCTAAAACAGCATTCTTTGTGAGCCAAAGTGTCCCCGGTCCTGCTATTCTAACAACCTCAGTAAATCCTGCTCCTGATAGTCTTATGACAGCCTCTGCTGCTTCTATTTCTGCACCCATATCATTCTCCTTTCAAATAAAATAAAAAACAAGATTGATAAACCTTGCTTTCTCATTCTCCTTTTTTAATTTAACTTCCGGACATTTTCGGAAAAAGTTAGATATCTCCTTTTAGCTTCTTTATATTTGGTGCTATTTGTTTATTTTGTTCATTTTTCTTTTTATTATCTACATTGATTTCCCTCTTTCCTTCAATTACTTTTATTTGTTCTAATATTTTAAGCTCTGCTCTAACACTTTTAAGTTCATTATTTAATTCTTTAAGTTTTTCATCTTTCCCCCATTCATCAGCCCTGTATAGCTTTCTTCTACACTTTAAAAGCTCATTTTCTTTTTCTTTTAATTCATCTCTTTTGTTTAGTACATCACTTTGATATTTTAAGTTGTTTTCCTTAATATACTTAATTTGTTTTGTCATTCTTTTCGATAATGAATTGTAATACCTCATTTTCCTTGCCGATGGATATTGAGATTTCCTTATTAAACATAGAGTATATAGAAAATGAAAATACTTTTTTTCTATAGGAGATAGTTTCCTTTTAGTAAATCTTTTTCTATACGTTCTTTTGATTTCTATGTATTCATATAATCTTCTCTCCCTTATACTATCTTCTATGTAGCTTAGAGTATATCTATAGTCATTTAAGGATTTAAGCCTTATAAAAGCTCTTTTATCATTTTTGTAATATCCTGGTGGACTTACTGCAAAGTGTTTCCCAAACTTTAAAATGTATCCTTTTTTCTCTAGGTTACTATAAAAGTCATCTATTGTTTTAGCTCCAATTATCGATTTTCTTAAGTCCTCTTTTATCCCCTCCCTCCATGTATTGCTACCGTTTAGTTTTACCTTGCTATCTCTTTTTTCGTTAAACTCTCTCCTTTCTTTTTCTATAATATTTAGACCATATTTTTTGCATATTTCATCTGATAACCTCCTAGCTTCAGCTAGTGTTTTCTTGTTACCATGATATTTTTTCCCATCTTTAAAGCTGACCGCATTTATAAAGAAATGATTATGTAGATGTTCTCTATCAAGATGAGTACTAACAACAACCTGAAATCTATCACCAAAGTATTTTTGAGCAAAATCAACTCCGATCTTATGTACAAGAAGAGGATCTTTTATCTCGTCTTTATGAAAACTCTGCCAGCCATGATGTGCTGAAATTAAATCATCATCTTTACCATACATTCTTTGAATTTCTATAAATTCACTTGCAGCTTTTTCAAAGTCGCAATTTATTCCTGTAATGAGCTTGTCCCCAAAATGATTTGTCTTGTCTATATTAGTGTCATACTCATATAAGGTTTCTAGAACTGCTTCTTTCATTTTAGTCTTTTCCTCATTTGTTACATAATCTACTCCCTTATCAAGTCTTGCCTTAAATGGTTTTATCCCTAGATATGCCATCAAGTATTTCCTCCGGTTTTAAATGTTCATCAAATAAACGTTTTCTCATTTCTTTTATCATCTTGACATCTTCTTTAAAGTTTTCATAATCCACACTGCCTATCCCATTTGCAAGTCTTGCCATTTGATTTATATTGACACCTATTTTGTGCAGCTCATAATATACTTTCCAAAAATCCTCTCCCGGACTTTCTCTTGGTCTTTTTAGCTTTAATAAGAATCTTATGTATGATGAAATGCTCATGTTGCAGGCTTTGGCAAGTGCTTCAGTTTGTTCCCATAATTCATCATCAATCATAATGGTTCTTTCCTTATATCTTATAGACATTTTTTCTATCATGAGAGGCAGAAGCAAGAACCTTTTCAAGGCTATCTTTACTTACCTTTTGTTCTAACTTTTCTCCTTTCCATACTCCTTTCTTATTATTTATATTATTTACTACCTTAACTCCTTTGCCGCCATTTTTCTCCCAGTTTATTAGGTTTTGCGTGTAGTCATCAAACAAAATATCACTTTTAGATAAAGGTCTTTCTATATAGTCAGATTTATCTTCACCACATGGCACAAAGATTCGATTGCTATTTTTTACTTCGGGAATATATTTATCAAGCCACCTATTTTTCTCATCATAGGCAAATTCACTATCGCTTAAATAGTTACTTAAAATATATACGTTGTCAGGGTTGTTTTCCTTGATATAACCTTTAATTGCTTCGATAAATTCTACTCTAGGATTTAAATTAAAAAAATACCCTTCTTCATAAAGGATATCTACATCACTACACGGAATGAAATCGCAAAGCGTTCCGTCCATATCTATGAAAAGATTTTTATTTTGTTTTGTCTGATAGTACTTTGTAAATTCTTTATCAAAATGGTTAAGAATCTTTTTATCTATTATGCTAGTAATACTATCATCTCGTAAAAAATCATCATATATTTTTTGTTTAACTATTTCTGGCAAGTTTTGATAACTTTCTCCTCGTTCATACGATAGCATATAGTCAAAAATATCTTGATAATCTAAATTTTCAAATTTAGCATAGCTAATCTCAGAACTATCTACTGTACTGTCTTTTTCCATACTTTATCCTCCTTACATACTTAACGCTCTTTCTTTTTTTACTTCATTTTTCTCATCAAAATTGACTTTTTCAGGGCCATTAGAGAGTAATAGCTGACTATTTAGCTCTGAGAGCCTTAATGTCTTTTTCATAAGTTCATCTTCCTTTTCAAATGGGGCTTTAACTTCTACTTTCATTTTCTCAAGCTGTGATATTAAAACCTCTTTTTTCTCTAAAAGACCACTTAAACCTTTTTCAATATTTTTAATGACATTATCAAGCCTTGTAATATTTCCAAGTGGATCACTTCCAAATTCTCCTAGGTGTTTAGCACTTCCTACTAAATAAAATTTATGAGAATTAAAAACAACATCATATCTTGCTTCAAGCTCAAAGCCTTTATATTTCCCTATTTTTTTAGGTGCATATGCTTGCACTTTTCTTATTTCCTTTAAAAGTTTTTCTCCTGCTTCTTTTTTGTCCATGATATTTTCGGAAAGTATTTCAATACCACTAAATTCATCACTTGTAGGCAAGTTCGATACCTTATCAGCATCTTCACTATATCCTGAAATTAAATCATCAAGTTTACTAATTTCTTTTGGATAAATATTTTCAATTTTTTCCTCTAATGCAAATTTGTTTTCGTTATAACTTGCCTTAAGCATTTTAAGTTTTGCTACATCATTATCAAGTTCCATCTTTTCTTTAATTAAAGGATTTCCCGTTGCAAGAGATTTTATCTCAGAATAGTTAAGCGTTACCTCATCTATATCTTCAATACTTCTAACTGGGGTTTTACTTGTCATGATTTGAGATATAAATCTTTGCTTGTTTTCTATCGTTTGCCATAGGTATGAATCAAAAGTATTTTCGGTAATATATCGATATATGCTTACTTCTTCATTTTCATTTCCTTGCCTTACAATTCTACCTGCTCTTTGCTCTAAATCTGACGGTCTCCAAGGTACATCAAGGTCATGTATTGCAATAAGCTTATCCTGAACGTTTGTACCTGCTCCCATCTTTGCAGTTGAACCAAGTAGTACTCTTATCTCTCCTTGTTTAACCTTTTGAAACACCTTTTCTTTTGCACTATCTGTTTTGGCATCATGTATAAAAGATATTTCATCTTTTGGTACTCCTAGATTTATAAGTTTTGCCTTTATATCATCATAGATATTAAACTTGCCATCGCCCTTTGGTGTTGACATATCTGAAAAGATAAGCTGTGTTGATTTTTTCTCCTTTGTGTCATTCCATATGCTATATACTTTGTGAGCACACTTATTTACTTTTGAATTTTCATCATCAGGGAGATTTTCATTTATAAGTCTTTGATCTAGTGCTAGTTTTTTACCGTCGGTTGTGATTTTAAGCATATTATCCTTACTTGGGTCTACCTTTCCATCTCGAACATCATCTGCTCTTTTAGAAAAGTTTTCAAGGATTTCTTTTTGAATATCTGAGGCACTGGTTTTTACTACCTCATAGTTTGCCTTAGGTACGGGCAAGTTTATCATGTCAGCAGTTTTAATGTCAGCGATTTCCTTAAAAGTACTCATAAGTTCAGGTAAACCATGAAATTTTGAAAGTCTTGTTTTTGCCCTATATCCTGTTCCCTCAGGGGATAATTCAAAAGACGTTGTTGTTTCTCCAAAGTCTGATACCCATGCATCAAAGTTTTGATGTCCTCGCTCCTCTAAAAGGTCATACTGCAGATAACGCTGCATAGTATATAGTTCTGTCATAGAATTAGATATAGGTGTTCCTGTCGCAAACACTATGCCTTTCCCCCCAGTCATTTCGTCCATATACCTACATTTCATATATAGGTCTGATGATTTCTGTGCTTCAGATTGTGATAAACCTGCGACATTTCTCATTTTCGTATATAAAAAGAGATTCTTATAATAATGTGCTTCATCAATATATAGCTTATCTACTCCAAGCTCCTCAAAGGTTATAACATTATCTTTTTTATCATCGTCTAAAAGTTTCTCAAGCCTTATTCCTAATTTCTTTTTTGTTTTTTCAAGCTGCTTTACTGAAAATCTTAAATCTCGATTTAACCTATAAAGTGAGATTTGTTCAGTAATATCTTCTATCTGTGTTCTTATATGATTTTCTTGATACTCTTTTGACATTGGAATTTTTTCAAATTGGCTATGTCCTATTATGACTGCATCATATGCTCCTGTTGCTATTCGTCCAATAAACTTTTTCCTATTTTTAGGTTCAAAATCCCTCTTATCAGCTACCATTATATTAGCTCCCGGATATAACTGCATGAACTCTCTTCCAATTTGTCCTGTAATATGGTTTGGTACTACAAATAGTGCCTTGCTTGATAGACCAAGCCTTTTACTTTCCATAGCAGAGGCAACCATATCAAAGGTTTTACCAGCACCTACAACATGAGCAAGTAAAGTATTACCTCCAAAGAGTATTCTTGATATTGCATTTTTCTGATGTTCTTTTAATTCTATCTCGGTGTTTTTACCAGTGAGCATTAAGTTTTTACCGTCGTATTCTCTATTTCTTATAGAATTAAATTTTTCATTATATATCTTTACTAATCTATCTCTTCTATCTTTATCCTTAAATATCCACTTTGTAAATTCCTCATTTAAAAGTTCCTGCTTTTGCCCTGCTATTATAGTTTCCTCTTTATTTAAGACACTTCTTTCTTTCCCATCATCACCTAAAACCTTATCATAAACTCTTGTATCTCTTAGGTTTAAAGCATTTTCTATAATTTGATATGCGTTTACTCTATAGCTTCCATATCTTGATTCTGCGAGTGGATTTCCTTTATCTTCTGATTTACCTTTGATGTTCCATTCACTAGTATAACTTGAATACCTTACATCAATGTTGTATCTTGTATAAAAGCGTGTATCAAGTGTTTCAAAAATAAAGTCTTTTATATCTTCTGCCGGTACCCAGCTCGCTCCAAGTCTTACATTTATTTCACTTGCTTTAAGTTCTTTTGGCAAAACATTCCTTAGCTCTTCAATTTGATACCTTATGGTCTCCTGGAGTTTTTCTAAAGGCTCAATAAATGCCTGACTTTTTGCATCTCCATTTTCTTTATATCTTTCTATAGTATAGAAAATATCATTTGATAAAGTTATTGCATTATTTATTTTGTCCCTTATATTTCCTGATAAGTACTCTGATTTTGTAACATATTTAAAGTAAAGACTGTCTGCGTTTGAAAGTATATTTATTAAATCATCTATTTTATATCTTTCCTCTGTGTCAAGAAATATCTCACCCTTTAAATCTTTAATGATTTCATCTCTTTTTATATCTGTTATACTCTCCATATACGTGAAATCTACTCGACCCTTTTCTGATATAGAAAGTATAAGTGCCTCATCAGAGGTATCTACACTCTCAAGGCTTACAGCACTTTTTATTGTCCTCTTATTAAAGATATCTGCCTTTCTTACAAATTTGTTTTTATCATCTATTATCTCAAGTGAGCATGCTAAATAATAATTACTGTCTACATTCAAATCTTTTGCGTTTTTCTTGTCGTTTATGAGTCCATATCTGACTTTAAAATTATTATATGAATTATTTAATTCATCTTGTGCAGCCTTTAATATATCATCTCCTTTTCCGTCGTTTTGTATCTTAATTACCTCGTTTAATTTATTAACTAAATCAAGATAAATTTTAATTTTATTCTTTTGATTTTCTTTTAAATCTTGCTTTATAAGATTGTGATTTTCTCTAAAATATATGTCATCTCCTTTAACAGTATATGAGAAGTTCTTTATATCATCACTATCTTTTAAAGGTATTATCTCTTTTTCAGTCTCAGTCGATTCTTTTTCCTTTTCTATATATTCTGTACTCCTTGATATGTCATTAATAGCATTTTCAAAAAGAGCAGAAAACTTATCCTTATCTTCTAAAACACATTCAAGACTTTCTCCAAATCGCCCACTTACTGGAATCATATCACCGATCACTTTATCGGGATTTTCAAGGAAGTATTTATTACAAGTAAGGTTTAAATTATTAAAATAGTCTGTATTAAGCCACGTATTTTCTCTGTTATATGTTTTTTCTCTTTTCTTTAGGAAAATAATATCACTTGTAACCTCTGTTCCGGCCGAATCTTTAAAGATATTATTTGGCAGTCTAATAGCACCTAGAAAATCACATCTTGCATTGATATATTCTCTTATTTTCCTATTCTTTTTCTCCATAGTGCCTTTTGAGGTTATAAAGGCAATAAGTCCTCCTGTTCTTACCTTATCTATGCTCTTTGCAAAGAAATAGTCATGAATTAGGAAATTGTTTTTATCATATCTTCTATCAAATACTTTAAAATCTCCAAAAGGGACATTTCCTATTGCAAGGTCAAAATAGTTGTCCTCAAAATCGCTTTTTTCAAAGCCTTTAATTAAAATCCTACTTTCAGGATATAAAAGCTTAGCGATTTTCCCACTTATACTGTCAAGCTCAACTCCTGTAATTTCACTATCTCCCATTTCTTTTGGAATACTTCCTATAAAATTTCCAATCCCCATTGAAGGCTCTAAAATTCTGCCACCTTTAAAGCCCATCTGCCCTAGTCCTTTATATATCCCATCAATTACTTCCTTTGGTGTATAAAATGCAGTTAAGGAGCTTTCCTTTATGTTCTCATACTCTGTTTCACTTAAGTTTTCTTTTAAAAAGTTTCTTGCAGTTTCCCAAGAGCCTCCATTTTCTTCATCAAATACTTTAGATAGACCACCCCAACCTACATATCTTGACAAAACCTCCTGTGCATTTATATCAAGCTCTCTATCCCCTTTTTCTATTCTTCTTAGCATTGATATTGCTTCAAGATTATAGTTTAGTCTCTCACTTTCTGTTAGTTTTAAAACTTCATTTTGCTCTGTTATTTTATAGTTTTTAACTTCACTTTTTCCTTGACCTAATTTTAATGTTTTTTCTTCTTTTAAATCCTCTTTTTTAGATTCAAAATCTTCTTTTTTACTTGATTCCTTCTCATAATCAGATAACTTGTATATCTCATAGTTCCCACTATCTAAAAGGTCATCAATCTTTCTACTTTCTTCAAATGTTTCACCCTTATATAAAGTAAATTCTTCCCCATTAACTTCTACTTTAGTTCCAGTTTCAATTAAGTTAATCCGATCAAAGGTATGCTCATCTTCTAAAATAAATTCTTTACCAACTTTTACTGCTAGTTTTTCTGATGTTTGACTTAGGTTTTCAAAGATTTCTTCAAGGTATGAGTCGTTTCTATATGGAATTACTTCTGAACCCCTAATCATGCCTCCCATATATTCCATATTGTCTCTGATAGTTACAGTTTTACGTCCTCCACTTAGTTCATCAAAGCCTGTAATGGTATAGTCCTTATCTTTATATCTAACCTCATCTCCTATCTTAAATTTAGATTCTATCTTTTCCTGAGCTTCTTCTTGTAATGATTTTCCCTCACTTAGTGCTACTTGTTCTTCCAAATATGTAAAGTCTCGCTCATTTACTTCGTTTCCCTCTCCAATATCTACTCTAAAATGCTCTACTATCTCCTCATTTACATAATGGTCAAAATAGAATTTAGAACAACCTTCCCAGTCGTCTGTCAATTCTCCATATTCATTTTCACCTACAGTTTTATTGTGAAATCTTATTTTTTCATCAAGTTCCTTAATTTCATCAAGTAGTTCTTTAGTAACAAGCTCTCCTTTATAATTTTTTTCTATGAGGTTTGAACCTTCATTAAACTCAACAATCCAGTAATTATCACTTTCATTTAAAAAAGAAGCCTTATCAGCTTCTTTTTCTTCTATCCCTCTATTACGTATCTCATCACTATCTCTCTTACCGATGATTCCATGTTCCGAAGTAGTCCATTGTATTTGTTCGGATCCTCCCTCTGTAGCTCCTCTGTCAGACCCCAAGCCTTTGATATCCTCTTCGTCTCTACCTTGCTCATATTCTCTGCTAGCTTTTGAATATCCACTAGATAAGGCAGTAGCTCTGCGTTCTGATATAGCCTTATCAGCTTGCCATGATTCTCCTCGTTCATCGATAGATAATCGAGCTCCATCTGCATCCAGTTTGTGCCCTAATGTTCCTTCTGAAATTCCTCGCTCTCCAGTATCTCCTCCGTCTTTTCCACTACGAAGTCTACCATCTCCTCCACCGTCTGAAATGAGGGTATCGGATTCTTGTACTTTATCTCCTCCATGTTCTGAAGGTCCTCTTCTCCAAAGTATTTCATCTTGTTTATCCTCCATACTTTCTCGCTTTAAAGTGGTGTTTTCATCATTATATACTACTTTATCTTTTATTTCTACATCTTCTTTCGATTTTTTCATAGTTATTCCAACCACATACTTGTTTACATTTGAAATAACATTTAATATATCAAAAGAACGATCCCATTCTCTAAGTAGTGCGGTATTTTTTAACAAAAGATTATCATCAATTTCATATCTAAGATTAAATCTTTTGCTTACTGCATAGACTTCTGATTTAAGGATAAACTCCTTTATACTCTTTGTTTCACCATCTGAGAGTAATGAAAATGTGCCTTGCTCTGTCAGTTTCTCAATATAAAAGTTATTGCATAAATTGCAAAGACTTTCTATATCTTTCCTTGTTCCAAGTGAAGTTATGTTATTTTCTTTTAGTATATTTTCTATGATTTTACTATCTTTTTCTTTTTCAAATTTCCATAGTGAAAAATCATTATTTTCATTGTCAGTTTTAATTGTCTTCTTAATATCAAATATATACTCTATTTGCTCATTTCTTATTATTGGTATTCCTCTTGAGCCTGTAATTACTTGCCTGCCATACATATCTTGCCACTGACTATATGTTGCACATGCTACCGCCTTCTTATCATAACCATATATACTAATTTGATTTAGTAAGTCATAGTTTTGATTCTTACCAATTACATTTAAAAAAGTTAAATATTCATCAGCTGATGAAATGGCTTTGTCAAAAATATTTAATAATTCCAATCGTAAAAAATCTATATTCATTTCTCATACCTCTTAATTTATTTATATATATAAGGAATAGGTTATCTACTCCAAAACAAATCCTATTTTCTTTTATTAATATCTGGCTAAATAAAGCATCTAAAGGCTTTAAATAGCCAGATATATTTCTTATACTATTATCGTTTTATGATTTTTTAGTGATTTTTTCCTATTTGCTTAGCTGTGGTTTTCTCTTTAACTCATTTTGCTCTTTCATTTCATTTGCTTTTTTAAGCATTTTAGAGGATAGTACATTTAAATTTAAATACTCCTTCCCTGAGTCTGCTTTAAATGTCTTTACATTGCCAAATACTTTTACATAATCACCCTTCTTATATGTCTTTGCTAAGTCTCCCTTAGCACCATACGCTGAGCAGTTATATATAATCGGCTCTCCTGTCTCATTTTTATTATTTGCAATAGCAAAATTTACAACTGTAAATTCCTCTCCACTTTCTTTATGCCCAGTAACTATCTCTGGATCCTTTAGGAGATTTCCCGTTATATTTTCTCTGCCCATAATATTATTGATAACCTTATCAAATTTACTATTTAATAGCTTCATACTATCATCTTCTGCAAATTCAGAATATACGGTGTTTAGTACATTTTCATCATCGATTCCCTTTTCATAGCTAACTAGTCCCTTTACAAATTCTATATATTCCTCATCATTTAATTTTTCTATATAGTCTTTTACTTCATTATATTTCATTTCATTTCTTTTCCTTTCTTTTAACTTCCGGACATTTTCGGAAAAAGTTAAATTAAAAATGGGTGGTGCAGCCTTAACTTTTAAATACACCACCCAAGCGTTTCTTATTTCTTAGCTCTTTTAATTCTGATGTAGGTTACTGTGCCACCTGCAGCTAAAAGTCCTAAAACATAATATATATAGTTTTCTTTATCTCCAGTCTTTGGAGTGTCTTTTTTGATGATTTTAATGCTCTGACCCTCATCGTTTATATCACTATGCGTTCCGATTAGTTTTCCGTCCTCATATACATCTTCAAAGACAACTACAGTTTTGCCACCAAGACCTGTGCCATCAAAAGTAAATGTAAGCTCTTCAAAACCACTCTTTTCTTTTGCTATAAACTTCTTTTCTGCTGATACTTCTTTGCCGTTTATAAGTAGTGGCTTTCCTGTAGTCTTATCCATGAGCTTACCTTTGATAGTGTACTCTTTACCAATGATTAGGTCTTGATATGCTACTTTATCAGTGATAGTAATTTCTTTTTTCTCAGTTACTTCTTTTTTGCCATTATCAGCTTTTGCCTGTGTACCAATTTTTGGCTCAACGATTTTAACTGTCTGACCCTTATCGTTAATATCCTTGTGTTCTGCTACTAGTTTATCAGGATTTCCCTCATCATCTATAGTATAGATTTCTTCAAAGCAAACTAGCTCAGCACCTTTTAAGTCTTTAGCATTAATTGTAAAGTCAAGTCTTGCCTCAACGCTTGTTTCATTAGCGATAAAGCAACCTACTGCTCTCTGAATTGCCTTTCCAGTTTTCTTGTTTATAAGCTCACCCTTAGCATAGTAAACTTTGCCCTTGA
>UMHQ01081872.1_pt1 | contig 21480 bp, 18 predicted proteins | sample 1965531 | NCBI WGS metagenome assembly UMHQ01 (sample SAMEA4836098, study PRJEB28245) | human gut metagenome | biome: gut microbiome; material: fecal sample | place: Denmark | collected 2008
TAAAATCGCCTGCCAAAACATCTTGGCAGGCGATTTGTCATATCTACTTAATTGTATATAAGTCAGCATTTACAAATTCTGTTGCTTGATTACAGATATTGTCCATCTGCCCAACCCACTTCATTTGATTTTCAGCTTTAAGTACTTCGATTACACCTTGCTTTTCTGTTGTTTCTTTTACCGGCCGAATAAACATAGCGTCTGCTTGATTGTCAATGTCGGAAAGGTAGCCATTTAGCTTGCCGCTTGTCATCAAATTCACACAAAAGCAAATTTGCGCAAATTGCTTGCATTAAAAAACAGCCGAAAAAAATTTTTAGTGCGAAACTAGCTTGTTTTTACCCATTGAATGTGTATTTTTTCGGTTTTGAGTTTGATAAAAATCGGCTCGTTAATATATACAAAGTATATATTACACAAGCAATTTTAGGGTGTTCGGTTGGGATTAAAAGATGTCCGCCATTAGGGAATAATACGAACCCTGACGATAAGTTAGAGTTCGTATTGTTCTTTTCTAACGAATATTTCGGCATAAAAGTCGATTTGAACGGCAAAAAGAAGAATCAGCCGGGCGTTTAATCGCTCGGCTTTTTCTATGCTTAAAAACAGGTGTTTGCTATGAAAGACCGTATAACAGTTTTTTCAATAGACATAACAATAAATATACCGCTCCGGGTTTTTGCCTTTCGTCTTTGCCGTTGTCGCACAGTTAAAAGCCGAAGTAAACGGGAAAAATTGTCACTGAAAACTTTAATAATACCAAGAGTCAGACTCGCTATTGAGTTTGGCTCTTTTTTTATTTACGCAACAATTTTGTCCATTTTCGTTGACTTCGGGGATTGCGACTTTAACATGATTGAAACATATCTAACTGTTTGCAACTAATTGATAAAATGAAAAATTTGTGACATAATTACTTGTAATTTAGGGGGCAAAATGATACAATTCAGTTATAAATTGCCCCCTAAATAATTAAAGGAGTAAAATATCATGGAAAACAATTTCGAAATGATTCAAGATTTGTTAAGGACTAAAGCCGAATATCAGGCAAGACTTAACCTTATCCCGTATGATGGAGTTGTTGAAATAAAAGAAGTATCAAATAAAAAATATCTTTATATTAGGAAAAGGGAAGCGGGTAGAAAGACATCAACATATGTGGGCCCATATTCCGAAGAACTTCATCAAGTGCTGCTAAAAAGCATAAAGGATGCAAGGGAAATAAAAAAAGCGATTCGTGATATTGAAAAGCAACTTGCAAATTACGGATATAGTCAAGAAGAACTTTCTCCCGACGTAATTTTGAATATTGATTTCGCGCGCGCGAATATGAAATCCATTATTTATGACCAAGCCGTGTTGGAGGGGGTTGCTACAACGTTCCCCGATACCGAACTCATAATTGACAACGGGAAAGTTAATAATGTAAGCGCAGAAGATGTGCAGAAGATTCTGAACTTGAAACACGCTTGGGAATTTGTGCTAGATAAAGACGTAATTTTATCAGAAACAAATTATTACGTTTGTCAATATATCGCAAGAATGGTAAATGAAGGCTTTTATCAGCAAGGCGGTCGAATCAGAGCAGTACCGGTTAAAATAGGTGGCACATCTTATGTTCCGCCTATTCCGATTGAGCATCAAGTAAAAGAAGATATTGATAGCATCATAAAGAGTGGTGCTGATGCCGTTCAGATTGCGATTGAATTAGCTTTGTATGTAATGAAAACACAGATTTTTAATGACGGAAACAAACGTACGGCAATAATATTTGCAAACCATTATCTGATTGCGCACGCAGGCGGATTGATGGTTGTTCCTCAAAATCTTGTTCCGGAATACAAAAAAATGCTTGTCGAATATTACGGAGGAACGAATGAAGATGCGATAAAAGTTTTTATGCGAGAGAAATGCATAAGAACTTTTCGCTGAGTTAGGCCGGAAAAGTTTTTGTTGCTTATAATGCGATTGTCGGGTATAATTGACTTATTAATTTTAGGGGTAAAATTATGGCTAAACAACTCTCAAAAACCGAGAAGGTGCTTTTTGCGCTTTTGGGTCTTTCGGTGGCGATCATCATTTTGGGAATACTGTTTTTGCTCAACGCGATGCAGGATATGGACAATCCCGACAATATCGCGTTTTTCACGGCTTTCAGCAGAATAGACAACGTTCTTGCAAAATATATCGTCGTCATTCTCACGATGAGCGCAGGGATTATGCTCTTTTCAAACGTGGCGTTGAACTTTCCAAGCAGAAAACTTCGCAACGGACTCACGATAGGCATAACGACGTTCGCGTTTGTGCTTACGCTTCCGCTGGTGTACGTTTTTATTGCGATACTTCCGCTTGCGGCAAAGGCAACCACGACGGGTATGCCGGCTTTTGACGAATTGTTTGTCGTGGACCAAGTTATGCGCACGGACAATATCCTTAAAGGCTTTATAGCGTGGTTTGGCGACGGCGCGTTCCTTTGGGTGGTGCTTGTGTTTATGCTCTTGCTCTCGATACTCTTCTTGCTCGAACCGCTCTTTGCGGGCATATGTGTGACGAAAGGCAAAATCCTCAACATCGTGGGCAAAAACAAGGACGGGAAGGTGAGATTGTTCTGCACGGACGAACTTCCCGTACTCAAAAAGCAACGCGAAGAAGCCGCGCGCAATTCCGCTTGTGAGGGTAGCGAAGAGGCGACTTCGGCGGACGCAATATCTGCCGTTGCAGAACCTGCGTGCGACGTCGAAGAAGACTGATATTTTTGAAAAGCATATAAAAACAATCGCCTGAAAAGCGATTGTTTTTTTGTGTAAATTTGTAGTTTTAATTGCAAAACGCAACGTTTATATGTCTTAAACTGGCAGATGAACAACCGATACTGTGATTTTATTCGTTTTGTTCGTGTTGCGATTTATGTTTTTTGTTCGAGAAAAGGTGCTTTCTCGGTTTTACGATTTCGTCCACTGACACCTTGAAGTTGTCGTAGTCCACACATTCGGCTTGTATGCTCAATTCGTCGCCGACTTGCAGGACTGTATCCGAAGCGGGAACGATTGAAACGCCGTCGCGCTTTATCGAACGTATGAGCAAGTTGCTCGGCCAAAGCACGTCGCGAATGGGTTTGTGCATAGCAATCGAGCCGTCCTCGACGGTTGCGACGTAGGTTTGTTTGGTGAGGTGGACATGTTGCTCGTCGAGAATATTGTCGAGCAGTTCGTCGTAAATAGACCTTGCGCCGCACACTTCGCTCACCATATATCCGAATGACACGCCCAAGACGACGGGTACGAGCAGAGTGAATTGCCACGTAAGTTCCACGACCATAATTATTGCCGTAAGCGGTGCTTTGACGATTGTTGCAAAGAACGTTGCCATACAAATCATAACTATGCAATCGGCGTATTCGTTAGGCATGCCCCAAGCGACGCCGAGTTTTGCCACGAGCGTGCCGATACACGCGCCTATTGCGAGCATAGGAATGAATATTCCGCAAGGCACGCCTGCGCCGAGATTGAGCGCGGTGGCGATAACTCTCATCACGAGCACGAGAATAAGCGTAACCACGACGGGCGACGAGAATACGGCTGCGACGCTTTGCTGCGTCGTTCCGCCGTGAGTTCCCAACGACTCGATAAACGAGTGACCGCCGCCCATAACGGAAGCGGTGATAAGCCCGAAAACGCCTGCGAATATAAACGGGAACAACAGTTTGAGATAGGTTGTCGTAAGCGTGTTTTTCGTTTTGATTTTAGCAAAGAGTTTCTTTGACAACAAGCAAAGATTATAGAATCCGAATCCGCAAATTCCGCTCACGACGGCGGCAAGTGCGACAAATCCGTAACTTTTGAGGGGAATCTGAATGAGGTTGAACGAGGAAAGAATGCCTTCGACGGGCATATTCATCCAACCGTAAAGCGCGTTTCTGGTTATGATTGCGCTAAGCACCGACGAAAATGCGCAAATGAATATAGCGGGCGTAAAACGTCTGTGCGCTTCTTCGAAAGCGAACGTGATGCCGGTAAGCGGCGCATTGAAAGCGACCGCAAGACCTGCGCACGCGCCGCCCGTGATTTGATAGCGTTTTTCCATATCCGTACAGCGCAAAAGTTTGCTCGTGCCCTCACCGCAGGTCGCGCCGATAAACATACTCGGACCTTCCGCGCCTGCCGTCAAGCCCGAGAGTATGCACACGAGGCAGGAAGCCGCCATAGCGGGCAACGATTTGTACCATTTGAGTTCGAGCAAGCCTCTTGCCGCGCCTTCCGTTTGGGGAATACCGCTTCCGCGAACCATAGGAACGAACTTTGAAACCGTAGCGATTGAAAAAGCGATTATTGCAAGCGCAGCGAAAAGCAAGGGGACGAAAGCGGGGTTTTCGCGCACAAGAGCGTAGACGTCTTTTGCGTACTTCGAGAACAAATCCGCCGCGATATTGAAAAATGTCACGACGATACCCGAAAGTATGCCGGTTACGATACCCACCGCCATAAGTTGAACGCCGTGCCTATACAATCTTGACAAAATGTTTTTGTTCATAATAGTGTACCGTTTGATTTCAAATCCGCTTGCATTATAGTTGCGTTAGATAAGAAAAGCAACCGAAAAGCGAATTATACAAACATTAAAAATCAATCGTTTTCATACAAAGCGAGTGTTTTTTTGAGTTTTGCGACCACGTTTTCGCGCAAAGAGAGGGGGGATAGCACCTCGACGTTTCGGTTGTATTGTAGCACCCAGTAGAGCATAGCTTTCTCGCTTGCAACGATAGTCGCGACGAAATATTTGTCGTCGAGTTTCTTTGCGGTGAAGTTCGTGCCGAACCAGTCGTAGAGCGTGTCCGCCATACCTATCCAGCATTTGAGGGTTATCGCGACGGGCGCGTCGTTGTACATATACGGCAGAGACGTTGCGATACGCTTATAATCTATGCCTTTTTCGAATCCGACGTTCTCGCGCAAGGGTTTTGAGTTATCGTCAAGCACTTCGATGTCGGTGATTTTGTCCATACGATAGAATCCCACCTCGTCGAACATTTCGTCGAACATCATAAGGTAGTAGCGTTGATTGTGCAGAAGCATTTGATATGGCGAGCCGACGTGCGGCTTTGAAACGTGCAACTTTTTGTCGAGCCCGATTTTGTTGTAGTTGAAACTGATTTTCTTGCCTTGCTCGATAGCCTCGTCTATGACGTCGATGTTGTAGAAAAACGCCTTGTTGTCCGATTTGTCCCACTCCTTGACGGAATACACGTGCTTGACGTGCGATTTGAAGTTGCGACCGCCCAGTGCGATAAGTTTGTTTATCAACTGTTCCGAGTGGGTGGAATTGACGTTTCTCGACGAAAGCACGCTGTCTATGAGAAGTCGAAGTTCGGCGTTTTCGAGTTTGCGCGAGGCAAGATACGTTCCGTTTGCGGTCGATTCGATGTCGAATCCCATTTCCTTGAGATAGGACACGTTTCTGCCCACCGCCTTTCTCTCGCAGGGTATGTCGTAGTCGCGCTCTAATATGTCGATTATGTTTTGTTGGGTCAAGGGGTGTTCCTCGTCGCTGTATTCGTCGAGAATTTGATATATTCGCATAATCAGAGTCTTTTTCGCTTCGAGTGCCATAATCTTTTCCTTTTTCGTAAAATTTTTTATAAAAATCGTTTGATGTACCGATTTCGGTACACAGTATAGCATATCATATGCTTGCAAGCAAGAGAGAAAACAAAAATATACGCCGCTTGCAAAGGAAAAAGAAAATGAAATTTTATATGACGCATATCAACAATCAATCGAGAGTCAACAATTCGCAAATCGCAACCAAAGACGGCAAAATCGTGTTCGTACGCATAAGCCTTATGCGCAAAGCGTCCTGACGTTTTCAACGAGCGTTTGCTCGACGACATAGTGGTTTGTCCACGTTTATCCCTTTTTTGAAAGCCCGACAAAAACCCTGATGACATCGGGCTTTCGGCTTTTTTTGAGTTGTGAGTTCCGCATTTTAAGCAAAATCGGATATTTTCGGATATTGTACTTTGCCTGTTAAATGTGGTATATTTATTTACGGTATATCAAATATGATATATTAAAAAATATAGGGCGCGATATATTCGGCGATATTTCGCGGCGCGGGTGCTTATGAAGAAAAAACTTTCGATAATCGCATTATTCCTTGTCGTGGCGATTTGCGTCACGCTTTTCGTTGCGTGCGGCGAAAAGAACAAGTGCAATCATTCCGACTTAAACGGCGACCTCGTTTGCGACAAATGCTATCGCGATATGGACGGCGATTGCGTTCATATCGACGGCAACGACGACGGAAAGTGCGACCTTTGCAAAAAGGGCGTTGTCGTTGACATCGACTTCTATGCAATCAACGATTTGCACGGTATGTACGCCGACACGGACACGCAACCCGGCGTTGACGAGTTGACGACGTATCTTCTCGACAAGCAGGCAAACGGCAATTCCGTTTTACTCGCGTCGGGAGATATGTGGCAGGGAAGCGCCGAGTCCAACAACACCAAAGGCAGACTCGCAACCGAGTGGCTCAACTTCGTGAATTGCTCGGCAATGACTCTGGGCAACCACGAATTTGACTGGAAAACTGACAAAATAAAAATAAACGCCGAACTTGCAAACTTTCCGCTTTTGGCAATCAACGTTTACGAACACGCAACGAACGAGCGCGCGCCGTATTGTCAACCGTCGGTGCTCGTCAACGAGGACGGTGCAAAAATCGGCATAATCGGCGCAATCGGGGATTGCTATTCGTCGATTTCGGCAAGTATGTGCCGCGACGTGTATTTCAAAACGGGCAGCGAACTCACCGCACTAATCAAAAGCGAGTCCGAAAAATTGAAAAAGCAAGGCGCGGACTATATCGTGTTGTCCATTCACGACGGATATGACGAAAATAGTTTTTATATGCAAAAAATATCCGACAAGGATATGGACTGGTACGACAGCGCGCTTTCAAACGGGTACGTCAACGTCGTGTTCGAGGGGCATACGCACAGAACGTATACGCTCGTGGACCGCTATGGCGTCAAGCATATTCAGGCGGGCAGATACAACGCCGCAATCGCCCACGCGGACGTAACCGTGAACTATGCAAACGGCAAATCTTCAACTTCCGTAGACGTTGTGCGCAACGAGGTTTATTCCGAGTCCGCAAGCAACGATATAATCAAAAATCTCGTTGAAAAATACTCTGACGAAATAGGCGACCCCGACAAAGTGATAGGGCATATAAGCGACTATACGAGTTACGATATGCTTAGAAGTTATATGGCAAAAGCGTACCTGGCGAAAGGTCGGCAAGTGTGGGGCAAAGACTACGACATAGTGCTTGCAGGCGGCTATATCAGAGTAAGAAATCCCGGTTATCTCGCCGCAGGCGACGTCACGATAAGGCAGATTCAAACCTTGTTCCCGTTTGACAACGAAATGCACCTTTGCAAAATCACGGGCTACAATTTGCTTAAACGCTATTTCCGAAACGACAGTTATATTTACGAGTACGGCTCGTACGGCGCGCAGGTCAAGGCAAAACTCGAAAGAGGCGAAGGACTCAACGATAATTACTATATCGTCACCGATTCGTACAACACCGACTATGCGCCCAACAAACTCACTATGGTGGAAACGCTCGGCGACACGACCTATCCGAGAGATTGCCTTGCAGAGTACATCGCGGCGGGCCATCTCAATAATTAACGAGATACAAAACGGCAAATAAAAAAGTTTTACAAAATCCCATAAAGATGATTAAAGTATAGCAAAATTACGAAAACGGCACTTAAAATGCCGTTTTTGTTTTGTTAAAATATCGATATTTGCAATTTTGATTAGTTTTTCTTGTATTCGTTATACAACTTTTCAAACACGGGAAGAGAGCGTTTTATGACGTCGAGGCTCACGCAATACGCAATACGAACGTAGCCTTTCGCGCCGAAATCGTCGCACGGAACGAGCAGCAATCCGAGTCGTTTCGCATTGCCCGCAAAGACGTTTGCGTCGTCTTCGAGTGCCTTGACGAGAAGGTAAAACGCGCCGTCGGGGCGTACGCAAGTGTAGCCGATTTTCGTCAAAGAGTTATAAAGCAAGTCGCGATTCGTGCGGTAAAAATCGAGGTCGGGCAGAGCGTCCACGCACTTTTCGACCACTCGTTGATACGTGCTCGGGGCGCAAACGTAACCGAGTGCGCGACCTGCGCCGCATATTGCAAGATACAAGTCTTTTGCGCCGTTCGCTTTCGGATTTACCGCGATATAACCTATGCGCTCGCCGGGAAGCGACAAACTTTTTGAATAACTGTAACACACGATTGTGTCGTGGTAAAAATTCATTATATACGGCACTTCGACGTCGTAGGAAAGTTCGCGATACGGCTCGTCCGAAATTATGAAAATCGGGTGAGAGAAAAACGCGCTTTTTTTGCTCAAAATATCGGATATTTTTGCAATGGTTTCGGCAGAGTACACAACGCCGCTCGGATTGTTGGGAGAATTGACGATAACTGCTTTCGTTCTTTCGGTTATCGCGTTTTCGAGCGCGGCGAGATTCGGGGTGAAGTCCTTTTCGTCAAATGGAACGACGATAGGCGTTCCGCCGGCAGATTTTATGAAAACTTCGTATTCGGGAAAGTACGGCGCGAGTATAACAAATTCGTCGCTGCGTTCGTTGAGCGCGCGAATGGTTATGCAGAGTGAAGCCGCCGCACCGCAAGTCATATAGATATAATCCTTGTTTATGTCAACGCCGAAACGGCGGCGTATGCTGTTTGCAATCGCCTCTCTCACGCCTTTTCCGCCTTGCGCCGATGTGTAGCCGTGAAGCGCAACGGGGTTTTCGTCTGCAAGCGACAAAATCGCCTCTTTCACGCAGTCGGGAGACGGCGTGTTGGGATTGCCGAGGGAAAAGTCGAACACATTTTCTTTTCCGACCTTCTCGGCGCGTTGTTTGCCGTATTCGAACAACTCTCTTATCGACGAGCGTTTGCTTCCGAGCGCGTACATATCTTTGTTGAACATAAATTCACCTCGCAATTATGAAATTATACCACTTGTATTGCCGTTTTTCAAGTGATATAATTTAGGCGTGGAAGGTAAACGCATATGGCAAACGAGTTTAGCGACAGAACATTAGCCGCGTTGAACGATTTGAAAGCGGCAATCGAAACGTCACGGCGCATAGTCGTGCTGACGGGGGCGGGCGCGTCCGTTCCGAGCGGCATACCCGACTTTCGCAGTGCGCACGGATTGTATTCCACGCCGTTTGGAAACTATCCTGCCGAAACCGTAATTTCGCACGACTTTTTCCTTTCGCACCCCAAAGAGTTTTACGACTTTTACAAGAGCAAAATGATATACCGAAACGCAAAGCCCAACGCAATGCACTTACTGTTGGCAAGGCTTGAAAAAGAAGGCAGAATCGAGGGAATAGTCACGCAAAACATCGACGGTTTGCACCAAGCGGCAGGCAGTGAAAAGGTGTTTGAACTGCACGGCTCGATTGAGCGCAACAGGTGCGAGCGTTGCCACAAGTTTTTCGATTTGGATTATATAGTATCGCACGAGGGCGTGCCGCATTGCGACGAGTGCGGCGGCATAATAAAACCCGAAGTTGTCTTGTACGGCGAGAACCTCGACGAGCGAGTTTTGCGCAGTGCAATCGGAGCCATTCGGCGAGCGGATATGCTGATTGTCGTCGGTACGTCTTTGGTCGTATATCCTGCCGCGGGGCTCGTGGGATATTTTACGGGCGACGTCACGGCGGTGATAAACAAATCAAGCACTTATTTCGATTCGCAAGCGGACATTTTGCTTAACGAGGATTGCGGGAAGGTCGCAGAGTGGCTCGACTCGAATTTGTGTTTATAATTCGATAACAAACGATTATATATACAGAAACGGCACTTTAAGTGCCGTTTTGCATTTTATCGCAAATTGCGGTTATTGATTTTCGTTTTCGTTTGCAAGCGGTTTGACGGCGGTTTTCAGGACAAATTATCGCCGAGTTTTTTTGCTATATTACGGTTACGCTCTTTGCGAGATTTCTCGGCTTGTCGGGGTTGAGTCCCATACAAAGCGAGGTCGTAAGCGCAAGCGATTGAAGGGGAATGACCGACAAAATCGGGTACAGCAATTCGTCCTTGCAATCGGGCAAAACGAACGTTTTGCTTGCGCCTACGTCGCCTATCGACGTGAGCGCAATGACGTACGCGCCCCTCGATTTCAATTCGCTCACGCTTGCCGCCGTGCGCTCTTTGTCTTGCTCGTTCGTCGCAATCACGGTGATTACGCTCTTTGAATCTATGAGGGCAATCGTGCCGTGTTTAAGTTCGCCCGACTGATATGCGTCCGTCATTTTGTAGGTGATTTCCTTAAACTTCAACGCGCCCTCTCTCGCCGTCACGAAGTCGAGCCCCTTGCCGATGAAAAACAGATTCGCTTTTTTGATTTTTTCTTCGTACAGCGACTGCGCGCTCGTAATGCGCACATCTTGCACAAGTGCGGATATTTCGCTTTTTGGCGGCGTTTGCCCGTGACAGATTTTTGCGATGACGTACAGCGCGAGCAGTTGGCAAACGTAGGATTTCGTCGCCGCCACGGCAACTTCCGCGTCAGCGTTGAGATAAAGCGTTTTGTCCGCCTCGAAGGTTATGCTGCTTGCCTCGACGTTTGTCAGCGCAACCGTTTTTGCGCCTGACTCTTTGCAACGTTTGAGCGCGAGAATCGTGTCCGCCGTTTCCCCGCTTTGCGTTATGAAAATCCCGACGGTGTTTTTTGTTAAAAACCTTACGCCCGAAAACTCGCTTGCAACTTCGCATACGCACGGAATGCTCAAAAGTCGCTCAAAGACGTCTTTTCCGTACAATCCGGCGTGATACGCCGTGCCGCAACCGCAAAACACGATTTTTTCGGCGTTTTTCAAGTCTTCTATCAATTTTTCGTCAACGTTTTTGACGATGCTTTTGTACGTTCTGATTAGCGCGCGCGGTATTTCGTCGATTTCCGAGCGCATATGACAAGAACATTCTTTCGGGGCGGTGCGCTTGACTTTGATAGGCTTTTTGATTTGCTTTTCGCCGTCCTTAAAAAACTCTGCGGAATCGGCGGTGATTTTTGCACATTCGCCGTCGCTCAAAACCACTATATTCTGCGTGTATTTGCCAAGCGCGAGCGTATCGCTCGCAACGAAGTTTTCGCCTTTGCCGAGTCCCACCGCAAGCGACGCGCCGCACCGTCTTAGATAAATCGCGTTTTCGCCCTCTTTTATGGCAAGAAACGTCGTTGCGCCTTCAAGGCGTTTTCCGACGTTTTCGATTGCCGCCGACATATCGCAAGTTTCGAGCGCAAGCATATGCGCGATGATTTCGCTGTCCGTATCCGACGAAAACGTTATTCCTTTTTCGGACAGTTCGGCTTTGAGTTCTTCGGCGTTGCTTATCACGCCGTTGTGCGCAACGGCGATTTTGCCGTCGAACGACAAATGCGGGTGTGCGTTTTTCTCGCATACCTTGCCGTGAGTTGCCCACCTCGTATGCCCGATTCCCGCTTGCGCGGAAAGGGCGGGAACTTTCCTTTCGAGCAATTCGACGCGCCCGACTGCTTTGAACACCTTGATTTTCTCGCCCGAAATCGCGGCGATACCCGCGCTGTCATAGCCTCGATATTCAAGAGTTTTCAACCCGTCAAGCACGATTTTCTCGGCACTTTGAAAGCCGACGTAGCCAATAATTCCGCACATATCATATGTATATGCAATGCGCCTAAGCAAGGTGTTTTTTAGGCGGTTCGTTTATATATAACCGAGTATAAGACTATTGCAAGCGACGGCAAAACGCATATTAATCGCTGTGTAAAACTGCGTAAAAACGGCACGAAAACGATATAAAAACGAGACAAAATAATACAAAAAAACGTCGCAAAAAAACAACGTATAAATCGCCTTTGGTATTGACACTTTGCCGCTTGCTTGGTATCATATTTTAGAAGAATAATATCCTGTGCCAAATAAGGGCATGACGGAGGAAATATGAGATTTTCGCAAGAACTCGCACCGTGTAAAAAAGAGAATACGATTATTGTCGGCAACGTGCGAATAAGCGTGCTTTCGCCAAGGACGTTGCGTATAGAAAAGGGCAGTTTTACGGACAATCGCACGCAGTTCGCATTTTGCAGAGATTACGCAAATCCGCAGTTTAAGTATGCAATAAACGGTGATGAAGTGTCGATTGAGACGAAAACTTGTTTTTTCAACGTAAACACGAAGACGCTTTCTACGTCCGTTACTTCCAAAAACGGCGAGAGCGCGACGCCCTCGAACGCGTTCAATCTCGGCGGCACTGCAAGGACGCTTGACGGTACGTTCGGATTGCTCGGCGGCTGGAAAGGCAGAAGCGAAAAGAAAGACCATTTTTGCCTTGCACACATAAGAAAAGGCATATTCGCTTTGAACGGCGTGAGCGAAATAGACGATTCGGCGTCGGTTATTCTCAATGTCGACGGCAGTGTTTCGCCTCGTCCCGCGGCGACGAAAGACAAGTACGTTTTCGCGTTCGGAAAGGATTATCTCGGCGGACTCAAAGAGTTTTATTCGCTTTCGGGATTTACGCCGCTTTTGCCCAAGTACGTTCTGGGCAACTGGTGGTCGCGCTATCACGCCTACACAGATAAAGAGTATCTCGAACTTATGGACAAATTCGAGCAAAAGAACGTACCTTTGACCGTCGCAACGATAGATATGGATTGGCACATCGTCAACAACGTGCCAAAGGACGCCGAATATAAATCCTTTCAAGGCGCAGGGTGGACGGGATATACGTTTGAAAAGGAATTGTTCCCCGACCCCGAAGGATTTTTGCAAAACCTCAAAAGCCGCAATCTTGCGGTCACGATGAACTTGCACCCCCGCGACGGCGTTCGCTATTTCGAAGAACAATACCCCGAAATGTGCCGCGCGCTCGGCGTAGACCCGCAAACCAAGCGCACGCTCGAATTTGACCTCACCGACGAGAAATTCCGCAATGCGTATTTCGATATTTTGCACCATCCGTATGAGAAAATGGGCGTTGATTTTTGGTGGATAGACTGGCAGCAAGGCACGAAGTCGAAGATGAAGAATCTCGATCCGCTTTGGCTTCTCAACCACTATCATACGCTCGACATAAATCGCGACGGGAGGGGCAGCGTGATTCTTTCAAGATACGCGGGGCTCGGCTCGCACCGCTATCCGCTCGGATTTTCGGGGGATACTTTCGTGTGCTGGAACAGTTTGAATTTCCAACCCTATTTCACCGCGCTCGCTTCCAACGCAGGCTACACTTGGTGGTCGCACGACATAGGCGGACACCTTTTCGGCAAGGGTGACAACGAACTGTATTTGAGGTGGTTGCAATACGGCGTGTTCTCGCCGATAAACCGCCTGCATTCAAGTAACAAAGGCATGAGCAAAGAGCCGTGGAATTACGCGCAAGTAGAAACGATAGCAGAGGACTTTTTGCGCCTGCGCCATAGACTGTTGCCGTACTTGTACACGGCAAACGTGAAGACTGCAACAGAGGGCGTTCCGCTCGTTTGCCCGACGTATTACTACTATTCGCAAGATAGCCGCGCATACGACAAAAAGTGGCGCAATCAATACTATTTCGGCGCACAAATGTACGTTTGCCCCGTCACGCACAAGGGCAAAAACGGCGTAGCAAAGCAAAAATTTTGGCTTCCGAGCGGCGTATGGTTCGACTTCTTCACGGGCGAAAGATTCGAGGGCGGAAAGGAATATCAAAGAGAATATCCGCTCGACAAATACCCCGTGTTCGTCAAAGAGGGCGCGATTATACCGTTGCTCAATCAGGACAATAACTCGACAGAGTTTAAGGATATAGAACTCAAAATTTATCTCGGAAACAACGTTTACACGATGTTCGACGAGCAAGGCAAAATATCCGTCGCAATGAAAAAGGACGAGAACGGGTACGATTTGATAATCATTCCCGAAAACGTAAAAACCGAGCGTCTAACCGTGTCTTTTGCAAACGTGAACGAAGCAAACGTCGAGGTGAACGAACAGCAAACGGATTTGAAATCGCTTGAAAATATGCCTTGCAAACCTATGAAAATCCGCATCGAAAACGCACGCTGATTACGCCTTTACGAGGGAGGGGAAAACGCACGCCGATTGCGCTCTTAACGGGGATTGAAAACGTGCGGTAAAAACACTCATAACGAGAATAACGGAAGACGATTGCAAAAAATATCCGTTTTTTGACAAAAACGCTTGACTTATTTCGTTATATCTAATATTATTATCAAGCATATTTTTGAAAGACGTACGGCGCGAGAAGAACTAGCCCCTCCGATCTAAGCCTTGCTCTTGCGAAAACAAATTTTGGAGGTTAGCACAATGGCTAAGGATTTGTCAACAATGGCAAAAAACAATAAGTCTTATATGGCAAAGCCCGGCGAAGTTGAAAGCAAGTGGTACGTTGTCGATGCAACCGATATGGTTCTCGGCCGCCTTGCATCTCAGGTCGCTTCTATCCTTAAAGGTAAGAACAAACCCGAATATACACCCAACGTCGACTGCGGCGACCACGTTATAATCATCAACTGCGAAAAGGTCGTTCTCACAGGCAAAAAACTCGAGGACAAATATTATCGTTATCACACCGGTTACATCGGCGGTTTGAAGGAAATTCAGTACAAGAAATTGATGGCTGAAAAACCCGAATTCGTCGTGTACAAGGCAGTCAAGGGTATGCTTCCCAAGAATACTCTCGGCGCAAAAATGCTCAAAAAACTCCGCGTTTACGTCGGTGCAGAGCACGATCATCAGGCACAATGCCCCGTTGAGTTGAAACTCAACTGATTGAGAGGTGAAATATGGCTACTAAGAAAACCAAGAAAGTCCAATATCTCGGCACCGGTAGAAGAAAGACGGCAATCGCAAGAGTTCGTCTTATCCCCGGCGGCGAAGGCAGCATCGTCATCAACAAACGTACTCTCGACGAGTATTTCCCTCTTGACACGATGAAACTCATCGTCAATCAACCTCTCGTTGCAACGGGCACGACCGACAAGTTCGACGTTTACGTCAACGTGTACGGCGGCGGTTACACCGGTCAAGCAGGCGCAATCCGTCACGGTATTGCAAGAGCGCTCTGCGTTGCAGACAGCGAAGCATACAGAGCAATCCTCAAGAAAGAAGGTTACCTCACTCGTGACCCGCGTGCTAAAGAACGTAAGAAATACGGTTTGCACAAGGCACGTAAAGCACCTCAATTCTCAAAACGTTAACCAATCGCGTTCAAGACGCACAAACAAGCACGGCATATTTGCCGTGCTTTTTCTTTGTCAGGCTGCGGGCGAGGTGCTCACGTACTCCTTGTACGTTCCGCGCCTCGTTCTCGCCTTTCTCGACTTGTGCGCCTTGCTTCGCGCTTGGTCAACGTTTTGCAAGAGATAACACTGCGCTACGCGTGCTCACTTTTCGCGATTTTCGGCGTTTGCTTTGCGCCTGACTTATCTCTTTACCAACGTTCCGCACTTCGTTATCGTCTTCCTTGACTCTTGCCATTTGCTCTTTGGCAATTCATCTCTTTTCAATATGACTTTATACGCACAAACAAAGCATAATCGAAGTGTTTTATTTTTCTCTATACAAAAAAAACGGCACTTTATTCGCATATATTTTGCAAATGAAGTGCCGTTTGTGCAATTTTAATCTAAATTAGCCGACAAGAATCGAGGATGACGATTCGACGAGTCTCGTGTCGAAAAACGCTTTTACGCCCGCTTGCATTTTTGCAATATCCGCATAAGAAACGGTTTCTACGGCAGAGTGCATCGCAAGTTGTGCAAGACCTATGTCGCACGCTTTCATACCGAGATTCGCGCTTGCCATAAGTCCTATCGTGCCTCCGCAACGTTGGTCGGAATTGTTGTAATAGTCCTGTCTTTCGACATTCGCCTTGTCGAGTATGGTCTTGAAAATCGCAGAGGATTCGCCGTCCGTCGCATAGTTGACGTGATGTTTGACGACAATGCCTTTGCCCATATACACACGCTCTTTGACGTCCATTTTTTCGGGGAATGACGGGTGAAGCGCGTGGGCGTTGTCAACGGAAAGAATGAAGCCCTTCTCGCAAGCGGATATATAATCGTCTTTGGTTTTGCCGAGCCCGCTCGTGATTTTTTCAAGCACGGTTTGCATAAGCGAAGAGTTTGCGCCTTGCTTGGTTCGGCTTCCGATTTCCTCGTTGTCGAAGCAAGCACAAATTGCGACGTTTTGCGGATTTGCGGTTACGAGCGCGGCGAGAGTTGCGTATACGCTGGTGAGATTGTCGATTCTCGGCGAGCAGAGATATTCGCCGTTTGCGCCGCTTCTGAAAGGTGAAGTTGCCGGCACGACGTAAAGGTCCGCATCAACGATTTCCTCTTTTGAAAGAGTGGAATAGAAGTCGTCCGCGTCGCCGACGAGCGGAAGCATATCCTTTTGCACGCTCACCGAAAACGCCGAGTTGACGTTGGAATTGTGGTGTATCGCAAGCGAGGGAATAATGACGTTGTAGTCGCTTTCGACGATTTTGCTCGTGAGCATATCGCCGTGTTTTTCGATGATTCTGCCTGCCACTTTCAGCGGTGCGTCGAGCATAGAATAGAGGATAAGTCCGCCGTACGCTTCGACGTTGAGCCTTGCGCCTTCGGGCGAGGGAAGCAAATCTCTGCCCTTGACGTGCAGACAAGGCGAGTCGGTGTGGCTTGCCGCAATGTTGAAAGCAAAATTTTCGCCGACGACAAACGCGATTACCGAAGTGCCGTTTTTGACGACGTAGTACTTGCCGCCGACTTCGAGATTCCATTTGCCCGCAAGGTTAAGTTCTGAAAAACCGTGTTTTTCAAGGACATATTCGCTGTGCTTTACGGCGTGGTATGCCGTGTACGATTTGTCCAAAAAGTTGATGACGTCCATAAATTCGTCCTTATTTCGTTTTTTTATATGATAATACCAAATCGCAGTATTTGCAAATTATAATCGACAAAATAATAATTCGTAATCGCAAACGAGATCGGCAAGCGAGGGATTGCGCAGTAAAAAACGGGCGATTTGCAAACTTTTGCAAAATATCGAGTGTTGAATATTTCAAATTATGGGTGTAAAATAAACTTATCAAAAGTATGAAAAGGGGGAAAGTATGTTACCGTATTTTATGCTTGTTTGCGGCATAATTATGCTGATTCTGTTTTTGATTGCGAGAGACAAAAAATCGTCCGCTCTGGCAATCGTGCTTAAAACCGCGACTTCGCTGTTCTTTATCGCGACGGGTCTTGCCGCCGTAGTCGAAAACGGCGTCATTGGCAACTTCGACGCGAAACTTCTTCCGAGCGCGCTCGTGATTATGGGGTTGGTGCTCGGAATGGTGGGGGACATAACCCTCGATTTCAAAATCTATTTCAAAGGACTCGAAGGCAAATACGATGGCGTTGAAAAGGACCGCGACACGATGATGTACTTCGGTATGTTGGCGTTCGGCATAGGTCACGTTTTGTACATAACGTCTATGGCGATTCGCTTTAACGGTTACGAAACGAATCTGCTTTGGTCGGCTCTCGGCTCGGCGGCAATAGTTGCGGTGATGTTCCTCGTGTGCATATACGTTATGAAAATGCAGTTCGGCAAATTCCTTATCCCGAGCATAGCGTATGCGTTTTTGCTTTGCTGGTTTGTGGTGCTCAGCGCGCTGTACGTCAAGCCCGCGCAAGGCTCTGCTTCGGCAGGCATACTCGTTGCAGGTTCGGTGCTGTTCGTGGCGTCGGATATGGTGCTTTCGATGACCTATTTCTCAAAGCCTGCGGACTATGAGCGCAAGGGCGCACTCAATCCCGAATCCCGTCTTATGATAATCGTAAATCACACGACGTACTATCTTGCACAGTTCCTCATCGCGCTGTCGTTGCTCTTTATCTGAGGCAAAACGAGCAATATTTCAAGCACCCTGCGGGGTGCTTTCTTTTTTTGACTTGAGCATGGAAAATCGGCAAAAAGGCGCGATTTGTCGCATAAACAAGCACAAATTTCGATGTGTTTTTTCTAAAAACCAAAATTTGTAAAATGTATATTTATTGGCGAAAATTTGCTGATTATGCAAAAATACGGTTTTCGAAAACGCCGTATACGGCGGTGCGTGCCTTTATATTCGAATCTGTAACCGATATGTGCCTGAAACACCGACATTTGCAAAATATAATGTTTATAAGTAGAAAAGCGTATGATAAAATACCGTTTTGTGAAAATAAACCGCAAAACGTCACTTTTGAACAAGTGACGCGGCTGTGTGGAAAGGAAAGAACTTTTATTCATAAATTTGCAAAATTGCATATACAATTTTGTCGTTTTTTGCATAAAAATACAAAAAAGAATAATTAAATTTATATTTTGTAACAATATTATTTGACTTTATACAAAAGTAGTTTTAGAATCATTAAGTATCAAAAATATGCGCGTGCGCTATATATGCGTATGCGTGGCATAAAGACAGTAGTTTCGCTCGGCGGCAATACGAGCGAAAAACAAAGAGGATATATGAAGAAAAAATTGTTGGTCACAGCGTTAATGATTTTGTCGATTGCGTGCTTGCTCGTTGCTTGCAATAATTCGACAAATTACGACGGCTTGACGAAAATCACCTTCGAGCCGGAAGGCGGCGTATACCAAAACTGCACTCTGCCTTTCTATCAGTACTACGACTTCAAGGACGGCACGACGAATCTCATTCGCGAGCCGCTCGCGCTTTCTCGCAAGGAATTCAAAAAAGACGGCTACACTTTTGTCGGTTGGTTCAAAACGAGAACGGAAGTCGACGGAAAGGTGACTTACTCGGATATGTGGGACTTTGCAACCGATAAGGTGGGAACGGACGGCGTTACGCTTTATGCAGGTTGGAAGAGAAATGTGACGTATTTGTATAACGTTTGCTATGTCGACGAGCAAGGTCAGACGCAAATCGTCGGTTCTTACGACGTGTCCGAAGGAGACGAGTTCGACGATTACGAAAACTATGCGGCGAAGCGCAGCGGATACACCGCTCTCGCTTTTGCGGACGAAGACACCGGATATATGGACGACGGCTATTATCTCGACGCAGAGTGCGCTCAACCCGTCAAGGGATATAAGCACCCCGGCGGTGAAGAAGACACGGCGATAAACGTTTACGTCAAGTACGTCAAGGGCGAATACACTCTCGTGCGCACGGCAAGCGAATTGATTGCGGCAAGAAGCAACGACATCTATTTGCTCGCTGACGTCGATATGAAGGGCGCGACGCTTTCCTTTGAAAACTACGGCGGTGTGTTCGAGGGCAACGGTCATACGATTTCCAACTTCACGATTGCATACAACGCGGGAAACAACGACCTCAAATTCAACTTCGACGACAATTCGGGCGATACGGCGGTTCACGCAAGTTTGTTTGAAAGCCTTTCGGGCGCAACGCTTCGCAACGTCAAGTTCAGCGGCGCAACGTTCACGGTTGACGGCGGCACGTCGAAGATAAAGAAGATTTATTTCGCACCGCTTTGTATGAGCGCGACGGACTCGAAGATAGAAAACGTTTCGATCGAAGTGTCCTACAAGATAGTAAGCGGACCGGTAAACAACAAAGACTTCGATTTCGCAAGCGATTTCAAAGCGTTCGAGCAAGGTTACAGAACGGCTGAAAACACATCCATAGTTGACTTTGACGTCACTATGACTGAAGCAAAATAAAAGAAAAAATAAATTTCATCGAATGAAGGAGATAGAAATGAGATCAGCAAAAATCAATTCGGTTACGAAAGTCGTGTTGATCGTCCTTATGCTCGCCCTTTGCGTTTCAATGCTCGCGGCGTGCAACGATAAGGACAAAGAGAAAGCATACGACAACGAAAACGACCCTCTCGTGTTCTCTACGCAGGCAGTTGACAACGTGTTCAGCCCGTTCTTTTCCACGACAGGTCCCGACAACAGCGTTGTGGGCATGACGCAACTTTCAATGCTCACCAACGACGCAAAGGGCAACGTTGCGTACGGCGAGAACGAAGCGGTCATCACTCTTGACTTGCAACAACCCAGCGGCGGAAACGAAAACGGCACGAACACTTACTATTTCGTGCTCAAAAACAACATTCGTTTCTCGAACGGTTCGTATCTTACGATAAAGGACGTGCTTTTCAACTACTACGTCTACCTCGACCCCGCATACACCGGTTCGAGCACGATTTATTCGACGGACATCGTAGGCCTTAAAGCGTACCGCACTCAAACTCAAAACGAGAAAGAGCAAGAATCGTTCAACAATCAATTCAAGATTATCGCAAACGGCAGAATCAGCGCTCTCAAATCGGCGGTTGAAACCGTTATCGACGAAAACGAGGAAGTTGCGGACGACATCGACCTTATGACCGAAAGCCTCACGGAATACGTCAATAACAATCCCGAAAGCAAGTACGTCGTCGTAGACTTCAAGAAAGCGATGGAATTGTTTGAGGAAGAACTCGCTTCCGATTATTCAAACGCCGTAGACACCTACAAGGACATAACCTTTAAGGACGAGGCGGGCAAACTTTACAAAGACTTGCTCACCACCGACCAAGAGGCGTTCCTTTACAACGAAGGTATCATTTCGTGGAACAAAAAAGACGGCAAATTGAGCGCGACTTTCACCAACGATTTGGCAGACATCAAAAAATGGTCCGACCCCACGGGCAACGAAACCGCTCAGCAAGCCAAAGAAAGAGCGAAACAACAAGCAATCGACATCGTGTTTAACACCAAAATGCCCAAAGACGTAAACGAAATCGTGACTTACTGGGCAACAGCGTCCAACCTTTCCGAGTTCCTTGAAAAAGAAGCGATGGAAGAATTTGCTCAAAACCTCGGCGGCAAAGCGGTCAAGAACATTTCGGGTATCAGATTTGCAAACCGCACCGAATCCGTCACCGTCAACGGCAAGACTTACAAGCCCGTCGAGTATGACGAGAACGGAAACGTCAAGAGTGACTGCAACGAAGTGCTTGCAATCACCATCAACGGCGTAGACCCCAAGGCAATCTGGAACTTCGCAATCGGCGTTGCGCCTATGTATTACTATTCCACGACGAACTGGAACGGCAAGAACTATATCGATTCTTTCGACTTTGAAGAAAACTTCGGCGTTGAATTTATGTCGCAATCCTTTATGAACCAAGTCATCAAGGGCGACGACAAAGTGGGCGTTCCCGTCGGCGCAGGCGCGTATGCGGCATCAAAGTCCAGCGGCGGTATCGACAACATCGCTTCGGGCGAGTTCTGCGACAAGGGCGTCATCTACTTCGAGAGAAACCCCTACTTCTGTATGGGTCCCGCAAAAATCAAGAAAGTGCGTTATCAAGTGGTTTCTGCAAACCAAATCACCAACACTCTTTATAACGGTGAAATCGACTTTGCAGAACCCAACGCAAAACCCGAAACAATCGAA
>UMHQ01078734.1_pt1 | contig 21413 bp, 15 predicted proteins | sample 1965531 | NCBI WGS metagenome assembly UMHQ01 (sample SAMEA4836098, study PRJEB28245) | human gut metagenome | biome: gut microbiome; material: fecal sample | place: Denmark | collected 2008
CCGTTTCACGGTCTGCGTGTAGTTCCTTGTAAACTGACCTAAGCCAACGCGAAAATACGCGAGCCAAGTGATGCATTACAAGCAGGAGATGCTTGCAAACAACGACAGTCTCGATGGATGCGCCGGTCTCGAAGACACGGATTCTTTTGATGAATGGATCGATTTCGATAATCGATTGAAAAAGAAATACGGCGAAGGCTATGTGCCGTCGGAAGTATTTTTAGCTATTCGGAAGGCGGATGACAAGCTCGTCGGCATCATTGATTTCAGACGTCCGCTATCCCCTTTTCTGCTGCAATACGGAGGAAATATTGGGTATAGCATTTTGCCATCGGAACGTCAAAAAGGGTATGCCAAAGCGATGCTCGCCTTACTCCTGCCCATCTGCAAAGAGCAGGGCGAGCAACGTGTTCTACTTACCTGTCACAAGAGCAATGAAGCATCAAGACGGACGATTATCAGCAATGGTGGAAAGATGGAGAATGAAATCGTGAACGATACGGGACGGAACGAAGACAGTATCATCCAGCGATTTTGGATAGACCTCTGAATATTGGCTTTAATCTAAAAAACTGGAGACGGTTGCGCTTCTTCGCCCATAGCTCCTCAATGAAATCCCGAGTTTGAATACTCAGGAATCTTTGGTTCGGCACTTCGCTTGGCATGTCGCCGGGTCCTCAATGAAGTCCTGAGCTTGAATGCTCAGGAATGTCCGAAGCGCGTCGTCCGGATAGTCGTGGTTCGGTCCTCAATGAAGTCCTGAGCTTGAATGCTCAGGAATCAGCGATGGCGAGGTGGATCATTGCCGGTCCTCCAATCCTCAATGAAGTCCTGAGCTTGAATGCTCAGGAATCACATTCATTCGTCCGTATGCACTTCGTATGCAGTCTCCTCAATGAAGTCCTGAGCTTGAATGCTCAGGAATTCGCATAGTTTTTCCACGTCAGTTCTGGGAACATGGTTGTCCTCAATGAAGTCCTGAGCTTGAATGCTCAGGAATGATGCCTTCGGGTATGGACTCGGGTATCTCGCCCGTTCCTCAATGAAGTCCTGAGCTTGAATGCTCAGGAATGGCCTCTCGCACGTCCGCGACGGAGTGCCCGGTTTCCTCCTCAATGAAGTCCTGAGCTTGAATGCTCAGGAATCGCACCTGCCGCAGCTTGGCGGCGTCAATCCGCGGACTCCTCAATGAAGTCCTGAGCTTGAATGCTCAGGAATTAGAGAAATGACGTGATTTGCAGTGAATTGGAGTGAATCCTCAATGAAGTCCTGAGCTTGAATGCTCAGGAATCTGCGGCGACGTCCTTGTAGGTGCGCAGGGTCATGCCTCCTCAATGAAGTCCTGAGCTTGAATGCTCAGGAATAGTCACAAGAGCATTGACACGCTTCGCCAGATCGTTTCCTCAATGAAGTCCTGAGCTTGAATGCTCAGGAATATCACGAAATTCCACGGAGCGTTACGTGTCAACAGATCCTCAATGAAGTCCTGAGCTTGAATGCTCAGGAATAAGGCCTTGCGCACACGTTCGCGCTGCTTCTCCTCTCCTCAATGAAGTCCTGAGCTTGAATGCTCAGGAATCGCCGTTGTGCCCAGCGGTCACAGCGCAGTTGCGCTCCTCAATGAAGTCCTGAGCTTGAATGCTCAGGAATCGGTCGGACAGAATCGGCGCGTTCATAATTTCGCTGTCCTCAATGAAGTCCTGAGCTTGAATGCTCAGGAATTTCGGTAAAGACGCCGCTAGCACTCTTGCAAAGCCACTCTCCTCAATGAAGTCCTGAGCTTGAATGCTCAGGAATGCGTGCGCTCTCTCCCTTGCTTCGGCAACCCGCTTGTCTCCTCAATGAAGTCCTGAGCTTGAATGCTCAGGAATGGGTAATGTTTACACGAGTTAGTGGTAGTGCAACTTCCTCAATGAAGTCCTGAGCTTGAATGCTCAGGAATAGCAGTCTTAAAGCCCTGCACGCCCTGATTATCGTCCTCAATGAAGTCCTGAGCTTGAATGCTCAGGAATTCGTCTCGTATTGGTTGTCCGTCGCGTTGCTTGCTCCTCAATGAAGTCCTGAGCTTGAATGCTCAGGAATTGTCATCGTCGTTCAATCTTTCAACGTCTGTCAATCCTCAATGAAGTCCTGAGCTTGAATGCTCAGGAATTCGGCACCCAATGCCATGCCGGCGAAATCATGCGGTCCTCAATGAAGTCCTGAGCTTGAATGCTCAGGAATCTGTTCATGTCCGCAAGCTGCATAGTCTGTTGGTTGGTCCTCAATGAAGTCCTGAGCTTGAATGCTCAGGAATGGGTGCTCTCTATGAATGAACGCTACCTAATGATTTCCTCAATGAAGTCCTGAGCTTGAATGCTCAGGAATATGTCGAACATATGGATAAATCGGAGTTGAACACTCCTCAATGAAGTCCTGAGCTTGAATGCTCAGGAATCAGACCGTAGACGCTGCGGTTGTCGAGCAGGAAAGGTCCTCAATGAAGTCCTGAGCTTGAATGCTCAGGAATCCGTTCCCGTCATGGTGCGGGCGGTGGAAGTGTCGTTCCTCAATGAAGTCCTGAGCTTGAATGCTCAGGAATGTGCTGGGACTTGTGGGCCAAATACTGCATGGACTTTCCTCAATGAAGTCCTGAGCTTGAATGCTCAGGAATTTGACTGGCGTGGCGACTGCTACCGCTTGGAGATCAGACTCCTCAATGAAGTCCTGAGCTTGAATGCTCAGGAATCATAGTCGTCGACGAGGCCGAGACGCTGCACCTTTCCTCAATGAAGTCCTGAGCTTGAATGCTCAGGAATTCGCAGCCGATGACCCCATAGAAGCAGCAAGACGGCGTCCTCAATGAAGTCCTGAGCTTGAATGCTCAGGAATAGTCATAGTCTAAGACCTTACAATGACACATATTCTAAAGGCTTTTGCGAGCGACTCTTTCATTTCTATCGCAATACAGAAGCAATATAAGTTCACTGGCTCCAAAACAACTATTTTTCAAGTGCGAGCGCTCACCGTGTGTCGCAGCAATGATGCATCTCTCGCACTTGAAAAACAGCAAAACACTCTTTACTTATCAAACAACATCACCATTAGGCTAAAACTTCAAATCACTGTCGGTATCTCTAAATCGACGTATCCACGGCGCCCCAAGAAATCCAAGCCCTCTTCCGTTTGAGAAATGATTCCAAGAGAACAAAACACAACAGAATCGATTGAGTCATCTATTTCCCTCTCTATCTGCATACGGACATCCAACATCATCGAAGGACGTACCCGCAGTAAGAAGACGCTATATTGCAATCGCTCTCCATAGTGTTGAAGAATTTTCGCAACATGTGAGCGGCAGCAATCATCGCTGATATCATATGCCACCAGATAGCCACGTTTCTGATTCGTCATGCCCCACTCCTTAACGAATTCTGATTCCGCGATATTCAGTTTGCGTCCCATCAAGATATCCCAAAATCATTCTGGCCTGAATTTCGATAGTCCTTCGCCAAGAAGCTTTGTATTTGAATACCGGATGGATGATTTCCGTAGCCATTCTTCGTTCGTATGCTTTGATCACCGTTTTCCGAGTCTCATCTGTCATGCGCACGGAGCCAAGCGCATCCGAGAATCCAGATGCATTGATTTCACCGTTATTAATCACTGTTTGCACTACCGAATCTGCAATCGGAGCCCTGAATTCCTCCATCAAATCCAGAGCCAATGCCGGTTTATTCCGTTTGCTGCTATGCAAGAAACCAGCATGCGGATCAAGACCGCAGGAAATCAAAGCTCGCACACAATCCGACAACAATAATGTGTATGTAAAATCAAGCAGTGCATTCAACGCGTCTGGAGCGGGTCTACGCATACGGGCAATCCAAGGCCACTCAGCTTGACGATCAGTTTTAATAAGATGCTCGAATTGAGAGAAATACAACGCTGCAGACTCTCCTTCGAGACCAAGTATGTCCTGCCAACGGTTCGCATTTCCAACCTGTTTCTCAATATGTCGCAGTTGCGGCAATACTGGATTGTCCGATTCTGACCGTCGCAGCAAAACAGATTGATTGTGTATTTTTGCGACGATAAATTCACGTGCAAGACCAAGCCGTCCTTCATGGGAAGCTACGTGCTGGTCAACACGTTGCTCCCCGTTTGGTCCATAAGAGGGAATGGACCATCCGTACATTCGTCCTGTTCCACTGCACCAAACTATGGGAATATCACGCCACATCAACTCACGGATTAGCCCACTTGACAAATCGGTATTGCCGTAAATCTGCAAACCTTGCATGGTATCAATTGGAATAGAAGCAAGTTCTTCGCCATTTTTCTGAACAATCATTCTTCCGGATCTTGTAAAGGCTTTTGCTCCAGGAGTAGCAAGATGCGTTACTTGATTATCTGGAGACGAAACCATCACTCGATGCGCGACAGCACATAACTTGCGTTCTTCCGGCAGACAAATCCCTACATGTGAGCATCGCATACAACGAGCGCTGTCCTCTAATGGCTCAGGAGCTTGTTCCGAATTAATTAACGTTCGAGTTTCTTCCACCGCTTTATGCGCGTTTTCATAATCTTCTTCGTCAAGGTCAACTTCAACCCGCCGATGGTGCGTGGTGAAAAATATTTCAGTACCAGCTACATGAAAACCCATATTTTCAAGACATGCAGCCTGTAAAGCAAGCTGTGTACGCATTGCGGGCGTAACTATCATCGCCCGCTTCACAGGCGTCGCTTTATATTCACGAATAACGATTCCGCTATCCGTCATTTTTGCAGCATCCAGCTTGCCGCTGACGCCCCATTCCTCATGCCTGATATTCACGGCTTGATACGAATCCGCATCAGGAGCGCCATCAGTACGGTCAACCTTGCGATGATCATATGTTCCTCGCATGATTTGATCCGAATCGACTTTTTCTCCTACCGCTTCCAACCACGCTCTGCGCGGGCAGAACATGTAATTGGCAACCAAGCTAATCGGAATAGGGTCGTCATCCATAGCTTTCTCCTTGTTATTCCATTTGTTTTACTGGGATGATTTCACCAGGCTCCAGCCATCGTTCCGGAGCACTTTTGTTATCAGACATGAACTGATTGAAAAGGCAACAGGCAGGAACACCTTTTTCTTCAAGCCAGTCAGATGCCGCACTCATTACTTGGTCTCCCCTGAAACGAGCCTGCTGAATACCGAATTGCGCAAGCGCTTCGCTACGTATAACGGAACGGTATTTCGCAGTTGTCCAGTATTGATCGAACAACGGAAGAATCGCGAAACGAATTGGGCCTTTAATCTGGAACATTGCCGCGCTACTGTCACGAGACATTTCGCTTCCAATAGTCGTAACACGCGTCGGAAAGGCGGAAACGCCAATCAATGCGCACCATGCACGCGCATTGTCGGTTTTCGATGGAGCGTGAAGGCCCGTGGCAGCACGGCTAAATGCTTTATTGCCACCAACCTCATCCTCAATTGTCGTACCAAGCAATCCATCCCGAACTTTTTCGATGGGTCGTGCTGCAACCTTTTGGGCCAAAGGAAACAAACGACCTCCGATGAATTCTTGCCCTTTGTTTCGCGTCACCATTTCCCAACGAGAAGCCCCGAAATCAGAACGTAAACTATGATTAGTTTGCTCACCTGACCAGTATGAAGGCTGCCCCAGTGCGCCGAAGTAACGGTAATCGCCGAATGTTTCCATGGCGTCAACCGCAGCTTCTCGATTTCTTTGAAGTTTTTCCCAGCCATAAGGAACACCCAAATTGCTTAGCCTCGGTGACATTGTGGCATGGAACGCCCCACTTGGCTTGTCGGATTCATTTGAAACCGTATAGTCGTCTTGAGAAGTCAACGGCAAAGATTGAGACCACCGCTTAGCATGTTCACTCACAACCTTCGATATTTGATCGATATCCAAATCATCATTCGTCTTTATCTCAAAAGCCTGCAAATCATCCAGCCATCGAAATAGGCAAACACGATCAGGATTAGCATCTTCAAGAATGGATGCAAGACCGACCATAAGCAAATGCGAGAATGCGTCGGTCGCATCCGCAGAAATGACAACACTCATCACAGCCCCTCCTTCGAACATGTAATATCCGCAGCGCGAAGCAAAGCTTCAAGGTAAGAAACTCCCCAGAAACCATACCTTTGATTGGTATGGTCGATGAGGGTCTCCCACTCACCGGTTTCGAACAATCGGTCGGAAAGCACATTCAATTCCGGATTCATTTCGCGGGAAGAACCACCCTCCACAGGAAGCAGATATTCAGTCCCATACTGGAAAGATGCACGTCCGTGGCCATGTGATGTGCCTATGAGTCGTGCGACAAGCTGCTTGTCGGTTTCTTCCATATCTCGCAACCGTTCATTCGTTTTGCTGGCTTGAAGGAATTCCGCAACGGAACGTTGCTCATGACGCCAACCATGCAGTCGATATTCGTTACGAAGTCCCCGCTCTTTGGCATGCGAAATAAAGTACCGGCTCTTTGCCCAAAGTTCCGTTTCCTGCACCTCGCGATCATTACGAAGCAGTCTCTGGAAACGCCTGTCTTTCTTGCCCTCATCATGATATTCACCGGCAATACGCAAATCATTGGTCAAAGTATCATCAAGCCCGACAGCTTTACCAAGCGCTTGTGCACGCCAAGCTACATGATCTTGATGGCCTTCTTTCCTGCGAAGATTGGAATCATTCGATATTCCTCCTAGAAAAAGAGTCTTTTTCCTAGAGACTATGATTTCCTGATCAGATTCAGAATCTGGCGCATTTTCAGAAGCACTGCTTACGATCCATCTGACTTCATGGATAATCTCATTGCCATCAACATCAAAACAAGAATGTTCTCGTTCAAAACAAAGCAAGGAGCACTCCACCGAACTTGTCGACTCCGCTGCCGCAGCTGCACGAATCAGTCTTAACGACTCTTGCATGTCGTTTTGCACTTTGTCAGAAAGGACTTCAGCATTGTGCTCGCCAGAGATTTCTTCAATATTTTGAATATGCTGAAATGCTTCAATCTCTTTCGGCTTAAGCGAAATGTCATTGATGACCATGATAGAGGAGCCGCATTTGTTAAAAACATCCTCTACCGTAGAAGAACCTTCTGGATCAAAAATCGCAACATTCTCAGTGAATGTAGAGAAAACTCTTTCAAAATCATCAAGGATAAGTATGTCGCCAGATTTGATCACAGCATGCTCGGCATCTTGCACATGCATGCATATCACACGATGACCTTCAGGTTCCGAGGCGCGATATCTGAATACTCTATGTGGAAAATCGATTTTATCTTTTCCACCATGCTCATTGTCAGCCTCGACCCGAGCACCTCTCCTTCGCGACTTATTGTCTTCCTTCTCCAAACATTTAAAGAACTCTTGAAGTCCACGCCATTTTCTAACGGGGAATAACTCGTCATTCTCAGGCTGCGCCATTTCCAGAATTCGAATAGCCGACATGTCATTCCATGGCAAATTTCTCACCACGATATTAATGTCAGGACCACTGGAATTAAGATCATCCCGTAACCATAGATTGAGGTCCGCACGTCCCTGTTGAAGATCAACCCCACACAGGTTGGCACATAAATTCTCATCTGTGACAGATAGATTCTCAACATCCCATAGTTCCAAACGCTGGATTAAAAGTCTGTCGGGATCTTCCCGAGGTACCATGGTTTTTCCTACGGACCATGCGCTGATGCTCGGCTTTCCAGTTTCTGCATCTTCCAAGGAATTTAGCCAAGTCTGCGCCTTTATAATATCTTCAGGCTTGTAAGGAACAGTCTCGTCAGATTGCTTCTTTTCAGAAAGCTTCTGCAAATCAACGCCAAATATGTAGATAAGGCCTTCAGATCTCAAGCCACGACGATTCACACGGCCGGCACGTTGAACCAACGCAGATCCAGGAGCAATCTCAGTCACCATATTTGCAAAATCGATATCAACGCCGACTTCCAAAGTCTGTGTGCCGATAATGCAGCAAGGAGCCTCATCTGGTTTTAGCTCAGAAAGAGAATGCAGCTTATCGGCCACTTTTCTTTTGTCGTATGCACGCATTGGACCGATATAAACGTCAATAGGCTTTTTGATGCCATTCTTTTTGCATAGTTTTTCGAGTTTGTCAGCAACGAGGTTGGCTTTTTTAACTGTGTTGAGAATGCATCCAAGAACATGGGGACCTGAATCGCTGTATTCATCAGCCTCGATATTGGAGTGAATCAGAGAAAGGCACTGCTCAACAATTGCATCTATCTCATCTTTCGACTTCTCAAAATCACAAGTTACAACAACTGGTTTTGACTGGTTAAGACGCTTTTCGAGCATAACGTCAGTTGTGAAATCAGATTCAAGGACAGAAATCGCATTATCAGTATCTTCAGAAACTGGGGTTGCAGTCGTTTCTACAACTTGTAAAGGAGATACTTGTCGAGCAATCGGAGCATCAGCCATGTTTTCGATACGTGCCACTTGCTGTGCGGTTTTTAATAATTGCTGGCTCAGATGAGCTTCATCAACAATCAACACTGTGTCGTATGCAAGCAATCCAGCTTCCATAGAACGCATGGTACGACTAGTGCCGTAGCCACGAAACAGCAAGCGGCTTCCGAACATGTCAGGAGTAGCACAAATCACAGCACAGGTCTGCGGATAATAGCGCCACTCTCGGTCCGGACTGATACTGCCTCGCAATTCAACAGCAATCATCCGCGGAATCGCAGAATCGCTTTTAGTTCTATCATTAATAGCTGCACGAAGTTTTAAACCGTCTCGATATACGTCAAGCCCGTCATTGGCGACATGCTCAATCTGCATTTTGTCCTGTAACGCACAAGCTTCATCAAATTGATCATCAACCAATGAACGACGATTTACCGTAAGCGCCAAACGACGAGGAATGTTTCGCAATGGTAAATCGAAAAGACCGTTTCCTTCCACGAGAGAAAGGCCTGCCATAGCATTAAGGAACACATGGATATCTATCACACTGGTTTTCCCAGAAGCGGTTGGAGCGCCAATACTTCGAGGCCAATACCCATGCTCTGCAACATACAGCATCAATCTAATCTGCCATTGATAAGGTGTACGAACAGGCAAATTCGATTCATGACTTGAATGAACCGCAGCGATGAATTCTTTGAACTTAGCAGTCAGGTATTGCCGCTGCTCCAGACTCATTTCAGCCATGTTGGAATCCCCTTTTCGAAATCATCATCCGATTGACACACGCTTACGGCAAAATCCGCCGGCACAAGGAAACCTCCACCCAAATGGCGACTCTGACCGATTGCCATAGCCGCACAATCCAGAGACTCACCGGCATCAGAAATCGCAATCAACGCATTCATACCATGCAAAATGTTGGAACCGTTCGCACGATGCACATAATCCGTCATGTTGGCACGATGAACGGTACGATAATTGTAAATACGGAAATGCGAGGTCTTCGCGCTCACCACATCAACAATGTTCCAATAGCGTTCCTCTCGACTTCCTTCCGACGATTGCGGATATTGCGAACGCCAAACATGTCCAATCGACAAACAAAGAGCCTCATAAACTCCCCATTTGCGATGCAACTTTATGTCAGGAATAGGGCGTGTCTCAGCGATGGCCATCGGTCTGACCGCCCAATATCGACACATTCCCGGCGCTACTGGCTTCCAGAAATGCTCGGCATCAACCGTTGTGACTTTCCCGATACGCAAAGTCGACTTTTCCGGAGCATAGTACAACGATTTGCCTTCAGCTCCGGCACAGACATCGCGCAACTTGCCAATGTCGCCTTTAGACATATCTGAAGGAATCAAAATAAGAAAACCAGGATTCAACTTCACAACATCGTCTCGGATTTGTTGACTATACCGCTGCTTGAAATCGGCATCAATAATCTGAATGGACACGTTATTGGCCGGTCTGGCTATGCCTGGAGCATATTTACCCACCAAAGCCGGCGATGGATCAATTCCCCACTCCTTTACTAGAAAACGATGCAGTGCCACAGCCCAATTGACAAATTCGGATTCCTGAGGTTTCCATTCAGATGAATTTTTAATGTCACCATTGCATGCAATTGCATTGATTTCCAAGTATAAAGCCATCACCCAAGGAGCTTTAAGCACTTCCCTCTGCTTCCGAGCAGCCGAAGAAAGATACCTAGCTTTGCCTTCCGTTTGAGCAAGTGGATACTCATTAAGGAAATTCTGCTCGTCCTCTTTGTCGCTAACAGTAAGGTTTTTCTTACCCTTCGGTTTGGGATTCGCTGCCACAAAAGCCTGCTTCAAATCATCAAGACGCCCCTTTTTAGGGTAAGCAACAGGCTTTCCCCTCTTTCGAATATTCGTTAATGCCGAATCGGGGGAAAGTGTCCATAACTGTTCATCGACGCCAGAAGGAAGAACATAATCCTCATAAGTATTCAGCTCCACCGGAGAACAAGCTTCGCCTAGATAAGGAACTTCATTGCAAAGCCAGCTCAACACCATTCTCGCTGTAGATGAGGGGCATTCATGCCATATCCAAGTCAGCAATCTTCCAGATTCAGGATGCTGCTCATATGCAGTGGCTATGTGGGCTGTAGTAGATGAAACTTTATCTTTCGGTTTTTTTCTATTCTGGACATTGCCTTTATTTCTATAGGCAACAGCCCTGCTATCAGCTTTAACAGCGTGTGGGAGCAGCATTCCCTGAGGTGGATTATCCTCAAGCCAGTTCAAAGCCTCTCGAATCTGATCGTCCGTCAGATTACGATTGGCATCAACCTGTTCAAAACCGAAAGTCAAGTATGCCACCGAAACAAGCGCAGAATACAAGCGGCAAAGTGAAGGAAACTCTTCCGGTCTGCCACCAGAATCACTGCCCTGATAAAAACCAAGCGGAAAATAAGCCGATATCGCGAAAGCCATATCAGTTTCCCTTTTCATCATCTTCAGCAGAAGCATTGGCAAGCACCGCAGGATTACCTTCCACAAGGAATTCCTGCCCCTCCCAAGTGATTCCCGCCTTTTCATGAGCCTGCGCGTAAGCCTCTTCCAAAAGTTTTTCAGCCATTCCAGCAGTAAGAGGTTCCAATTCCTCCTTCTCGCCATAGCGCTTGTTCAACATGACAGTCGGCTTGCCGGTCTCCGCAAGGAAGCAATTCGCACGGATGAAAGGATTCTCATCATAACCGGCAATATCACGCAGAAGTACAGCGAGAATTAATGCACGAATCGCAGCATCCCCTTCAACACCCTTGCCGAAATGGAATGTACGCACGGTAGCGAAGCTCAGCACACGGGTGGAGATGACTTTCCGGACAGAAACACCGTCTAGAACGTCTTTTTTAGCACTTGGTGGAATGGCACCCAAACCGATGGTCGAACCCTTGCCCGATTTCTTGAAACTTGTTTTAGTCTTGTCGCTTAGGTCAATACTGTCACCAACAATCTTCTGACGGTCAGCTTCGGTAGATACAATCACGCTCGCCCCAACTGGATCAATGCGTCCGCCCGCACGATGGATTACAGGGTCTTCTTCTTGTTCGGCCAGAATGGCATATGTTTCGCCAACCATAACAGAAGGAATCCTCAGCTGATTCTTACTGCGAGTGGAGTCCCATCCACCGAAAATGACCGTCTCCGGAGAAAGTTCGAAAATCGGCAGCAGATTATCCAAAGTCGAATTACGCGCCTTCACATATTCCTCCGCCTTGGAAGTAGATTCACCCTTATAACTTCCGACACGAATATGGCCATCGAAGCCACGATGTGGAAGCTGATTATCATAGACAACTTCCTTTCCGGCATCGGTATCATACTGAACCGCAATGCGAGGCATTTTTGAAAGAACGCCCTCACCATTCCGCATGGCTTCCGTTGTCGTTTCCTCAGCACGATTAGCAAAAGAACCCTTGGAATCAATCATCACCGTCTTCACCGGCTTTTCTTGATCTTCCTCATAGCGTTTTGCAAAAATATATGTCGCATTACCTCGGTCATCGACATACTTCGCAGGTGCGATCACACCATCCGGACCACTTGCAGGTTCCAGCTCCTGCCGCATCGTCAAACTGCCAGCTCCACCAACATGAGCAGCCGCATTCAAATCTTCAATAGTAAGCGCACGCATTCTAGCGTCCTTTCTTTCCCATACGAACAACCGTGTCCATATTGTTAAATATCAGTGTAGGGTGTGTTGGTGCACATGACGGATACGCCACGCGCACCAACACAGAAAAGAAGTCTTTTCCGCCAAGGGAAAAGAATTGCTTGAATCTAAATCCGAAGCAAATAAAAACAATTCCTCAATGAAGTCCTTATTCATGGGTGGAAAACACATCTATGCCCTTCACCCACACTAACGCCATGCATGTTCTATTTATTCACAAGAACAAGCACGACGATAGCAAGAATAAGCGTTATCGCATTACCCATATGCCTCCTTTCGTTTTATCCAATACAGAAGTTTCGCCAATACTAGGCTTAACGAAATTCCCGCACAACATGCACCCTACCACAATTCACAAATATTGCAAGTTCAGGAAATACCTTAAAATCCAAATTAAATAAATACTATATAAGAAGTTATATGCCAACTACACTTATATGAGTGTAAAAGCAGCAAAATCATACACAATATACAGAAAAGAAAAAGCCGGGAACGGGAACGACGGTTGAAACCGACGAACTCGACTCCCGGCATCGCGACTGCTTCTCAAAGATGTGCGCTTGACTCACATGGATGGTACTGAGAACCATTCGCTTGCGATCTGCTTCCGCGCACGTGCCAGCGCAACGTAAATACGTCGCAGGCACACGGCAGACACAAATCAAGTCTGTATAAATCTTCCAGCCGGTGTAAAAGCCAGCCGAAAAGCCACAGGCTACTCTAGTCGCACGGTCGAATAATCACAAATCGATCGCAAAACCATGGAACAGCATACGCATCCATGTTTTGTTACCCGGACATGGAGGTTACGGTAACAAAATGCGGAAAAGCGAGCCAGAAGCCGAAGGTTAGGACTGAAGGAATACAGACTGAAGGATATAGGGTGGGACAACGACGTGAAAGGGGTCCTGCCGTTTAAACGGCAGGACCCCTTCGCATCAAGACGAAATCAGCCCAATCAAGCCAAATCCGCACAACCCGGTCAATTCAGCCAAACCAACCCAATCCCAACCGGATCGCACCAACCAATTCGGCCAATCCGGTCGACTTAGTTGAATCGACCAAGCGGAATCAGCCCAACTGATTCACCCCAACCAAAATCAGGCCTTGGCAACCTCGATGGCGGGCTCGGAGCCTTCGGCGCCGGCAACAACGTCAAGCGAGTCGGCGAGCGTGTCGGCGGACACGAGATCGCGGAACTGCTCGACCTTCGCCACGTCGCCGGCCGGGACGGTCAGCTTCAGCGCGATATGGTCGGAGACCTCGAGACCGGCGGCCTTACGGGCGTCCTGCACGGAGCGGATCACGTCGCGGGCGTAGCCTTCGGCAACCAGATCGTCGTTCAGCTCGGTGTCGAGGATCACGAAACCGCCGGTCGGCAGGGCCGCGGACACGGAGTTGGCGGCCTCTTCGGCGTTCTGTTCCTCCACGCTGTTGATCAGCTCGTACTCGCCCTCTTCCAGCGTAATGTCGCCGTTCGGGGTCTCACACACAGGCACGCCGGCGGCGTCCACATGCCAGGCACCGCTCTTGGACGCCTTGATGGCGAACTGCACGTCCTTACGCAGGCGCTTGCCGGCCACACGCGCGTTCACGCGCAGCTCGTTCACGATCTTCAGACCATGGGAGCCGGCGTCCTCCAGCGTGCAGAACTCGATATCCTTCACGTTGAGCTCGCCCTTCAACACGTCGCTGTAGGCGGCGACCGCATCCGGGTTCTCGACCACCACGGTCAGCTTGGCGAGCGGCTGGCGCACGCGAATCTGCTTGGCCTTACGCATGGAAAGCGTGCCGGAGACAACCTCACGCACCTTCTCCATCGCAGCCACCAGCGCGGCGTCATCCTGCAGCACAGCACCCAATTCGGTGGTTTCGCCGGTCAGCTTATCCTTCAGGAACGGCCAGTCGGCCAGATGCACGGATTCGCCACCGGTCAGGCCGCGCCACACGGCTTCGGCTTCCATCGGAGCCAGCGGGGCCAGCACGCGCATGAAGGTTTCGAGCACGGTGTACAGCGTGTTGAACGCGTTCTCATCGCCCGCACCGAAACGTTCGCGGTTGTTGCGGATGTACCAGTTGGTCAGCACGTCGATGAAGTCGCTCGCCGCATCGCACGCGTCGGAAATGTAGAAGTTGTCCAGCGCATGCTGGGTCTTCTCCACTAGGCGGCGCAGACGGGCCAGCAGGTAGCGGTCCATTTCCGGCAGCTTCGCCACTTCGTCGGCACGCAGCATACGGGCGTCATACCCGGCGGCGTTCGCGTACAGGGTGAAGAAGTAGTAGGAGCTCCACACCGGCAGCATGACCTGGCGCACGGTGTCGCGGATGCCATCGGCGGTGACGATCAGGTTGCCGCCACGCAGGATCGGCGAGCTCATCAGGAACCAGCGCATGGCGTCGGAGCCGAAGTCGTTGAACACGCCGTTCACGTCCGGATAGTTGCGCAGATGCTTCGACATCTTCTGTCCGTCGGAGCCGAGCACTATGCCGTGGCAGATCACGTTCTTGAACGCCGGCCTGTCGAACAGGGCGGTGGCCATGACGTGCTGCACGTAGAACCAGCCACGGGTCTGGCCGATGTATTCCACGATGTAGTCGCACGGGAAGTGCTGTTCGAAGGTTTCCTTGTTTTCGAACGGATAGTGGTACTGGGCGAAGCTCATGGAACCGGATTCGAACCAGCAGTCCATCACGTCGCTGATGCGGTGCATGTGGCTCTTGCCGGTCGGATCGTCCGGGTTGACGCGGGTCAGCTCGTCGATGTACGGGCGGTGCATGTTGATGTTGCCCTCATGATCGCGCGGATAATCGCCGAAGTCGGCCTTGAGCTCATCGAGTGAACCGTACACGTCCACACGCGGGTACTTCGGATCGTCCGAAACCCATACCGGGATCGGAGAGCCCCAGAAACGGTTGCGGGAGATCGACCAATCGCGTGCGTTCGCCAGCCACTTGCCGAACTGGCCGTCCTTCACGTTGTTCGGAATCCAGTTGATCTGCTGGTTGAGTTCGAGCAGGCGGTCCTTGATCTTGGTGACGGCCACGAACCAGGAGCTCACCGGCTTGTAGATCAGCGGGGTGGCGCAACGCCAGCAGTGCGGGTAGGAGTGCACGTAGCTCTTCTCCTGGAAGAGGATGGCGCGCTGCTCTTCGGGGATGCGGGCCAGCGGGCCGTCACCGGCGCGCAGGTTGCGCAGGATCGGCTTGTTGGCGTCGAACACGTACATGCCCTCGTAATCCGGGCACAGCGACGTGAACTTGCAGCCCGCGTCGAGCACGTCCACGCTCTTGATGCCCTTGGCGTTGAGCGTGTTCATATCGTCCTCGCCGTAGGGGGCCTGATGGACCAGGCCGGTACCTTCAACGGTGTCGACGTAGTCGGCGGTGAAGATCTGGTAGCCTTCCGGCCCCGGCACCTTGCCCTCGGCGGCGTTCTCGTCGCCTGCGAAGTACGGGAAGACCGGGTAGTAGCGCCAACCTTCCATTTCGGCGCCCTTAAGCTCGCGCACGATCTCGTAGTTCTCGCCAAGTTCCTTCTCGTAGGAGCCAAGCAGCGGCTTGCCGAGGTAGAACTTCTTGCCAGCGAACTTGCCTTCGGTCGGGCGGACCTCGACGTAGTCGATGTCGGCGCCGACCACGATGGCGAAGTTGGTCGGAACGGTCCACGGAGTGGTGGTCCAGAAGACGGCGTAGGCATCCTCCTCGTCGCGCAGCTTCACGGCCACGGACACGGTGGTGTCCTGACGGTCCTGATACACGTCGGCGTCCATGCGCAGCTCGTGCGCGGACAGCGGCGTCTGGTCCTTCGGGCAGTACGGCAGCACGCGGTAGCCCTGGTAGGCCAGACCCTTGTCGTACAGCTGCTTGAAGGCCCACATCACGGACTCCATGTACGTGATGTTCAGGGTCTTGTAGCCGTGCTCGAAATCGACCCAACGGGCCTGACGGTGCACGTAGTCCTTCCACTCGTTCGTGTACTTGAGCACGGACGCGCGGCAGGCGTCGTTGAACTTGTCGATGCCCAGTTCCTTGATCTGGTCGACGGAGTCGATGCCCAGTTCCTTCTGGGCTTCAAGCTCGGCCGGCAGACCGTGCGTGTCCCAGCCGAACACGCGGTTGACGCGGTGGCCCTTCATGGTCTGGTAACGCGGGATGACGTCCTTCGCGTAACCGGTCAGCAGGTGGCCATAGTGCGGCAGGCCGTTGGCGAACGGCGGACCGTCGAAGAAGACGAATTCGTTCTGGCTGTGATCGCCGGAAGGACGGCGTTCGATGGACTTCTGGAAGGTGCCGTCCTTGTCCCAGTAGTCAAGCACGGACTCCTCAAGCTTGGGGAAGCTGGGGTTCGGCGCGACATTGGCGCTCTGCTCGCCGGCAGCAGCCTTCGGATACACATGATTGGTGGATTCGCTCACCGTATGCTCCTCGTTTGGCGGTTTCATTACTTACTTTACGAGGACGATGATTTTCGTGCGATTGCGCACGTCCGACACCGCGGTACCACCTCGCTTGCCGCACTCCCCTGTTTTCTTACGCAGGCTTCCCTGCACAGGTTTCATACGACCGCTTGACGTTCGGCTGTTCGGGCCGATCCCGCCGGTTCTACTGAGCCTGCGATCGCACCGCGCGATTTACGCGCGACGACCGCCGCCGTTCTTCCGGAAGCTCCCCGCTGATGACGGATCGTTGCTTTGCTTTTCAGTCGACAGCGTAGCACGCACTACGAACGTAGGTAAACGAAAGAGCCGCATGGCATCCACCATGCGGCTCTTCCTGCGCGACGACCGCGGTTCAATCGCAAATCAATCGCGCCAATCGCTTTCCGAGAGCGAATCAGCCTTCGTTAAGCTGCTCTTCCAGCTGCTTGACGATGTCGGCGTGCATCTTCTCGCTGATCTTCACCTTGAGCAGGAACACAACACCGCTCAGGATGATGACAGCCAGCGGCACATAGAAGGCGCAGACCTTGAAAGTGTGGATGTTCGCGGCGGTCATGTCGGCGGCGGTGGCGGAGCCGATCATGCCGGCGGCGATGGCGACGGCACCGACGATACCGTTGGAGCAGGCGCCTGCGATCTTGTCGAGCATCGGACGCACGGACAGGGTGACGGCCTCGTTGCGCTTGCCGTTCTTCAGCTGGCCGTATTCGATGGAGTCGGTCAGGGAGAGGATGGCGGTCATCTGGATGAAGGTCTGCGGCAGGTAGAAGAACACCAGGCCGACGGTGACGACGGCGAGGTTGTTGGTGCCGACGATGAACAGCAGGTAGCCGAGGACCATGAGCACCATGCCGCCGAGGTACAGGTAGCGACGCGGTATGCGCTTGTTCAGAATCGGGTACAGCGGCGCCATGATGATGCCGGCGATGACCGAGACAACGCCGACGATGGAGTAGGCGGCGGAGTTGTTCAGGATGAACTTGAACATGTACATGAGCACGCCGGTGGTGGCCACGTTGGCGATGGCGTACAGCAGGTAGGACAGGGCGACCCACAGCAGCTGGTCGTTCTGGGCGAGAGCCTTGAACGCGGCGAGCGGGCCGCCGTTGTCCTCGGCCTTGGCGCGCAGGGTGCTGGTGCTTTCCTTGGTGCCGAACGCGACGGAGCACACGGTGAGGACGCCGAGAATAGCCACGATGATGGCGAAGCAGGTCCAGCCGCTCTGGCTTTCCTGGTGCTTGCCGGTGAAGATGTAGCTGAAGTAAGTGACGATCGGAATGACCACGATGGTCAGGCCGTTGTAGCCGATGGAGCCGCCGAAGGAACCGAGGGCGGTGTAGGTGGAGCGCTCATGGGAGTCGGAGGACAGCGCCGGGATCATGCCCCAATAGGAGATGTCGCGCAGGGAGTAGAACACGTCGAGCACGATGAAGGTGATGACGAACAGCACGATGAACAGCGTGGTGTTGACGTTCACCAAGCCGAACAGGCCGGTGTAGACCAGCACGAGTAGAACGGCGGAAACGGTGCCGCCGATGAGCTGCCATGGCTTGAAACGACCCCACTTGGTCTTGGTGTTATCGATGATGTTGCCCAGCAGCGGATCGATGAAGATCTCCGCGATACGGATGACAACCACAAGGCCGGTGATAACGCCGATGAGCTTGGTAGCGAGCGCCTTGTCAACGCCGGAGAACAGCGAGCTGGTGACGTAGACGATGAAGTAGGTGCTCAGCGCGTTGTAGAAGGCGGATTGGCCGACGTTGCCGAATGAATAGGCCACGCGGGACAGCAGACTGCCTTTCCTGGTTGGCTTCGCAGACTGCTGCGTCTCCTTCGGTGCGGCTGCGACATTGGATTCTGCCATCGTACTTCTCCTTAGAAGTTGTGATTGAAGCTGTAATCGGAAATCATCATTTGATTTCGCATGAGTTAAGTATATCCCTTTACCCCTGTTTAGTAAAATTTAACATCTGCGTTGTGCACTGTTGGGCGTGTCGCATTTTGTGCGATTCTGCACATATACATGTCATATTGTGTGCGATTCGCGGTATTTCGCCGACAGTAGACAAACAAAAGGCGATTGATGACATAGCATCATCAATCGCCTTTCATATTTTTCCGCACATACGTACGCTAAGCAGCCCGTTTCGACCGGGCAGATCGCTTCGATCGGGTCTGCAATTTTGGCCGCGATTCACGTTTCGGCTGCGCCGGCACGAAACTATCTCGCACTTCCAGCGTCGTCGACAGGTACGCATGCTGCCGTACTGTGCGCTTGCTGGCAATCGCATCAGCCAAGGTGAGAATCGCAACGCGCGCAAGCTCGTTCTGATCGATTGCGAAAGTGCTCAACGGCGGCGACGTCAGCTGGGCAATCGTCTGGTTGTTGATGCTGATGACGCTGATGTCGCGGGGCACAATCACACCAACCGCGTTGAACGCCTGCAGCACGCCGACCGCGATGATGTCCGCCGAAACAATAACTGCGTCAGGCAGTGCGCCGTTGTGGTCACGGATAAACTGCTCCCCCAGCTTGCGACCATTCTCCACGGTGAACAAGCCGTCAGAATACACCAGTCCACGCAGGTCGAGACCATAACGGCCCATTTCACGCCGAAAATATGTGGCACGCCCCTCTTCGTCCACCTCATAAAAATTCGTCAGCCTCCCCTTGCCGCCGATGAATCCGACACGCTTCATGCCAGCCTTCGCACATGCTTCGACCGCGTCATGCACGGTCTGCTGTAGGTCGGGCTGCACGGAATCAAACAGGTTCGGTGCGGGATTCACATCGATGAACACACCGTATGGCATGACCTCATGCAACTTCTCAAGGTCGCTTTCGGCTATGACATTGGCGCCGATAGCCATGAAACCATCGAATTTCCCCTTCTGATTCAACATCTCGTCAAGACTGTGGAAAACAGTGAGCTCCATACGCTGCTGTTTGGCGTTATGTTCCAGCGCCGAACGCAAATCGGCAAAATACGAATCACGCAGCGTTTCGTCGGACTCCTCGTTGTCCAACAAGGCTACTTCGTGCGGAATGACGATACGCTTGGCCTGGGCGCTGTATCCCAAATCCTCGCTGGCGCGGATGATCGCGCGACGCGTCTCCTCACGCACCGACAGCGTCGGATCGCCATTCAACAGACGCGACACCGTGGCCTGCGAAAATCCCGTACGTTTCGCAATCTCCTTGATGGTCGCCATCGCTCCCTCGCCCTCCCATGGATGCCTCATCAGATTTTAGTAAAAGCATTACTAAATCCATCATATTACATTACCGAACGTATTCTTATAGCCATGACACAGCCAGAGCAATCACGGAAACCGCGAATCGCGCATCAGTCCACGGAACGGATGAACGAACTGCGTGCACAACAAAAATCCTTTGCCCTGCAGAACATGCGGAGCAAAGGACTCAGCAACGCCGGTCTGCCTTTCAAAGCGACCGGTCATAAAGGTGGCATCAGTCGGCAGGGTTCCAAACGCGGCTGACACCGTGGAGAAACGCGGTCACCGTCAGCCCCACGGGCCTGCGGCTGGAAGCGCCCGCCCTTCTGCGTGGCCGACTTGCCATGTGAGCCACCCCTCGATGACGCCACGCTCCGCATCGGTTCTACCGGACGCGTATACATCAGGCCTCTCCCCGGTGATGCTGCGGATGGAACCATACACATATCCACATTTTTCACGGAGACGGTTGCGGGGCTGCTGGCTTTCCATATACCGTCAGCGCATGGAAAGCTTCGGACACAATACATTTTTCACATTAGAGCAGGCACGGGAGGAGGCGGCGAGACGGCATCTTGAATGCAGGCAGGTGTTGTCGCGGATAAGGTCACGCTCCTCGGTTCCACTCTATGTAAGCCACGGCACAGCGCTGGAGCTGCATGGCATGATTGCCACCATGAATTATTTACCCGGATATGGTTCGGAGCTCGTTCACGTTTCGGTGTGCCGGCAACGTGACCTGCGGAAAATCCAGGGGATGAAATTCCATTACGCAAGGCATGGCGTAGACGTGGCGCACGCCGACGAATTGGTGTCAAGCGTCTCCGCGATGCAGGCGGTCTGCCAGATTGCGCCCTATGTCGACGAACGGAGTCTGGTGATCGCCATGGATTGGCTCACTTGCGCCAATCCCGATTTACGCGTCTGCACTCACGATGAGCTCTCCGACTACATCCGGAGTGCGCCGCGATTCATTGGGAGCGCCAAATGCAGAAAGGCCTTGCGCCTGTCCAAACCAGGTACCGATTCCCCGCAGGAAACGGTGCTTCGTTTGGAGAGCGATGCCTACGGGCTGCCTGAGGCACATGTCAATTATGAGATCATTGACCACATACGCGGCTCGGGCACGATGAAGGTGGATATCGCCTACCCGGATGACCGCGTCTGTATAGAATACGACGGAAATTACCACTACACCCACGGCCGCTGGATGTATGACCTCGATAAGCGCAACCGGCTGAGGGATCTTGGATTCACGCCTTTTGTCGCCACCCGCGAGCATTTGGCATCCAAACAGAAGCTGAACGAACTGTTCGGCATGGTCGCCCGAGCGATAGCCAGTCACCGTTACGGCTTGGACTAGTTCCGTAGGTGGTTTTTCGCTTCCGTAGGTGGTTGGGTCTGAATACCCAGCATGAAAACGGCCAGAATAAAGCCTTTCTCCAACCCCGATACTCTGACCAACCACCTACGGAACACCCAAACCGCCTACGGAACCGCATGAGTAGTCCCCGCAATGGATTTTTCGCCATTGATTCGGGGAATCCATGAAAAGCCACAGCGGGCGCACCCTGCGTAAAAGGTCATGC
>UMHQ01039419.1_pt1 | contig 21373 bp, 17 predicted proteins | sample 1965531 | NCBI WGS metagenome assembly UMHQ01 (sample SAMEA4836098, study PRJEB28245) | human gut metagenome | biome: gut microbiome; material: fecal sample | place: Denmark | collected 2008
CGCGCTTCTATGCAGCAACGGGTAGGTTGGTTCCCCTTGGACACCCATTGATCGTATACCGCATTAAACCGGGAAAACAGCGCCATATCCCTTAGATAGACGCATACCGAGAGGATATGGTCTTTATCCGACCCATGCTCTATAAGGAGCTTGTCTATTTTTTGTAGGACGCCTTCCCCTTGCGCTTCAATGGTCTCCCCGCTGGGAAAGGTTTGCCCGCTTAAAAATAGGAGCCCATTATATGCAACGACTTGATGCATCCGTTCATTTCCGCAATACCGATGGATCATGGTAATTCTCCCATTCTTATTCTTTATTTAGCTTTCTGGTTGGCGAGTATGGTAGCGTATGTATGTTGCAGATGGTTTGTCATGGCTTGTATGGCAGCCACCGGGTCTTTATTCAAAATTGCTTCGTAAATGCGCACGTGATCCTCTAGCATTTCCATTATGTCCGTTTGCCGCAACAACAGCTGCGACCGTTGGGCCTCCAATTCCCCTTTTATGGAGGTAAGGAAATGGGATAGCAGCTTATTCTTTGCCGCGTTGACAATGGCCATATGGAATCCCATGCCGGATTGGGTAGGGTTGGTCTTGATGCCGGAATTGGCCCTGGAAAGCAGATCCTTTTTTAACCCATCCAAGGCGGCATATATGTTCTTTATATCCTCGTCCGTAGCTCTTTCCGCGGCAAGGCCCGCCAGCTGGGATTCAATTATGATACGGGTTTCCATCAGCTCATACAGGGAGGAGCCGTTGGTCAGTACCCCCACAAGGTCATAATTTGCGATGCGCAAATGCGCGTCTTTGGATAAAAAGGTCCCTTGGCCAGACCGGGAATACACGATCCCTGAAAAGCTAAGGGCTTTTAAGGCTTCCCGTATGCAGTTACGGCTGACTCCAAAGGATTCGGCAAATTCCATCTCACTGGGCAATTGCTCGCCCGGCTCCCACACGCCGTCTTTAATTTGTTTCATCAGCAGCTTGACAACTTCTTCATGAAGCACCGTGCGTGCGACCTGATACGATGGCATTGAATCAAAACCCCATAAATAAGTTCGTTATTGTTATTAGTATACCACAGTATATATCGTTATGTAACCATATTCTGTGCTTATTTCCCTTTATTGGAATCACAACCGGGAGGCTATCAACAACCTCCCGGTCATGTTCCATTGGTTGTTAGGCTGCGATCTTTTTCTTTCTTCTGGCGTATTGGAAGATAAATACCAGCGTCAGGATGCAGATCCCGATAATATCGGTAACGGTTCCGGTATTGATCAGCAGCAGGGCGGCAACTCCGCAAAGGACCCGGAAGGGGATCGATAGGTCTTCCAGCATATATCCTTCAAGGGCCGAAGCAAGGCAGAGGCATCCCAGCATCGCGGTAATGAAGGGGATGATGGACTCGGCCACCGTGCCGCACATAAGCAGCTCAGGGCCATAAGCAAACATATATGGCACCACAAAGGCCGCCAATGCTAGTCGCCAGGCTGCGAACCCCACCTTGGAGGGATTTGCTTTGGCAATACCTGCCGCCGCATAGGCTGCAATGGCAACCGGCGGCGTGAGCATGGACATGCAGGCGAAATAGAACACAAACATATGGGCTTGGATCTGGCTCAAGCCCAGTTCCATCAAGCCGGGCGCGATGAGGGTAGCCATCACGATATAGGCGCCAGAGGTGGGCATACCCATGCCCAGAATGATGGCGACCAGCATACCCAGGACCAAGCCAATGATAAGCTTGCCGCCGGCCAAGGCCACCACCAAGGAGCTAAGCCGCGTGCCCAGGCCGGTCATAAACAGGACGCCAATGATGATACCCGCATTGGTAACCGCCGCGGCTACGGTGGTCATCTGTTCCGGGGCATTCTGAAGCTCATGAAGCAGCTTCTTGAGCATCTCCTTCCGATTCCGGGAGAAGATCAACGCCAGCACCAGGTTGGTGACGATGGCAATAAAGCCGGCCCGCATAGCGGTATACCCCTCCATGAGCAACACGATCACCAGGATGACCGGAATGAGGAAGACGCCTTTTTCCTTCATCATATGCCAGAAGTTGGGGATTTCTTCCTTGGGAAGCCCGGACATGCCTAGTTTTTTGGATCGAAAATGTACCTGGAGCATGGTGCACGCATAGTACAAAATAGCGGGGATCAGGGCGTATTTGATGATGCTGCTATACTGTATCCCCGTAAAGTCCGCCATAATGAATGCCGCAGCGCCCATGACCGGAGGCATGATCTGCCCACCGCAGGAAGCCACCGTCTCCACGGCGCCGGCAAAGTAATCTGGGAACCCGGCTTTTTTCATGGCGGGGATGGTAAAGGTACCGGTGGTAACCACGTTGGAAATGGAGCTACCCTGGATCATACCCATAAGCCCGCTGGAGACCACGGCGGTTTTGGCCGTAGCGCCGCAGAAGCGGCCGGTAAGGCAAAGGGATAGATCCATAAAGAATTCCCCAGTCCCAGTGGAGTTGAGCACGGCGCCGAATAGGACGAACATGAACACCACCGTTACAGCCGAATGGGTGGGGGACCCCCAGATCCCCTCGGTGGTCATGGTGATCTGCTCGATGACCGTGCTTAGCTTAAATTGAGTATGCCACAGAGCGCCCCCAAGGAGATGCCCAAAAAGGGCATACAGGATCATAACCAAGCCAATGGTAGGCATGACCCAACCCATGGAACGGCGGCCTGCCTCCAACACCAACAGGATGAGGGCAATGCCGTAAATATACTCGGAGAGCTTCACCGGCGTAAGATAGGGGAACCGGCTCAGGAACCAATTGGCATTCACCACCGCATATAGGCATACCAGCAGGGAAGCAATGGCCAAGACCCAGTCGCCCCACTTGGATTTTTTCCCATCCTTTTCGTCCTTTAGGAACAGGAAGAGCATCAATATTCCCACGGTGAGGGGACGATGGATCAGGGAGGTGGGGGTGCCTACCAAGCCAATGGTGATTTGGTAGATGGATAGGCAGAATCCCACCCACTTTAATATGGTATTTGTTTTGGAGTTCATGTTTTGCTCCTATCTTTTTATAAATTTCCGCAGCTGGGTTACAGCTGCGGAAAATTTCCATGGTCTAGGGTTATTCCCCCATTACTTCTTCAAAATAACGGGCGGCGCCGGGATGCAGGGCTACCTTGCCCGTGTTGGAGAGGGTCTCCAGGGTGCAATCGCTCAGCCAGCCGTTGGCGGTCTTGATATAATCCCAGTTTTCCACAATGGCCTTGGTGATCCAGTAGGCCTCTTCTTCCGGCATATCAATATCGCAAATCAGGGAATTGTCCGAGGTGATGGTATATACATCCGCATCCTGGCCCTGGTAGGAACCGGCGGGCAGGGTCAGCTTCCGATAGCCGATGTTGGCGTCCATCATGTTTTGCTGGGTGGATTCTTCCAGGCTGAGGATATCCACATCCAAGCTGGTGCAAATGTCCATGATGGTGGAGTTGGAGGTGCCCGTCATGATCAGGAAGGCATCCACCAGACGGTCTTTCATCATATCCGCGCCTTCAGACATGCTGCCGGGACGGAGGGTAAGATCGGCTTCCGGGTCCAAACCCGTGGCCACCAGGGCATCCACCGCGCAGTCATAGGCGTTGCTGCCCACAGAGGAGACCGCTACGGTCTTTCCCTTCAGGTCGGCCACGCAGGTTATGGGAGACCCCGCCGGTACGATCAGGTAAAGCATGTTGGTTTCCAGCGCCATCAGCGCCACAACGTCATCATAAGTCCGGGTGTAAGGATCGGTCCCCTTATAGGCGGAGTCAAGGCCAAACTGGTTGCAGAAGCCCACCGTGGCGCTGCCATCACCTACCGCGATCACGTTCTGGGTGCCGCCGCCCACAATGTAGGAGGCTTTACCGCCGGCCCGGTTCATGGCCTCAGAGAAGGAAGCGCCCATGGCGTTCCAGTTGCCGCCGGAAGGGCCGCTCACAATGAGAATGTCCGGAGGAACGTAGCCTTCGGGTAGAAAAGACCCGTCTGTATTTTCAGAAGCAGGCTCGGCATCGCTTTGGGCAGGCGCTGCCGTTTCTTCGGTGGCCGCAGGGGTTTGCGCCGTTTCAGCTGCCGGCGCGGGCTCTTCTTTGGCGCAGCCAAAGACGCATGCCGCCATGGCCAAAGCCATAATAAGGCTCAGGATTGTCCTAAGATGTTTCATAGATGTTCCCTCCATTTTTTTGTTTTTCAAAAAAGTGTTGCAGTTTAATTGTAGGACATTTATACTCTTAAAATAAAGACATGCGCTGCTAGCAATGTGTCCGATGTCTTTATCACATTATATACGCATGTATTTTGGTTTGTCAACACAGCAATAAAGCCAAAATGCATGGTGGATAATTAACTTTTCTATGGAGGTGAATACGAAAAATGGAATATGGGCCCATTACGAACCTTTTAAAAAGCGAAGTCATGCCTGCATTGGGATGTACGGCGCCTGTCGCCGTTGCATTGGCTGCGGCCCGGGCTGCAGCCGAGATATCGGACCCCATTACAGGCATCCATGTGATCCTTTCCCCCGGCATGTATAAAAACGGGTGGGGTGTGGCAGTGCCCGGCACGCCGGAACGGGGCAATGCATTGGGGGCAGCTTACGGGGCCATTGGCGGGGATTATCGCCGGGCCTTGCAGGTGCTCACCGCCGCCACCCCAGCGGATCTAGACGCCGCCCGGGAAATGCTGCGCAGCGGGAAGGTCACCATGGAATGCGATGCCGAAAAAAAGGGCATTTATATTGAGGTTCGGGTACATTCCGCCAAAGATACCGCTGCGGCTATTTTGGAAGCCAGCCACGACCAGATTTCCAAGGTAACCAAAAATGGAGAGGTGTTATACACTTCCCCGAAGAAGGAAGCGGTTGCCAAGGAATTTGATCGGGTTTTCTCCCTAAGCGAGATCCTAGACTATGCAGAGCATGTTCCTGTGGAGGATATTCGGTTCCTTTTGGAAGGGGATACCATGAACCGCGCTTTAGCCAGCGATGGGCTACAGCATTCCTTTGGCCTTGGCGCCGGCAAGGTACTGCTGGATGCAAACCCGGGTGCGGACTTCTCCAAGCTCCCCAACCTATATGCCAAGATCCTTACCTGCGCTGCCTCGGACGCCCGCATGGGGGGCAGCCTTCTGCCTGCCATGAGCACTGTGGGCAGCGGCAACCAGGGGATCACCGCCATCATTCCGGTGGGCGTATTTGCCGACCACATCTCCGCCACGGAAGAACAACGGTGCCGGGCTTTTGCCATCAGCCATTTGGTCACCTATATGGTAAAATCGTATATTGGCCGTATTTCTAGCACTTGCCTTTGCGCCATCGCCTCCGCTTCCGGCGCCGCGTCCAGCATGGTCTGGTTATCCGGCGGCGATCAGCAGCAAATGGCCCATGCCATCATCAACGTGATTAGCGCCCTGGCCGGCCAGATATGCGATGGTGCAAAAAACGCTTGCGCCCTAAAGATGGGGGTGGCTTGCGACCAGGCATTTATGGCGGCCACCCTTGCCCTAAACGGCAGCCACGCAGGAAGCTATGACGGACTGACGGAAGATGGGCTAGAGGGCACGCTCCGCAACCTTGGCGAGCTTACTTCCCGTACCCGGGAAGCTGTGGACGCTGTGATGATACAGGTATTAAACGCAAAGAACGGGGGAACGAATAAATGATCATCAGGAACTGCAACCTTATCGACTGCACAGGGCGCAGCCCCTATCGGGCCGCCATTAAGATCAGCGATGGTAAGATCTTGGACATTCAGGAAGATCTGACCGGCGACGGGGAAACCATAGACGCCAAAGGCGCCTATTTGATGCCCGGGCTGATCAATTCCCATGTCCATATCAACCGCCGCCACGTCTCTCGCGCTAAAGGGGCGTTTCGGAACCTGGGGCCTGTAGCGGAAAACAGCACCGATGGCCGCCGGATGCTCTATGCCGCCAAAAACGCTTGGTATGAGCTGAACCAGGGGGTCACGGCATTGCGGGATCTGTGTTCCGTGGGTAGGACCGCCTCCGAGCTTAAGGCTGCCTTGGAGGCAGGGGTCATCCGGGGGCCCCGGCTGGTGGTATGCGGCAAAGCCATTGCCTGCACCGGCGGGCACGAGACCCATATGTATAAAGGCGCGGTGGAAGTAGATGGGGAAGCCGCCGTTATGCAGGCGGTGCGCCAGGAAATTCGCCTGGGCGCAGACTTTATCAAGCTGATGGCTTGCGGCGGGATCGCCGGTATGCCGGAGCATGAAAACCCCGACATGGTGGAGCTGACCCGGGAGGAGATCACCGCTGCCTGCCGGGTGGCCCACGACCACAACAAACAGGTCACCGTACACGCATATGGCATTAAGCCTGTGCTCAACTCCTTATACGGCGGGGTAGACGGCATCGAGCATGGGGTAAACCTCACCGACGAGGCCCTGGATATCATGTGCGAGCGGGGGGTATATTATGTCCCCACCATGACTACGGTCACCGGCTTCATCGAAAAAGAACGGTCCGTGGGACATGACGCGTTGGCAGACCTGATCACCAATGAAGTCATGCTCCAGCATTTTGAAAGCGTTAGCCGGGCGCACCAGCGGGGCATATTGATCGCCGCGGGAAGCGATACCCTAGGGGATCTACATAAGGAGATGTACCTGCTGCAAGAGCGGGGCTTAAGCCCCATGGAGGTATTGCAAACCGCCACCATAAACGCCGCCAAGGTGTTGCAGCTGGACAAAAAGATCGGTACGATCCAAGTAGGCAAGGAAGCGGACCTATTGCTGCTTGGCAGCAACCCCTTAGAGGATCTGCACAATCTGAACGACGTTAAAGCCGTATACGCCCGAGGCGAACGGGTCACCTATGAATGGATGCTGAATCTGCAATAGTGCGGCCAACGGGCCAGCCCGGATGCATCCGCCGTCCCAATAGGGCAAGCATGGCAAACCTACCCTGGCCCGTTCCCCCTCTCCTTTTGCAAAATTCGGGCACACCCTTAAGGCGTTAAAAGGGGCGGCGGTCTTCTCTAGGCCGCCACCCCTTGTTTCTTCTCCTCTGCCTGGGCCCGCAGGTTGCCCGTAAACAAAGCCCCTTTGGGGGGCTTAGCCGACAAGCTCCATATAACCGAACCGGCAAAGCAGCTCCATATATTCGTACAAGGCCTCCAGCTCCACATGGTCTGCTTCCACGGATACCAGCCGGGCAATTTCAGCCAATGTGCGGGTGCCGTCTGCATAGCAGCACAGAAAGTGCTTGATGTAAAAGCCCAAAGCCGACCCCCATTTTTCGTTGCACCGGGCCAATGCTTCCCGGTCTGCGTCGCTATGTAGCATCATACCCAGCTTCCCATGCTGTATAGGCAGGTCAAAGCGCCTGCGGGGCTTGCATAAGTAACGCCCCTGGGCGGGAAATAGACTTGCAACATCGGCCTGGAGGAGCTCGTCGCCTAAAATGGCGGTTGCAGCGCCTCGGACCCGGGCCTGTTCTTTCTCGATCTCAGGGGCAACAGTAGCATCCCCCGGGAAAAATCTAGCATAATCCTGGCAGCTTTTTTCGCAGAACCGTACCCGTTCCAAGGCCCGGTTCCTCTGGATGGCAGCCTGGCGCCCGTCTCCATCCTCCGCCCGCAGCTCTGCCAGATCCACCGCCATGCGGCCAATGGCCACATCGTTTATGGCCGAAATGTCCCCAGGGCGCAAAGTAGCAAGGGCATAGATATAACTGGCCGCAAGGGAGGCGGACCGGTGCAGCACTGCGGGATCTATCACGGCAACCACATCGCCGCTGGTATGATAATTCCGATCCGGCCATTGGCCGAGCATGGGCATAGGCACCCCCACAAAGGGGTCCGCATACACCACGTGGTCGCTGCCCCCGCTGAATTTTCCCACCAGGGTATTGATCATGCTATAGTGGAAATTCCCGCCCATACTGGGCATTTCCTGATCCAGCGTATGAAAAATAAGCGCGCCAAGATCCACCACAAAGCTGGGGATGCTCCGAGGCAGGTCGGATAGGATTACCGGCCCATACCCGGTGGTTTGCGCCCCGCCCACCATATCCAGGTTTATGCCCGCCAACATCCGGCTACGTCCCGCCCCCAAGGCGTCTAAATAGGCATAGGTGCCCGTGAATTCCGGCACCAGCAGCAGCCGTATCCCATATTGCAAGGGCGCCAATTTTCCCTCTTCCACCAGCTTCCCGATCACCCGCATGGCCTCCAGGGCGGCTGCGACCCCGCTGGCATTATCATTGGCAGAGTAGCGGGGATGGCATAGATGGGCGGTCAATACGATTTCCTGGTCCATCTGGCCTGGCAAATAGGCGGATACCACCTCCAACGTCCCATCATACAAGGTCCCGTCCGAATAGCAAGTGATCTGGGCATAGCGGTTTTCCGCCGCAGCGGCCCGGCACTGTTCCGCCAGCTTATCCCCTTCCCGGGGGGATAATACGAACCCGAAAATCTTGGGCCGCCCCGGTTCCCAGGTGAACGCGGTATAGGTCATGCAATCCAGCAGGTCATACCGGCTTCTACCGGGGTTTTCGTTGATGTGGTCGGTGATGATGCCCACAGCGCCCCGTTTTTCCCAAAGCCAACGCACATCCCCTGGCTTGGACATTTTCCTGACAAAGGCCACTTTGCCCTGGAAGTCCACCCCTGCGTAGGCGGATTCCTCGCTTCCCCGGTCCAGCAGCACCACGTCCAAGGGCTGGTTCCGATAATCGCAAGCAATGCTTCGCTGGATCAAACTCATGCTGTTGCCGGCAAAATCCGCCAACCGATATTGCGCCGGGTATACCAAATCACACCAGGCGTCCTGGCAATCCCAGCACTGAAAGCCGGGATATCCGCCGTAAACGCTGGTTTCCGTAGCGGGGTAGGAAGCGATCTCCCCTTGGATATGCATTTGATCCAAAAGGCTGCAACAGAACTCGGCCGCGGCCCGAAACCCGGGGGAAGCCTGGATGCGGTGGAAGCCGCATAGCTGCGATAGGTTGCCCATGAGCCTTCCTTTGCTCACGTGGGCGGCGATGGTGTTGGTATTTTGTCGGATCCTGCTATTCATAACTACCTCTTAATTTTTAAAATTAAGCGGCAATTAGTACATGATCTCCTGTATGCCGCCTATTTCATTTAAATACTGCTGGTACATGGTGGCGTTGACCTGGACCTTGCGGTTGATGGTCCGGATAAACCCTTCATCCGCCAGAATGCTCATCGTTTTATTGATGTTGACCCGGGTGCTGCCCACAATGGTCTCCATTTCGTATTGGGTATACCGCACCCGCAGGGGATACCAATTATGGTCGATCAGGTTCTTGGTATCCACGGAAGCGCAAAATAGGCGCTTAAGTCGCACCTTACAGGAATTAAAGCAAAGATTTTCTACTTCATAGCGCAGAGTCAGCAACTTGTAGGAATAGCAGCGGATCAGTAGGGATACAAACTGCGGGTTTGCCGCCAACTCTTCCCGGCATACCTTCCCTGGAAGTTTAAGAAGCACGCTGTCTTCTTTTGCCTGGGAGCTCAGATTGGTAGGCAGGTTTAAATAAAATGGCGTTTCCCCAAACAGCCAGCCGGGCCGCAAGGTATATAACAATTTTTCGGACCCATCGGCGTTTACAATAAAATGTTGGGTGGAGCCTTCTTCCAGATAATAAATGCAATCCAACATATCCCCAGGACGAGAGACCATATGCTTCGCCGGGACAATTATCTTTTCCCCATATGTTTCGATCAAGGCTTCCAGAGCTGGGTCCCTTTGATCCGGGAATGTTAAATTAACATTTTCAAAACTCACCGATAAACCTCCGTCTGCTTAAATCCTATTTTTTGATTATAGCAGCACGCCGAGGCTTTATGCAAGCAAGTTACATTACGGCACGGATGCATTTTCGCCGTCCCGTTGGAGCCAGGTATCGAATTGTTTTTAACATACTTCATAATGCGGCAAGCACGCAGCATCATAATATGCAATGTATCTTTTTATTCAATTTATACTTTGATGTAGAAATCTAAGAAATATATACGATATATTCGATTAAATCCTTTCATACATAAAGCATTTTGCATTTAATTTAAACAATGAGGTATGTTCATGATTAAACTATCTGGCTCCTGGGTCGCCATGCCCACCCCCTTTGATAACAACGGAAAAATCGACTTTGCCGCTTTTGAATTAATGATCGAGCGGCAGATCGCCTACGGTACGTCCCAGCTGTTTGTACTGGGGTCCGCTGGAGAAGTCACCTTGCTTTCCCTGGAAGAAAAAAAGGAAATTGTTCGCCGGGTGATCCGCATTGCCAATAGGCGCATTCCCGTATTCTTTGGCGCCTCCTCCCTCACCACGGAGCAAAGCGTAGAATTTGCGCAATATTGTGAAGCCCAGGGGGCGGATGGGGTGGTATTTACGGTTCCCCCCTATGTGCTGATCCCCCAAAGCGCCCTATTCCCCCATTTTGACGCCTGTATGGGGGCAGTCAATATTCCGTGCGGCATCTACAATAACCCCTCTCGGCTGGGTGTAAATGTGAATCCGGAAACCGTTTATGCCCTTTCCCAGGCCCACCCCAATTACATGGTGCAAAAGGAAGCCATGCCCAATGTGCAGCAATTGGTGCAGATCCGCCGCCTGTGCGGGGACGCCGTAAAGATCATGTGCTGTGATTTCCCCAAGTATTCCATCGTGATCCCCACCCTTGCCGTAGGGGGAACGGGTACGGCCAACATCGGCGGCAACGTGATTCCCGAAGAGGTAGCCGCCTATTCCCGGCCCTGGACCGATATGACCATCATGGAGGAATGTAGGAAGGAATATTTCAAATGGTATCCCCTGCTGGAGGAGCTGTATAAGCTATCCAACCCCATCGTCCTCAAGGCGGCATTAAAGATCCTGGGCTTCCCGGGCTGCAACCTGAGAAGGCCGTATCTGGATTATGCGGGAGAGCATTACGCCCGGCTGGAGCGAGTGCTCCACGAGCTTGGGGTCGTGGAAAAATACAAGGTGTAAGGAGCGGACTCCATGCGGCTGGTTGTGATTGGCGGCACTGCCGCGGGCCTGAGCGCAGCATCCCGGGTACGCAAATATCTGCCCGATGCGGACATAACCGTCATCGAGCGCACAGGCTATGTGAGCTATGGTTCCTGCGGCTTACCCTATTATGTAAGCGGCGTCATAAACGAGGCGGACGCGCTGGTTTCCTTGACCCCCGCGGACTTGGTTGCCAAGCGGGGCATGAAGGTGTTGCTGCATCATGAAGCCGTAGCCCTGGACCGGGTGGAAAAAACCGTTTCCGTAACCGACCTTCGCAACGGCGGCAAGCTGCTGCTGCCCTATGACGCCCTGGTGCTTGCCACCGGCGCAAGCGCCCTGACGCCTAGCGCCCTATCTGTAAAGGCGGATAACGTATTTACCTTGCGGACTGTGGAAAATGGCATTGCCATCCGGCAAAGCCTGGCGGGCGCCAAACGGGCGGTCATCATCGGCGGCGGTTATATCGGCCTGGAAATGGTGGATGCCTTTATGGCCCAGGGCATCCATGTGGATCTATTTGAAGCGGCAGACCGGCTGCTTCCGGACCTAAATCCCAAATTTTCCGATTCCGTGCTGGATACCTTAAAAGCGCATGGCGTTTCCCTGCATCTTGGGGCCACAGTGGAGGAGATCCTGCTCCAAGGAGGCCGGGCGGTGGGTGTAAAGGCTTGCCAGGTAGAATACCCTGCGGATATCGTACTGATTTGTGTCGGCGTCCGGCCCAACGCCAGCTTGGCAAAAGCGGCAGGGTTGGCCACAGAGCCCAATGGCGCCATCACGGTGGATTCCCATCAGCGCACTTCGGATCGGGCCATTTGGGCCTGCGGGGACTGCGCCTGCACCACCAACCGGATCACCGGGCAACGCTGTTACGCCCCCTTGGGCACCAATGCCAACAAGCAAGGCCGGGTGGCGGGGGCTTGCATCAGCGGCAAGGACGCCGCCTTCCCCGGGGTACTCCCCTCGCAGATCACCAAGGTGTTCGAGCTTTATATCGCCTCCACCGGCCTGAACATTCAGCAAGCAGCCCAAGCCGGGTTCCATGCCGCCCATACGCTAATCCACAAAGGGGATCGGGCTTCCTATTACCCCGGCGGCAGGGAAAGCGAACTATGTTTGGTGTTTGATCGGGCCAGCGGGCGAATACTAGGGGCACAGGGGATCGGTGGGGAATCCATCGCCGGCCGAATCAATGTGCTGGCCACCGCCATCACCTGCAACATGCCGGTACAGGATATCGCCCAATTGGATCTGGTTTATGCGCCGCCGGTGGCGCCGGTATATGATCCCATTCTCATCGCCGGCGAATGTGCGGTAAAGGAGCTTGGAAGCAAATGATCGTCAATAGAAACGGAGGTTTGGTATGGTAAAATATCTCGCCAAACGCATACTTATAGGCTTGATCTCTGTACTTGTCCTTACCACGGTAACATTTTACTTAATGCATTATGTGCCGGGAAACCCCTTCTCCAGTGACCGGAACCTAAAGCCCGCCGTCCTGGAGATGATGCTGGACCGTTATCACCTAAACGATCCCATCCACGTGCAATTTTCCTATTATATCCAGGATTTGCTCCGTGGAGACCTGGGAGAGTCCATGGTGAACACCGGGCAAAAGGTCAACTACGTGATCTCCACCAGCGCCCCGGTCACCCTGCGGCTGGGCCTGTTTGCCTTTACGCTGGCCATTGTACTGGGAATCACCTTCGGCTTAATTGCTGCCCTTACAAAGCGCCAGTGGCTAAAAAACACCGTTATGATGATGGCCACCATTGGGGTCAGTATGCCTAGCTTCCTGTTTTCCCTGATGCTGATGTACGTATTTGGCGTATGGCTTAAAACGTTGCCCCTTATCGGCCTTTCTTCTCCCATCCACTATATTATGCCGGGGCTTTCGGTGGCGCTGTATAGCATTTCCTCCTATACCCGCATGGTGCGCTCCACCATGACGGAAGCCATGCGCACCGATTACATCACCCTGGCCAAGTCAAAGGGGCTTTCCAACCTGGTGGTCTATGTGAAGCACGGCTTAAAAAACGCCGTCTTGCCTGTGATCACATCCGCCGGCCAAACCATTGCGTTTATGCTGACGGGCAGCTTCGTGATTGAAAACCTTTATTCCATCCCCGGCATTGGAAAAGCCTATGTTACCAGCGTGCAAAACCGGGATTACACCATGATCATGGGCCTGACCATCTATTTGGGGGCCATTATCGTGGTGACCACCATTCTAAGCGACGTGGTCAGCGCCCTGGTAGACCCGAGGATACGGCTCCATGATTGATGGAACGCACGCAACCATTGCGCAGGCAAAGGAGGGATAGAACATGCTTGTAGATCGCTCCATGTTTAAAAAGCTGGACAATAGCTGCAAGGATTATGAACACATTGCATTGGAAAGCAAAAGCTTCCTTCGCAGCTCCTGGGATCGATTTAAAAAGAACAAAATGGCCCTGGTGGGCTTGGTAATATTGGGGCTGGTTATTTTGCTGGCCATCTTTGGCCCCATCTTTTCACCCTATACCTATGATGGCCAGGATGCCCTGGCCCGGAATCAATCCCCTTCCTGGGCCCATCCCTTTGGCACGGACAAGTTCGGCCGGGATATCTTTGTGCGGGTCCAGTATGGCGCCCGGATCAGCTTGCTGATCGGCTTTTCCGCCGCCGCCGTTTGCCTGGTGATCGGGGTCATCTACGGCGGCATCTCAGGCTTTGTGGGCGGCTTGGTGGATATGGTCATGATGCGCATTGTGGAGATCCTGGTTTGTATCCCCAATTTGCTCATCATCATCCTGGTGATGCTCAAATTCGGCTCCAGCGTATTCAGCGTTCTGTTGGGTATATGCTTGACCTCCTGGACCAGCATGGCCCGTATCGTAAGGACCCAGGTGTTGACCTTGAAGGAGCAGGAATTTGCCCTTGCGGTCAAGGTGATGGGCGCCAGCAAGGCCCGCATCCTATTTAAGCACCTGATCGTAAACTGCATTGGGCCCATTATCGTTTCCGTGATGCTCATCGTCCCTTCGGCCATTTTTTCCGAAGCGTTCCTAAGCTTTGTGGGTATCGGCGTTTCCGCGCCTATGGCCAGCTGGGGCACCCTTGCCAACGAAGCCCGTTCCCTCATCGAGCTTTATCCCATCCAAGCCATTTGGCCTGTTGCCGCGATCTGCATTACGATGTTGTCCCTTAACTTCATCGGCGACGGGTTGAGCGACGCGCTAGACCCCAAGAAGAAATAGGAGAAAGCCATGCTGTTGGAAGTCAAACACCTTACAACTGATTTTACTACGGAACACGGGGTCGTCAAAGCGGTGCGCGATGTCAGCTTTTCGGTTGGCGAAGGGGAGATCGTTGGCATCGTAGGGGAATCCGGAAGCGGGAAAAGCCAGACCATGTTTTCCATCATGGGCCTGCTGGCGGAAAACGGCCAGATTACCTCCGGCGACATTCTGTTCGATGGGGAACAGATCTCGCCCCTATGTTTTCCCGGCACCCCCAAGGAATTTGAAAAGCAGCTGCGTAAGATCCGGGGCAATAAGCTCAGCATGATATTTCAGGACCCGCTTACCTTCCTAAACCCGGTTCTGTCCATTGAGACCCAGCTGACCGAGCACATTGTGCTGCACCAGAAGGTCAGTCATAAGGAAGCTAAGAAAAAAGCCTTGGAGCTTATGCGCATCGTGGGGATTCCCTCCCCAGAGGAGCGGATCAAGCAATACCCTCATCAGTTTTCCGGCGGTATGCGCCAGCGGATCATCATTGCCATCGCCCTGGCCTGCGGCCCGAAACTGATCATTGCCGACGAGCCCACCACCGCCCTGGACGTTACCATTCAAGCCCAGGTGCTGGAATTGATCCGCCAGCTGCGGGATAGTACCCGCACCTCCATTATTCTGATCACCCACGACCTGGGGGTGGTGGCCAATATGTGCGACCGGATCATCATCATGTATGGCGGTAAGATCGTAGAGCAGGGCACGGATATGGAGATCTTCTACCAGCCCAAACATGAATATACCAAGGGCTTGCTGGCCAGCGTAAACGACCCGGACCGGGACGATAAGGCGCCCCTACAGCCCATACCCGGTTCCCCACCGGATCTATTAAACCCCCCGAAAGGCTGTCCCTTTGTGGATCGCTGTCCGGAGGCAATGGAGATATGTTTAACCCACATGCCGGAATCGGTGCAGCTATCTCCAACCCATAGCTGCGCCTGCTGGATGCTGCATGCATATGCGAACCAAAAGGATGCAACGGGAGCGGAACATGAGTGAAAGAATAATCGACATTGAAGACTTGAGCATGTACTTTACCGCCAAAAGCTCCGTTCTAGCGCCTGCCCGGACGGTGAAGGCGGTAAAAGGCGTGACCATGCATGTAAACCAGGGGGAGACCTTTGGCCTGGTGGGGGAGTCCGGCTGCGGGAAAACCACTTTAGGCCGTACCATCGTGCGTATATACAAGCCCACGGCAGGGGTGATCCGCTACATGGGGGAGGATATTGCAAACAAAACCGGCGCTGCGCTAAAAAGCTACCACCGGGATGTACAGATGGTTTTTCAGGACCCTTACGCCTCCCTGAATCCCCGTATGAACGTGGGAGAGATCATCCGGGAGCCTATGGAGATCCATCACCTGTACGCCAGCCGGCAAGAGCAGCTGGAACGGGTGGCGGAGCTGCTGCACATTGTGGGCCTTAAATCCGACCACATCCATCGTTATCCCCACGAATTTTCCGGCGGGCAGCGACAGCGCATCGGCATTGCCCGGACCCTGGCCTCCAATCCCAAGTTCATCGTGTGCGATGAGCCCATATCCGCCTTGGATGTTTCCATCCAGGCGCAGATCATCAACCTTTTGGAAAAGGTGCAACGGGAAACTGGGGTATCGTATCTATTTATCGCCCATGACCTAAGCATGGTTCGCCATATCAGCGATCGGATCGGGGTCATGTATCTGGGCCGGCTGGTGGAAAGCGGGGAAGGCGGAGAGCTTTATAAGCACCCGATACATCCCTATTCCCAGGCCCTTATGTCGGCCATTCCGGTGCCAGATCCCATCCGCGCCAAGAAGAGTACCCGCATCATCCTTAAGGGCGAGCTTCCCAGCCCCATCCATACGCCCAAGGGCTGCCCCTTCCATACCCGCTGCCCGGCTGCAACCCAGCGTTGCCGGGAGGAAGAGCCACAGCTGAAAACCGTTGGCGACCGCCAGGTGGCTTGCTTCCTTTACGAATGAGGACAATAACGCGTTTGCGTTAAATAGAAAGGAGAAACAGCATGAAGAAAGCACTATCTTTGATATTGTTGCTGGCGTTTTTGCTCAGCAGCATGGCAGGCTGCCAAACCGCCGCCCCCGAGGCGACCGGCGAGTCCACAGCCGCTCCCGACGCATCCGCTGGGGAAGAAGCCACTGGCGAAACCGGCGCGCAAGAACTGATCTTTGCCCTCAGCGGTTCCCCGTCGCTACTGGATCCGGTTCTTCCCAATGACATTGTGAGCATCAATGTGATCACCAATATTTATGAGGGCTTGTTCTACATCGGCCCCAGTGGCACTGCGGAAAACGCCCTATGCGAAAGTTACACCGTCAGTGACGATGGCCTGGTTTATACCTTCACTCTGGTGGACGCTACCTGGTCCGACGGGGAACCCATTACGGCGGATCAATTTGTGTATGGCATCAAGCGTTCCCTGGGCTACGGCACGGAGATCTATTTCAGCAACCTGATCTATGATTACATTGCGGGCGGCGAAGAAGCCATGGAGTTGCTTTCCAACCAAGGCTCCCTTACCGAGGACCAGCTGGAAAACCTGGGCGTAAAAGCCCTGGACGACAAGACCCTGGAGATCACCCTGCAAGCCCCCTGCACCTACTTTACCCAGCTGCTGGCCAATAACGTCTATTACCCCCTGCGCCGGGAGATCGCGCCCTGGGGCGATAGCGATTGGGCCATGAGCGCAGACGTTCCCTGCTGCGGCCCCTTCTGCATCGAATACGTGGACACCAACGAAAAGGTTATCTTGGTGAAGAATGAAAACTGGCGAGCTGCCGATACCATTGCCCTGGATCGGATCAACTTTGTGGTGATGGGCGACCAAGCCGCCCAGCTGGCAGCCTTCAAGGCAGGCGAGATCGACTTTGCTTCCAGCGTACCTGCGGAAGTGAGCATTTCCTATGCGGACAGCCCCGAGCTGTATATCCCCACCGAAATGGTTGCAGGCTCCTATGTTAAGGTCAATAGCTACTGCGATAAGCTGTCTGACGTCCGTGTCCGCAAGGCTTTGGCCCTGGCCATCGACCGGGAAGAACTATTGATGATGATCGGTTCTGGCGAAGAGCGGTATCCCCTTTATGGATATGTGCCCCGCGGTCTTCCCGGTGTAAATGGGGATTTCCGCACCGAGCAGGATGAAGTCCAGAAGTTGGTTTATACCGATCAGGAACAGGCTAAGGCCCTACTGGCCGAGGCTGGCTACAGCGAAAGCAATCCCCTGCAGTTGACCTATTGCTACAATTCCAGCGCCCTGAACAACGATGTTGCCCAGGTGCTGCAATCCATGTGGAAGGAAGTAGGCGTGGAAGTGGAGCTGCAAGCCATGGAATCCCGCGTATTCTATGATGAGGTCCGCGCAGGTAACTTTGAGCTGTGCCGCTCTGGCGCAACCTGCGATTTTGTAGACGTGAACAACTATATGTCCGCCCATACTGCCCAGATTGTCCGGGTATCCGGCGATGAAACGTATGACCAGATGTACAACGAAGCCAATGCGATGACTGATGGGAAAGCACGTCTGGAAAAGATGCATGAGGCGGAAAACTATCTGATTGGCGAAATGTTCTACTCTATCCCTGTGTTTGGTTACTCCACCGTGACCCTGTGCAAGGAATATGTGAAGGGCATTAACTGCACGCCCCAGGCCTATTTTAACCTGCGCAACGTAACCATTGAACGGTAAGCTAACATTCTCTTAATCCTTGGCATGCTATCCTGGAGCTTCCGGGATAGCATGCCCCATTCTATGTAAAGGAGACCCAATCATGATCGATCTAAGGGGTATTGTGGATGCGTTGTATCCGGATATAGCCCTGGTCTGCCGTGCTATCCATGAAAACCCGGAATTAAGTATGCAGGAATATGCCACCTGTGCCTTGTTGGAGGAAAAGGTACGCGCCAACGTAGCTTTTACCCGTATAAAGCGGGTGGGAGAAACCGGCCTGTTTGTGGAGCTAAAGGGTACCAAACCAGGGCCGGAACGAGTGATTTGCCTACGGGGCGATATGGATGCGTTACCCATCCAGGAGGCGGCAGGCAACGACCCCTGTTCCCGCAAGCCCGGGGTCATGCACGCCTGCGGCCACGATGTGCATGCATCGTCCCTACTGGGTGCGGCCTGTGCCTTGAGTCAATGCCGGGATCAGTTTCCAGGCACGGTTTATTTTTTCTTTCAACCTGCGGAGGAGACCCTACAAGGGGCTAGGCTGTTCTTAAACGATCCAGACATCGACTTTTCTAAGATCTCCGGCGCCGCGGCTGTTCATGTGATGCATAGCCTATACGCGGGAAAAGTGGGGCTGAAAAAGGGGCCCATGCTGGCAGCAGCAGACGAGCTGTTCGTCACCATTCACGGGAAAAGTTCCCATGGCGCCACCCCTCAAAATGGTGTGGATGCCATCGTGGTACAGGCCAATATTATCCTGGCTCTTCAAACCTTGATCTCTCGGGAAACCTCCCCCTTGGACAGCGCCATTATTACCTTTGGCACCATCAAGGGCGGGACAGCCCATAACATAATTGCAGATACCGTGGAGCTTCACGGCACCCTGCGTACCCTTACAAAGGAAACCCGCGCCAAGCTGCATGAATCCATCGTACGGGTATGCACCAATACTGCGGCAGCCCTGGGCGCGTCGGTGGACGTTAAAATCGTGGTAGGTACCCCGCCCTTGATCTGCGAGGACGAATGGGTAGACCGGGCTGTGCGGGCTGGCAAGCGCCTGGTGGGGGAAGAGAATGTGGTAATGCTGCCGGAACCCGGCATGGGGGGCGAGGACTTTGCCTTTATCAAGGAACGCTGCCCCGGCGTATTTGTCCGGATTGGATGCCGGACCGTTGGGGGGCCTTTTGGCCAATCCCATTCCCCACAATTTTATTGCGACCCGCTGTCTTTAAAAAACGGCATTGCCATGCTATGCGGCATTGCGTTAGACTATTTTGAGGCGCCGTATCGTTAAGTCCCAACGCCACCCTGAGGCGGCGTAAATTTAAACATGAGCGAGGAAACGAGCATATGGGTTTATCACAGGAAGCCGAAGCATATATTCAGGACCATGTGGAAGAAACCGCTGCTTTGCTAAAAGAGCTGGCCAGGATTCCCTCCCCTTCCGGCCAGGAAGAAAAGCGGATCGCTTTTTGCAAGGAATGGTTGCACAAAAATGGGGTAACCCACGCCTATGTGGACGAAGCCCAGAACATTCTGATTCCCTTTGGAAATTGCGAAAACGGCGCGCCGCTAACGGCCTTTGTCGCCCACAGCGACGTGGTGTTCCCGGATACGGAACCCCTTCCCCAACGGGTGGAGGGGGATCGCTTATACACCCCAGGCGTGGGGGACGACACCCTGCATGTGGTCCACATGCTGATGGCTGCCCGCTATATAACCAGGGCGGGGTTAACGCCCGCAGATGGAGGGGTGCTGTTGGCCATAGACACGGGTGAAGAGGGACTTGGGAACCTGCGGGGTTGCCGAAAGCTCATAGAGACCTTTGGGGCGGGTATGCAGGCGTTTTACTCCCTGGATAGCAAGGGGGGCGCCATATTTACCAATTCCATCGGCTGCAAACGCTACCGGGTAGAGGTACGGACGGAAGGCGGGCATTCTTATAGCGGTTTTGGTAACAGGAACGCCATTGTATACCTGGCCTCTATTATAAATACCCTTTGCGCGATCAAAGTACCCACAGGCGAAGATAAGGTGACCTATAATATCGGTACCATTCGAGGGGGCACCTCCATAAACACCATTCCCCAGCAGGCGGAGATGCTCTATGAATTCCGCTCTGCCAGCAGCGCCATGTTGGATAAAATGGACCGACATTTTCAAGCGGTCATAGCCTGCTATCAAACCAAAGACATTGCGGTGACAACGGAGTTAGTGGGGGAGCGGCCCTGCGCCAGCAATGTGGATGCGGAAAAGCAGGCCGCTTTGGTAGCGAGAGCGTCCCAAGCCGTTCGCCGCTACTTTGACGTTGAAATAAAGCTGGTGTCTGGGTCAACGGATTGTAATATTCCCTTGTCCGTAGGCATTCCAGCGATCAGCACAGGCTGCTATTTGGGGGAGGGCACCCACACCCGGGAGGAATATATCCTGCTTAGCAGCCTGTGTCCCAGCCAAAAAACAGCGTTTGACCTGATCTTAGGTTATTTTCATTCATGATCCACAAAGCTGCAAGGGGCTGTATCGCGGATAAGGCGGTACAGCCTTTTCGATAGGTCTAACAGGCAGGCTGGCTATGGGGAACTTGAAAAGGCATACGATTTATGATACCGTATATATAAATGAAACAAAACGCAAGTGGCGAATACGGAGGATTTTTTATGGATTATCAGCTTGCTAGAAAAATCGACCATACATTACTGAAGGCCAACGCCACCAAGGCGGACATCCTCCGCATTTGCGAGGAGGCAAAAGCCTATCATACCGCCAGCGTATGCGTAAATTCCTGCTGGGCGGCCACGGCAAAGGAAGCCCTGGCGGGCAGCGGCGTTATGGTATGCTGCGTAGTAGGGTTCCCCCTTGGGGCCATGTCCACGGCTGCCAAGGCCTTTGAAACGGAGGATGCGGTAAAACAAGGGGCCCAGGAGATCGATATGGTGATCAACATCGGCATGGCAAAAGCCGGGGATTGGGCTGGCGTACAGGCAGACATCGCCGCCGTAGTGCAGGCTGCTGGCAAGGCTGCGGTCAAGGTGATTATCGAGACCTGCCTGCTCGACGACGGGGAAAAGGTAAATGCCTGTCTGGCCGCCAAGGCAGCGGGCGCAGCCTTTGTCAAAACCTCTACGGGGTTTTCCACTGCCGGCGCCACGGTAGAGGATATCCGGCTGATGCGGGAAACCGTAGGCCCAGACATGGGCGTAAAAGCTGCTGGCGGCATCCGGGATACCGCCACTGCCCTTGCCATGATGGAGGCCGGCGCCACCCGGATCGGCGCCAGCGCCACAGGCGCTATCGTTGGCGCATAAGGCTACCCAGATCAGGGTCCAGCCTTATAGGCCTTTTTGCAGGCAATACATACACCTTGAAGGGACGCAGGTTCCGAAGTTTTTGCTGCTTAAAGGAAAGC
>UMHQ01064029.1_pt1 | contig 21204 bp, 14 predicted proteins | sample 1965531 | NCBI WGS metagenome assembly UMHQ01 (sample SAMEA4836098, study PRJEB28245) | human gut metagenome | biome: gut microbiome; material: fecal sample | place: Denmark | collected 2008
GCCATGAGAGCGGCGAGCAAAAACGTGATGGCACCCACACTCGTAACCATAAAGCCGGTCACGGGATAGATGGCATAGAGCGGGCTCAGCTTGACCATCAAAAACACGCCGGCTTTGACCATGGTTGACGAGTGCAGCAGGGCGCTCGTGGGCGTGGGGGCAACCATGGCACCCAGCAGCCAAGTATGGAACGGCATCTGTGCGGCCTTGGTGAGTGCGGCGAGCGACAGCAGGATGACCGGCATCACCAGCAGCGCGGACTGCGCGGTTCCGGCGCCGGAAAGCTCGATCATGCCCGAGATGGTCAGCGGCATGCTGTTAACGTGCAGGTATATGAGTCCGGCCAAAAACGCGATGCCGCCCAGCATGTTGAGGATGATCTGGGTGAAGGCGTTCTTGATGGCCTCGGGCGTGCGCGTGTAGCCAATCATAAGGAACGAGCACACGGTGGTGATTTCCCAGCCGCAGAACAGCCACTCAAGGTTGTCGCTCGTCACGATGACGAACATGGCCGAGAGGAACAGGAACATAAGCGCCAGGAACTGCGGACGTCGGTCGGGTGCGGTCTGCCCGCACAGCGCGGCCTCGTGCTCGTCATGGGCCTGGAAGTCCTTCATGTAGCCCAAGGCATACACGCAGATTAGGCTGCCGACAATGCCGACGGCAAGGACCATGATCACGCTCATGTAGTCCAGGTAGAGCGGCGTTGCCGTGACGGCTTCGGCCGCGGGCAGCGTCATGGCTGCAAAGGCAACGGAGCCCACTAGCTGTACTACGCCGAGCACACCGGTAAGCGCGTTCCTATATTTGTACGCGTTGTACAGGATAACGGCGCACAGAATTACGTCGATGACGGAGCTGATGATCGAGAGCACATGCGAGGTGCCGGGGGCAACCTCAAAGCTCTGCGGACCCGTGACAAAAAACATGACGGCGACTACAACTGTCACCGCCATAATAATGCCGGAACCTATGAGCCCCACCGCATCGCGGGCGCGGTCACCGCGCGCAAGCAGCATGCCCAGCGCCGGTACCAGCGGAAACAGGGTAAGGAAATACAGTAGCGTCATACCATCACTCCCCCATGCAAAAACGCTGCAATTGTTTAACGTTATAGCTCAATTGAGGAGCAACGGCGGCAGGTTTTCGGTCAACTGGGGAGTTTTAGGCGTACGGGGCAAGGGCACGTCCGCTTTGGAGCAGTGGGGCGGCAAGAAAAATGCGCCCCTGTGGGCGCACCCTCTTGCTACTCTGCCTGTTTAACGCGCGGCTTGCGACCGCGCGGCTTATCGATAAGCGCGTCGGCGCCGCCATCGCGATACTGGCGACACCAGGCCTTGACCGAAGACTCGCTGGGAATCTTGTGCTTAATCATGGCTTCGCGAACCGTCAGGCCGTTTTCCAGGCGATCCTTTACCACGGCGAGCTTGACGTCGTACGAATAGGTGTGATGGCGAGCGCCCGCGTTGAGCACGGCGTCGGCGCCGCCCACGGCATATGCGCGGGCCCACTGACGAGCCGTGGCCTGGGGAATGCCAAGCTTTGCGGCGAGGGCGCGGTGACCGACCCCCTCTTGGAGGATCTCGACGGCACGCTGCCTAACCTCGGGCGCATGCGTGCGAGTCCTAGTTGCTTCCGACATACCTGCCACTTCTTAGCCTTAACCGTTAATCTGCTTTCTTACGTGCACGCTAGATAGTAGCATTTTGCTGTTTGCTCAAAGTAGTTAATTAAAATAGACGCGGCGTTATCTGGGCATTTGACACCTATTTACGACATTTCTTTATCGATTATTTACGCTGGTAGCTAGCTCGCAGCTAATCGTCATTCGTTTGCCAACAAAATTGACATCTCTTTATGTCCTTTGGTCTAGAGGGAATAATTATTAACCCCTCCCCCAATAATTTTAAGCGGCCTGCAGGGCAGTGACGCCTCACTCCTCATGATTACCGCGCATTGCCATCCACCCGAGCAAAACAAAAAGGACGGGACCTGCTGCGCTTGCAGACCCCGCCCCGGTTGACACCCGATGGGACGCAGTCGGGCGAGGCAGGTCCGTGCTGCCGCCCCGCCTGGCCGCGATGTTCAACTACAGCTCGTTGGCCGCGTGATACGCCGTGCGAATGGCGCTCGCAATGTCGGCAGTGCGCTCGCCCGAGCAGTCGCCCACGCAGGTCACGGGCACCGTCACGCCGTCCAGGTCAAACGCGTTGGCCTTGGAGCCCACGGCCATCACCACGTAATCGCAGGCGATCTTCACCGGCTCCTCGGCGCCGTCCTCGGTGGTGCGAATGGCCTCCACGCCCTCGTCGGTAATGGCGGTCAGGCGGGTCTTCACGTGCTGCTCCACGTTGTGCTCTGCAAAGTCGCTCATAATCAGCGGCAGAATGGTCTCGGACTCGCCCGCGGCAATCTTGTCGAGCATCTCCACGATCGCCACCTCGCAGCCGTGCTGCAGCAGGTACTCGGCAGTCTCGGTGCCCACCAGGCCGCCGCCAATGACAGCGACGCGGCCCGTAAGCTCCGCCTTGCCGGCCAGCACGTCCCAGCTCGAGACGACCTTCTCCGAGTCGGCACCCGGAACGGGGATAACCACGTCGTGCGCGCCCACGGCCACAATCGCGGCGTCGGCGGCGTTGAGGTCCTCAGCAGTAGCGGCATGGTTGAGCTCAACCTTCACGCCCAGGCCGGGCAGAATCTTCTCGTAATACTCGACCGAGCGCATGATCTCGTCCTTGCGCGGAGGCGCGGCCGCCAGCACAATCTGGCCGCCCAGATGATCGCTCGCCTCGTAGACGGTCACATCGTAGCCGCGCTTGGCCGCCACGCGTGCGGCCTCCAGGCCGGCAATACCGCCGCCCACCACGGCGATCTTCTTGTCGCCCTCGCCCGGCTTGATGGCGACGGTCGCCTCGTCGCCGTTCTCGGCGTTGAGCACGCACGAGATGTACTTGCGGTTTTGAATCGCATCGACGCAGCCCTTGTTGCAGTTGAGGCACTCGCGGATGGGCTCACCCGTGGCAGCCTTCAGCGCAATGTCAGGGTCGCACATGAGCGAGCGGCCATAGGCGATGATGTCGGCCGCGCCGTCTTCCAGAATCTTCTCGCCGGCCTCGACCGAGATGACACGGCCCACGGTTGCCACCGGCACGGAGACCAGGGCCTTGACGCGCTCGGCCACGGGCAGCGTCCAGTTGTAGGGCATGGCGCCCATGGGCGGAATGGTGTCGCCCATGTTGCCGGTGTGGTTGGCCTGTGCAACCTGGATCATGTCGATGCCCGCGCCCTCGAGCAGCTTGGCGAACTCGCAGGCCTCGTCAGGCTGCAGGCCGCCCTTGCCGCGCGGCGTGCCGTCGGGGTTCTCCATGATCACGGGGAGCTTGTACTCCACCATCAGCTGCGGCGCGGCTTCCTTAATGGCAGCGACGACCTCGAGCGCGTAGCGAACGCGGTTCTCGAACGAGCCACCGTACTCGTCGGTGCGCTGGTTGAGGATGGCCGAGCACAGCGAACCCACCAGGCGATCGCCGTGGACCTCGATGGCGTCGATGCCGGCCTGCTGCGCACGGGCGGCCGAGGCAGCGATGGCTTCCTTGATCTGGGTGAGCTGTTCTACGCTTGCCTCGTTCACAAAGTGCTGCATGTCGTGGTGCAGCTTGGCGTAGGCCTGATTGCGGATCTCGTTGGACTCGGCCATCTTGGCGGCAAAGGTCTCCTCGTCGCCGGCGGCCTTGGCCTCCTGCGCGGCCTTGGCAGCGGCCATGGATCCCATGACCATGCGGCCGACACCGGGCACGTCATACTCGGGGTGGAACAGCTGCAGCGCGACCTTGGCGCTGTGCTTGTGGACGGCGTCGGCCAGTGCCTTAAACGTGGGGATCTGGGCGTCGGTCGCCAGCTTGGGCGTGGGGCTTGCGGTCATAACGGGAGCGACGTCGCCGATGACGATGTAGCTCACGCCGCCACGGGCCAGACGCTCATAAAAGGCCAGGCTGCGCTCGCCGATGGAACCGTCGCGCTCCTCGTAGCCGGTGGTCAGCGGCGGGAACATAATGCGGTTCTTGAGCTCAAGGGGGCCAACCGTAATGGGCTGGAGCAGCTTGGATGCAGGTGCGGTCATGGACATTCCTCTCTTGTAGGCGCGGCGGCGATGGTGCCGCGTAGTTGTCTAAAGGATATGGCATGGGAGCACGGCGGCACAACTGAAATCGGCGGACAGCAGGCAGCGGCAGGTGGATGGGACGGGGCGGCCCGTCGGTTTGTCTCGATCTGTAACAGTTACGCGGCGAAACCGGGGCTTACTGTTACAGATCGAGACAAACGGAAGCGTTCCGTCGGAAAATCTCGATCTGTAACACCTGCAGACCAAAAACGACCCTAGATGTTACAAATCGAGACGAACAAACTCGGTCCGACCAAACATCTCAATCTGTAACATCTAGACCCACTTTTGACCCCTACCTGTTACAGATCGAGACAAACCAATCTAATCTGCCGAAAGATCTAAATCTGTAACAGTTGCTCGACAAAATGGGCCCCAGATGTTACAGATCGAGATAAACGGGACCCGTCTGCCAGAAAATCTAAATCTGTAACAGTAACTCGGCAAAATCCGTCCCTCGTGTTACAGATTTAGACAAACTGAGCCCGGCTCGCCGAAAATCTCAATCTGTAACACCTAGACCCCCTTTCGACCCCCCCCCAACTGTTACAGATCGAGACAGTCCCCAACGGTACCGCCCCGTTCGGGGAAACGACCGCCACAGGTGCGGCGGGCAGAGACTCACTTTTTTCCTCGGCTTTTCTTGACGGCATCTCTTCTGTTGTAGTACCTTGTCTCCGTCTAAAAACGCGTGGACTTTTCTGGGCGCTAGCCACCTTTTTGCCACGCAACCGAGCAGTCGGTTGCGTGGCTTTTTTTCTTCTTGGCAGCAGGTACCACATGCACCGCCAGAAGACCGCACGAGCCCACCTTCCGACTGCAGGGAACAGACGCACGAGACGTGCATCTGCAAGACAGCAGACGAAAGGGAGCCTAATGGCAGAAACAAACACAATCAAGCAACAGGCCGCCGGGGCAGGAGCCACGGGCGAGGGACAGGCCAAGGCGGCACTCCAGGTCTTTGCGGGCGGCGCCTGCTACGGCGCGATGGCCACGACCTACAAGCTCGCCTACGCCGCGGGCTTCACCTCGGCGCAGGTGGTGGCGAGCCAGGCGTGGTTTGGCTGCCTCTTCTTCGCCCTCGCCACACTCGCGGGCCATGCGCTCGGGCACCGCTGGCAACGCGTGGGCCGGAAGCTCGCCCTCAAGCTCATGGGCCTGGGAGCCCTCACCTGCCTCACCTCAATCCTCTACTGCTACGCCATGAGCGTGCTGCCCGCCCCGGTGGCGCTCACGCTCCTCTTCCAGTTCACGTGGCTGGGGCTCGTGTGGCAGACCGTCATGACGCGCCGGCCGCCGAGGCCCCTCCAAGTAATCTCCGCCCTGGTCATCGTCTTCGGAACGGTGTTCGCCAGCGGCGTCTACAAGACCGGCATCACCGGGTACGACCCCGTGGCCCTGCTCTGCGCGCTGGGGGCGGCCGTCTCCTGCTCCCTCTTTGTCACCCTCTCCGGCAAGGTCGAGGCCCCCTGCTCGTCCGAGCAGCGTGGCGTCATCGTGTGCGCGGGCTCCGTGGTCATGTCGCTCACGGTGTGCCCGGACTACGTCGTCTCGGGCGTCCTCGCCCAGGGCATCCTGCCCTTTGCCGTCATCGCTGGCTTCTTTGGCATGCTCTGCCCGGTCCTGCTCTTCGGCATGGGCTCTCCGCACCTGCCCGCGGGCCTCTCCACTGTCATGGCCGCCGCGGAACTCCCCGCCGGCCTGCTCATCGCCATGATCGTCCTCTGTGAGCCGCTCGGCGTCGTCGAGTGGCTGGGCGTCGCCATCATCCTCGCCGGCGTATGCCTGGCACAGGTTCCCTCCCTGGTCGGAGGCAGGACGGCACATCGCGCCGCCGCAGGACAAGCCGTCAGCTAGTCACCCCTTCACAGGCGGCCCGCGCGCATCAGGGAAAAGACCACGGGCCCGGCGCGTGAGGTCGCAAGGACGTTATTAAAGCGTCCCCCGCAGAGGTGGGGGCGCCAGAGAGAAGGAGGCACCATGCCATTTCCAAAAGGGTTCCTTTGGGGAGGAGCCACCGCCGCTAACCAATGCGAGGGAGGTTATGACGAGGACGGCCGCGGCCTTGCCAACGTCGACGTCATTCCACACGGGTCGGAGCGCAACGACGTAAGTCGCGGCCTGAGGCGCATGCTCGACTTCGAGCCCGGGTACTACTACCCGGCCCAGACGGGCATCGACTTCTACCACCGCTACCGCGAGGACATAGCCCTCTTCGCGGAGATGGGCTTTAAGGTCTTTCGTCTCTCCATCGCCTGGAGCCGCATCTTCCCCAATGGCGACGAGGAGGAGCCCAACGAGGCCGGGCTCGCCTTCTACGAGGACGTGTTCCGCTGCTGCCGCGAGCACGGGATCGAGCCCCTCGTGACCATCACGCACTTCGACTGCCCCATCCACCTCGTCAAGAAGTACGGCGCCTGGCGAAACCGCACCCTTATTGAGCTCTACAAGCGGCTCGTGACGGTGCTCTTCAACCGCTACCGCGGCCTCGTTCGCTGGTGGATCACGTTCAACGAGATGAACATGATCTTGCACCGTCCCTTCATGGGTGCCGGCATCGTCCTCGAGCCCGGGGAGAATGCCCGCGAGGCCGAGTACCGCGCCGCGCACAACGAGCTCGTGGCGAGCGCCTGGGCCACCAAGATCGCCCACGAGGTCGACCCGGAGAACAAGGTGGGCTGCATGCTCGCCGCGGGAAGCTACTACCCCTACTCCTGCCGCCCCGAGGACGTCCGCGCGGCGCAGGTCAAGAACCAGGAGGACCTCTTCTTCGTGGACGTGCAGGCACGCGGGCGCTACCCCGGCTACGCGCTCAAGATGCTCGAACGCGAGGGCATCGACGTGGGCATGACCGCCGAGGACGAGCGCATCCTTGCGGAGAACACCGTCGACTTCATCTCGTTTAGCTACTACTCCTCGCGCTGCACCGCGGGCGACCCCGATTCCGTGGGCGGCGTCGCCGAGGGCAACGCCTTCGCCGGCGTGGAGAACCCCTACGTGCGCACGAGCGACTGGGGCTGGGTCATCGACCCGCTGGGATTCCGCATCACGATCAACGACCTCTGGGACCGCTACCAAAAGCCGCTCTTTGTGGTGGAAAACGGCCTCGGCGCCTATGACGAGGTGCTTCCCGACGGCACGATCGAGGACGACTACCGCATCGCCTACCTGCGCGAGCACATCGAGGCCATGCGCGACGCCATCGAGCAGGACGGCGTCGAGATGCTCGGCTACACCACCTGGGGGCCGATCGACCTCGTGAGCGCGGGCTCCGGCGAGATGGAGAAGCGCTACGGCTTCATCTACGTGGACCGCGACAACCTGGGCAACGGCACGCTCGAGCGCAGGCGCAAGAAGAGCTTCTACTGGTACCAACAGGCCATCGCCACCAACGGAGGCGACCTGGGCTAGCCGCCCGGGCAATATCACTAAGGAGAAAATAATGGCAGAAAAATACGACGACCTGGCCAGATCCATACTCGAGAACGTAGGCGGCGCAGAGAACGTCGCCAGCGTCGCGCACTGCATCACGCGCGTGCGCTTCAAGCTCAAGGACGAGTCCCGCGCCAACACGGCCAAGATCGAGGCCCTCAAGGGCGTCATCCAGGTCATCCAGGCCAACGGCCAGTACCAGGTGGTCGTGGGTAACATCGTCGAGGACGTCTACGACGCGGTCCTGGAGGCCGGCAACTTCTCGAGCGGCGCAAGCGCCGACGACGAGCCCCAGGGCGAGAAGACCGTGACCTCCGTCATCATCGACCTCATCTCTGGCATCTTCCAGCCCATCCTGGGACCGCTTGCCGCCGCAGGCATCATGAAGGGACTGCTTGCCCTCATCACCTACTTCGTCCCGGCCTTTGCAAACGACGGCCTCTACACGCTGCTCTACACCGTGGCTGACGGCTTCTTCTACTTCCTTCCCGTCGCCCTGGCGTTCAGTGCCGCGCGCAAGTTCCGCATGAACGAGTTCACCGGCGTGGCAATCGGCGTGGCACTCCTCTACCCGACGATGGTCGCCCTGACCTCGGGCGAGGCGCTCGGCAGCGTCGACCTCGGCGTGGCCGGCACGTTCTCGTGGTACGCCACCGCCCTCGGGCTCCCCATCATCATGCCCGTGTCCGGCTACGTGAGCTCGGTGATCCCCGTCCTTCTCATGGTGTGGTTCGGCTCTATCATTGAGCGCTGGCTCAAGAGCTGGATGCCGGCTGCGCTCAAGATGTTCCTTGTCCCGCTCGCCACGATGACGGTCTCCATCGCCTTGGGCTACCTCATCATCGGCCCGGTGGCCACCCTCATCACCAACCTGCTGAGCGCGGCGTTCTCGTTCATCTTCCAGCTCCCCGTGGTTGGTTCCGTCCTGGGCAGCGCCCTGGTCGGCGGACTGTGGATGTGCCTCGTCATCTTTGGCTTCCACTGGAGCCTCATCCCCATCTCCATCATGAACCTGAACACCCTCGGCCACGACAGCGTGCTCGCCGCCACCATCGGCCACGGGTTCGCGCTCGGAGCGGTCATCTTTGCCATGTACCTCAAAAACAAGGACGAGCGCTTCCGCGGCATCGCCCTCCCCGCGATGATCTCCGCCTTCTTCTTCGGCGTCACCGAGCCGGGCATCTACGGCATCGGCGTCTTCAACCTGCTCAACTTCATCGACGGGACCCCTGGTGGCGCTGGGATCTCCCACATGATCTACGCGATCATCGCCGCACTCGTCTCTGCCGTTCTGGCCTTTGTTATCGAGTTCATCACCTACCGACCCAACGACGACGAGGAAGACGCCCGCTAGCTTGCGCCCCTTTTCGACCAGCTCTATGTAATTGAGGGCAGTTGAGGTGGGTGAAGTCCGAGGGCGGTCGTGCCCAACTCTCCCGTCCATAAAGAAGCCTCCCATTTCTAATGTCCAAGAAATGGGAGGCGGCCTAGTAGAGTTCCCTAGTATCTGCCTTGCCGGCATGTTTCGAATCGAATATTCGGACCTGCTCTGTCCAAATGTCTCGTTCTGTAACAGTTACTCGGCAAAACCGGGTCTTACTGTTACAGATCAAGATATTCATCTCGACCCATCCTCAACAATCTAGATCTGTAACATCTAGCCCCACTTTTGGCCCCTACCTGTTACAGATCGAGACAAGCCGAACCCGCCTGCTAGAAAATCTCAATCTGTAACAACAACTCGGCAAAATCCGTCCCTCGTGTTACAGATTTAGACAAACGAAGACCGTCCTGCCGAAACATCTCGATCTGTAACACCTAGCCGTCCAAATCGGGTCTAGATGTTACAGATCGAGATTGTTGTTTGGGAAGTTGAGGATTGGGCCGAAAAAACGTTCCTGGAATAACAAAAAAGCTCGCCGGCTAGGCCGACGAGCTGCAAGTTCTTGGTCGCGGGGGCAGGATTTGAACCTACGACCTCCGGGTTATGAGCCCGGCGAGCTACCAGACTGCTCCACCCCGCAATGTCTGGGCGCCTCATGTGCGCAAGAAAGAATATTACGTGGGAGTTCGGTAAACGGCAAGGAAAATCTCGTAGAGCATAATTCCTTCATATTTAAACCCCTCAGTCCATATCAGCGTAAACGAATCGCAGCCGAGCGCCGTCGGCGGCGCGTATACAATGGTGCGCGTCCTTTTACGCCGACACCTGGAGTAGACATGCTGCTCGCTATCGATATGGGAAACACGCAGACGGCCATGGGTCTGTTTGACGGAGACGAGCTGGTGCAGTCGTGGCGCATGCCCACCGACCGCTCCTATACCGCCGACGAGATCCACGTGCGCCTGATGGGCTTCTTTAAGATGTACGACCTCTCGCTCGGCGCGGTCGACGCGATCGCCTTTGCCGGCGTGGTGCCGCAGCTCTCGCGCGAGTGGCACGCCGTGGCCAACCGCATCGCGGCAGATGCCATCGTCATTGGACCGCAGACGGCGGCCGTGACCAAGCTGCGGGCGGCGCGCCCCCAGGCCGTTGGTGCCGACCGCATCGCCAACGCCGTCGCTGCCGAGACCTTCTACGGCGCCCCAGCGATCGTGGTGGACTTTGGCACCGCAACCAATATCGACGTCATCGACGAGGACGGTTATTACATTGGCGGAGCGATTGCGCCGGGCATCCGCATTTCGATGGACGCGCTTGCCGCCCGAGCCGCCAAGCTCGCCAGCGTGCCGCTCGAGGCGCCCGAGCACGCCATCGGCCGCGATACCGAGGAGTGCATCAAGGTCGGCGCCGTAACGGGCGCTGCCGCTATGGCCGAGGGCCTGGTCGCGCGCATGAAGCGCGAGCTGGGGCGCGAGGACGTCACCGTTATCGCCACGGGCGGCCTCGCCAGCATCGTCGCCGATTCGACCGACGCATTCGACGCGGTCGACGGACAGCTCACCATCAAGGGTATCTGCGAAATCTACCGCCGCATGCAGGAGCTGGGGTAGGACGGGGACCTAAGTCGAGCACGCCCGATGCCACAGTCCCCGCAAACGTTCGCCAAGTCTATTCCTCAAAAACGAAATATTTTCAATTTTGAGGAATAGAGACTCCTCGAATACACCCAGCACAGCGATATCGTGCATGTTTCCTATTCCTCAAAATCGAAAGATTTTCAGTTTTGAGGAATAGGACCGAGATGCCACCCTGCAGTCACGCGAAAGCCCTCCCCGGTGCAGGCCGAGAAGGGCTTCGTTGTCATCGTTGTCTTTGGGTGCGGGCGCCTCGCGCTACAGACCGCGGATGCGTACGGCCTCGGGCGGAAACTCTTGCTCGCCGGCGTCGGTCTTAATGGTCGCGCGACCCCAGATGTCCAGGCCCGCAAACACACCGACCGCAAGTGGCAGGCCGTTGGGCGACACCGCCGCAACTTGGCGACCGAGCAGCGGCACCATGTCGAAGTACTCGCCCAGCACGGGAGCCAACGGACCGGCAGCACCCTGTGGCGTGTTGGCGACAACCGCCCAGGCGTCCACGCGGGTCAACACGGCGGTGGCTAATGCCTCGACCAGCGCTTCGTCAGCAACATCCACGCCAAGCTCGCCCAGCGCCGCGCGCTCAATATCCACCGTCACGGCACCGAACATGCCCGCGGCACCGGCACCGCCGTTGACGGCGACGCGCGCGAGCGACGTCTCAAACGCAGGCGCGCCACACACGATGTCGCTCGGCCACTGGATGCCCACCTTGCCGGCAAGGCCCAGGCCCGGCGTCGAAGCCGTGCCCACGAGCGCGTCCATCATGCCCATCGCGGCCACAAACGGCAGGCCGTGGAAGGCGTGCATATTCACATCGGGGCGCACAACCAGCGAAAACGTCAGCAAAGCATCGCCCACGCTCCACGCGCACCAGCCCGCGGACACGCCCTCGCGGCCCGCGTCACGCGCCGCGTCGAGCTCGGTACCGGCGGCAACAGCATTCATCTCGATCATCTACATACGCCCCAATTCGCCCACGATATGGCCCACGCGATCCTCGGGCTCCTTGACCTCGACGCCGTTGTAGCGGAAGAACCGCGCCGGGTCGTGCATCAGGTCCTCGAGCGGCACCAGCACAAAGTCGCGCTCGCCAATCAGCGGATGCGGCAGGCGCAGCTTCTTGCCGCCGTGGGTCTCGCCGTCCATCCACAGCAGGTCCAAGTCGATGGTGCGCGGGCCGTTTGCCTTGGCCTTTTTGGAACGGTCACGCCCCAGCTCGGCCTCGATCTTCATAAGCTCGTCGAGCAGCACCAGTGGAGCCAGCTCGGTCTTGATCTCGATGACGGCGTTGGCAAACGCGTCCTGGCGCGTCTCGTAGGCCGGCTCGCTCTCGTAGATGCGCGAGCAGTTGGACACGCAGGTCAGCGGAATCTCGGCAATCATGTCGCGCGCAGCGCGAATGTTGTCGCAGCGATGCCCCAGGTTGGAACCCACGGCCACAAACGCGCGGCGCGGTTGCGGTTTGGCAACGGCCCAGTAACCGTTCAGGAACTGCGCAAAGCCCGCAACGTCATGTACGCGCACGATGTTGGCGCCGGCCTGGATGGCGCCCAGGCACACACCAAACGTGGCGGCATCGCGCTCGGCGGCCTCGGTCACGCCCGAGACGGCGCCCACAAAGCGCTTGCGCGACACGGCGCACATGAGCGGATAGCCCAGCGACGCCATCTTGGCGGTCTCGCGCTGGATGACGATATCCTCATTGGCCGTCTTGCCAAAGCCCGGGCCGGGATCGATGCAGATACGGTCGCGCGACACGCCGGCATGAATGAGCGTGCGGGCCTGGTCGGACAGAAAGCCCATGACGCGGCGCATGATGGGCGCAGAATCGGGCAGGGTAAAGCGGCGGAGCTGCGAGGTAGGCACGTAGGCTTCCTCGCGGCGGGCGCTGCGGCGCATCATGGCGGCCAGGTGGTCGCTGGGCTCTGGTGCGGCTTCGGTAGCTGCGGGCACGGTCTCGGGCTCTGCAGTCTCGGCGGCAGGGGCAGCCTGCTCGGCTGCCGGCGTCTTCTGCTCGACCGCAGGCTCGGGCGCGGGCTCCGGCTCGCCAAACGGCAGCGAGGGCTGTACCACACCGCCCGGAAGCTTGGCCTCAGCCTTGGGCTCGCCCAGCAACTTGCCGCGACGGCGACGGGCCGGCTTTTCGGCCTCGCGCGCGGCCTCGGCAGCCGCTTCGCGTGCCTTCTCGGCAACAAACGCCGCAGCCGAGGTATCAAGCTGCACCGTCGCGTGCGTGCGTGCGGGTGCGGCGACCTCGCCGGCGTGCATTACGATGACGCCGCAGGTGCTCGTCTTAACGAACTCAACCATTTTGGGATCGGTGAAGCCCGTCACGTCGTTGACAATCGAAGCACCGCAGCGCACAGCCGCCTTGGCAACCGCCACATGACGTGTATCGATCGAGACGATGGCGCCCTCTTTGGCGAGCGCGCGCACGACGGGCAGCACGCGACGCGCTTCCTCGTCGGGGTTGACCGGGGTAAAGCCGGGGCGCGTGGACTCGCCGCCCACGTCGATGATGTCGGCGCCGGCATCGAGCATCGCCAGGCCGTACTCGATAGCGGCATCCTGGTCGAAGTGCTCACCGCCGTCGCTAAACGAATCGGGCGTCACGTTGAGGACGCCCATGATGCGCGGACGGTCAAAGCTGAGCTCGTACTTTCCGCACCGCCATGTCTTGCTGTCGTTCGCCATGAACATCCTCCTAAAATGCCCACGCCGCCGCGCTCGGGCGCTGGCGGCGGGGTCGCTTTGCAATCAGTCTTTCTATTGTATCCGCGCGCGCGGGCTAGAACGCAAACGCGGCCGCGATGTCGCAAGAAATCAGCAGGTCGGCATTTGCGTCCTGATCGGTGGGAACCAAATTGCAAATGGCCAGCGTATCGCCGGTAAAGTAGCGCGTGAGGCCCGCTGCCGGATACACTACGAGCGAGGTTCCGCCCACGACGAGGGCGTCGGCTGCGGCGATGGCAGCGACGGCGCCGGCAAGCACACGCTCATCGAGCGGCTCTTCGTAGAGGACCACATCGGGCTTGATGCGACCGCCGCACGCAGGGCACACGGGCACGCCCGCGGCATCCTCGTGCTCGCGTGCGCAAATCCATTCGGCGCTGTAGACCGCGCCGCACGTCTGGCAGATATTGCGGTGGACCGAGCCGTGCAGTTCGAACACGCGCTGCGAGCCGGCCATCTGGTGCAGGCCGTCGATATTTTGCGTCACCACGGCGTCGAGCTTGCCGGCGCGCTCCAGCTCCGCCAGCTTGGCGTGGCAGTGGTTAGGCTTGGCGTTAGGGGCGATCATCTTGGTCCGGTAGAAGTCGAAAAACTCCGCCGGATGCGCTTCGTAGAAGCTGTGCGAAAGCATAGTCTCGGGCGGGTAGGAAAACCGCTGGTGATACAGGCCGTCCACGCTGCGGAAATCGGGGATGCCGCTTGCCGTGGAAACGCCCGCGCCTCCAAAGAAGACCACGTGGCTATGGGTTTCGAACAGCTCCGCCAGCGCGGCGGAGGCCTGTTTGGGGTCCGATATTGCCTGCGTCATATATGTCCTCCGTCCGTGTCTCCGGGACGGCGGCGTTCGCACTATCACTCGCGGACTCCGCCCCGCTCTTGTTGCGTTAATCTTAAGCCTGCCAACCCCGTCGAAAGGACACCATGCCTCAGACTTACACTTTCGCCTCGTGGAACGTCAACGGCCTGCGCGCCGTGCTCAAAAAGGACCCGAGCTTTATTCAGATCGCGCAGGGGCTCAATGTCGATATCCTAGCGCTGCAAGAGACCAAGCTGCAGGAGGGCCAGGTCGATATCGACCTGCCCGGCTATCACCAAACCTGGAGCTACGCCGAGCGCAAGGGCTACTCGGGCACCGCGGTCTTTAGCCGCAAGGAACCGCTGCGCGTACTGTGCGCCGATGCACTACTGCCCTACGCCGACGAGGGCGAGGCGGCCGAGCTCGTCGCCCAAGCCGCAACCGAGGGCCGCGTCTGCGCGCTCGAGTTCGACAAGTTTTGGTTCGTGGACGTCTATACGCCCAACGCCCAAAACGAGCTCGCGCGCATCGATGTACGCATGGCTTGGGACGATGCCTACCGCCGCTTTTTGAACGCGCTTGAGCGCGAAACCGGCAAGCCCGTCGTAACCTGCGGCGACTTTAACGTGGCTCACGAGGAGATCGACCTTAAGAACCCCAAGTCCAACCGCGGCAACGCAGGCTTTTCGGACGAGGAGCGCGGCAAGTTTACCGAGCTGCTCGACGCCGGTTTCACCGACACCTGGCGCGCGGCCAATCCGGACGTCGAGGGCGTCTACAGCTGGTGGAGCTACCGCTTTAATGCCCGCAAGAACAACGCAGGCTGGCGCATCGACTACTTCCTGGTAAGCGACGTAATCGCCGGCAACGTACGCGGCACCGGCATCCGCGGCGACATCTTCGGCAGCGATCACTGCCCCGTCACCCTCGCCCTGGAGCTCTAACCCCCAAATGATCCCCCGGAGACGGAGGAAAACTGGTCATTTAGCCTTTTGGAGCCCGCTGCGACCGTCATACGAGTCGGCCCGTTTCAAAACTATGCCGGTTTACGGGGCCGAATCGCGAGCCTCCAACCACGCGCAATTCGAGCAAAATAAAGCCGCAGGTAGACGGCTTGTCTATTTTCGAAAAATGCCGGTATGATCGGTCTGCGTCAATTCAGCCCCGTAAACCGGCATAGTTTTGATATGGCACCAAGGCAGCATTAATTCCCGCCCCGGTGCAACCGCCACTACAGCCCGTACTTCACGACGACACGGTTGATGCGGCGACACCAGGGCTTGTACAGAGCGGCCAAAAACACGCAGGTCGCGAGGCTATGCATGATGTCGAACGGCACCGCCGTAGCAAGACGCGCTACAGCGCCTGCCCAGGTGAGCGGCTGCACAAAACCGATGATGTCATACGCGTTGATCACGACGCCATACAGCAGGCCCGACGCAAAGCCATACGCCAACAGCGCCGGCAATCGCACGGTTCCATCCGCGCGGTCGAACGCACCCGCATGCGCCAGCGCGCCACCGATATAGCCCACCAGACCCCAGGCATACATCTGCCACGGCGTCCACATGCCCTGTCCAAAAAAGAAATTACTGGTCAGCGCTGCCAACGCGCCGACCATAAAACCATTGCGACGGCCAAGTGTCGCACCCGCGATAATGGCGATAGCGCTCACGGGCTTAAAGTCGGGAATGGGGCCAAACAGGATGCGCCCCGCCGCGGCCAGCGCCGCCAGCACCAGCGTGGGCATGATTTGGCGCAGGCCTGGACGTGATGTCTCATAGCCCGCAAAGAACAGTGCGAGCACGAGCGCCACTACAACCAGCATGGCAAGCGCCGCCTGCTCAATGCCCGCCAGCAACGCCGCAGTCATCACTGCCGGCACAGCCAGGAGCAGCGGAATCTCCATTTTTGTGAGTAAGCGCGAAGCGCGATGATCCGTCATTCCATCACGCCCTGTAGAAAACGTTGTCGGCAAAGAAATCTGCCGGAGGCTCCATGCAGGCGATCTCGCCGTCGAACATCATGGCGACGTCGTCGGACACCTGCTCGGCAAAGTCCAAGTCGTGCGTGGCCATGATGACGGTGCCGCCGGTCTGCGCATGCTCGCGCAGGGCTCGGGCGATAATGCAGCGACTTGCCAGATCAAGGCCCTTGGTGGGCTCATCAAGCAGCAGCAGCTCCGGACCAATCAACAGCAGCTTTGCCAACGCAAGCAGCTGGCGCTGACCGCCCGAAAGATCGTACGGGTGACGCGCCTCCAAGCCGTCCAGTCCCAGTTGCGCCGCACGCTCCCGCGCCAAGTTCTCGTCATATCCGCAGGTCGAAGCCCATTCCATCAGCTCGTCGCGCACCGTTTCGGCGACCAGCAATGCCTTGGGATTCTGTGGCAGCAGTGCCGCCGAGGCCGTCCCACGCACTATGCGGCCACGCTGCAGCTTAGCCGTCTTGGCCAGCACCGAGAGCATCGTCGACTTGCCACAGCCGTTTCCGCCCACGACCGCATGCACCGCGCCGGCTGAAAACGTCACATCGAGCCCGCGCAGCACCCAACCGCTAGCGCGATCGTAGCGAAACCAGCCTTCCGACAGGGTGGTAGCCGACCCGCCGTGCATTTTTTGGAGTATTCTGCTTCCATCCGTGCGCGGAAAGGCTTCCGAGCCGTTCTCGAGCGACGTTTGCGCCACAAATTCGGACGATTTGTCCAATTCCGAACTTTTTTTCGCGCTCGATACGTCCCCGGGCGGCTCCAGAGAGCCCAAATTGTCCTCACGCCTGCTGAATACTCCGTTTTTTGCACATCGGATGGCACCCCACCCCAACATGTCATCGGAAAACAGCGATTCTCGGCGTCCCAAAGAAGCCATATCCGCCACCTCGCGCACGCGACCGCTCTCAATCCGGTACGCACACGTCGCATACTCGAGCATCGGCCGCGGTTGATGCGTAGCCACAACAACCGTGCAGCCCAGCTCACGGTTCACGCGAAACAGCGCGTGCAGAAAATTCTTCTCGGCAACGGGATCGAGCTGAGACGTGGGCTCGTCGAGCAGCAGCAGGTGCGGGCGCAGCGCCAGGATGGCGGCCAACGACAGCAGTTGTTTGCGACCACCCGAGAGCGTGTCGGTATCGCGGTGGAGCCAATCCTCTAACCCAAAGAAATAGCTAGTCTCGGCAACACGGCGGCGCATCTCATCGGGCGCTAGGCCCAGGTTTTCCAGGCCAAACGCCATCTCGTGCCACACGGTCTCGCACACAATCTGGTTCTCGGGATCCTGGAACACGTATCCCACGCGTTCCACAGACGTGCGAACGTCCATGTCGGCAACGGACTCGCCAAGCACACGCCGCTCGCCGGCAAGCTCGCCCGCCGGGGCGATCTCGGGCTTGAGCAACGACAGCAGCGTCGACTTACCCGACCCGGTACCACCAACCAACAGCGCAAACGCACCTTGGGGAACAGACCAGTCGAGCCCCTCGAGCACTGCAGCGTCAGCCCCGGGATAGGCAAAGCTCAAACCCCGAACCTCAATCGCCGGCACATCCGAGCCGCACGCCACGCCCGACACCGAGCCCCTATCAAACCGAGCCATCAGCCAAACCTCTTCTCGTCAATCGCGCGCAGCACGCAAGGCAGCACCATCCAGGCAGCGTATACAACATAGCCCGGCCACGGCGCCGGCGCCGAGAGCTGCGGGTAAAACGAATACTGCGTCGTGGCGGTCCATGCCACCGCAACCGTGACAGCACCAAACAACGCAAGCCCCACCAGCGCAGCAACATCGCTGCGCCTCAAACGATACCGAGCGTACGTCGTGCGGCGCGCGGCCGCGCCCCATCCGCGCGAGCGCATGGCGTCCGCACGCTCAAGCGAATCCTCCATGCCCCAGCCCATCAGCACGCTCGATGCCCGCAGGCGCGAGCGCACAGGATCGGTGGGAGCACGCCCCGGCACATCGATAGCGTCCTGCACCGCCAGCACGGTGCGACCGCGGCGCAAAAACTGCGGGATAAGCCGCATGCACATCGAAATCATGAGTGCGATCACCGGCGCAGCGTTGCCCAGCAGTGCAAGCACCTTGTCGTAGCCAAGCATCGACGCCGCGGCCTCAAACCACAGCACACTCGCCACAAACAACCCGCCCATGCACAGGCCGTACACCATGCTTTCCAAATACACCGCGCGCATGCCAATGCGGAGCAGCTCCGTCGAGCCCGATGCGCTAAACAGCGGGTTGACCAGCGCGATAATCAAAATCACCGGCAGCTGCCAGCGCAACGCGCCCAGCGTGCGGGCAGCACCGCGGGTCGCGAATCCGTACGCCAGTCCGCCTGCGAGCGACAGCGCAATCAGCACCGGCTGCATCGAGAACATGGTAAGCCCCAGCGTCAGCACCATATAGAGTGCCGGCACCGCCGGATGCGACATCGAGAATGCCGCCACGGGCTCGGCGCCCGAACCCTCTCGCATGTTGTCCATAGGCACCCCCGCTCTCCCGCCAAATCACCAACGCCGCAGCGCCGCCGCCATACACAACCAGCGCAAACGCCGTACCGCCGGCCCAAGCCTCAGCTGCCGCGCATCAATCGTTACGCGCTCATCATATGCCTGCGGTATCATATTGCGCCGTGTATCGTTTCCAAACACACGTCTCTATAACGTAACAGGAGATCACATGGACGCAACCGCAATTATCCTCGCCGCCGGCGAGGGCACCCGCATGAAGTCGAACCACTGCAAGGTTTCGCACAAGATCCTGGGCAAGCCCATGGTTCAGTGGATCGTCGACGCCACCATCAAGGCCGGCTGCAGCCGCGTCGTGGTCGTCATCGGCAGCCACGCCGACGAGATGCGCGCCCTTATCGATGGCGCCTACGCCAACAGCGCCACCAAGGTCGAGTGCGTCGAGCAGACCGAGCGCCTGGGCACCGGCCACGCCGTCAAGGTCGCGCTCGAGGCCTGCGGCATCGCGCAAGGTCCCGTCGTCGTGCTCAACGGCGACCTGCCGCTCATCACCGCCGACACCGTCGCCAAGTTCGCGCAGACCGTCGCCACCGGCGAGCTCGCCTGCACCGTCATGACCATGACCCCGCCCGACCCCTTCGGCTACGGCCGCATCAAGCTGGGCGCCGACGGCCAGATCGAGCGCATCATCGAGCAGAAGGACTGCACGCCCGAGCAGGCCGCCACGCTGCTGGAGTGCAACGCCGGCTGCTACGCCTTCGACGGCGCGCAGCTTGCCGCCCACATTAACGAGATCGGCAACGACAACGCACAGTCCGAGTACTACCTGCCCGACATGCTCGAAATCCTCAAGGGTCACGGCCAGGCGGTCTCCATCTTCCACTGTGACGACTACCGCGACGGCCTGGGCGTCAACAGCCGCATCCAGCTCGCGCAGCTCACCGCCATCGCGCGCGACCGCATCAACGAGCACTGGATGGCCGAGGGCGTCACCTTCATCGACCCCACGCAGGCTTGGATCGGCCCCGACGCCACCATCGGCCGCGACACCGTCGTGTGGCCGCAGACGCATCTGATCGGCCACGTCACCGTGGGCGAGGAGTGCCAGCTCGGCCCCAACAGCCGCCTCACCGACACCACCGTCGGCAGCGGCTGCATCATCGATGAGACCATCGCCATCGAGGCCGTCATCGAGAACGGCGTCGACTGCGGCCCGCGCGCCTACCTGCGCCCGGGCACCCATATGCTCGACGGCTCCAAGGCCGGCACGCATGTGGAGATCAAGAAGTCCACGATCGGCGAGGGCTCCAAGGTGCCCCACCTGTCCTACATCGGCGATACCACCATGGGCTCCGGCGTCAATGTAGGCGCGGGCTCCATCACCTGCAACTACGACGGCGTTCACAAGCACAAGACCGTCATCGGCAAGGATGCCTTTATCGGTTCCGACACCATGATGGTCGCGCCCGCCCAGATTGGCGATGGCGCGCTCGTGGCAGCCGGTTCCGTCATCACCGAGCCGGTCCCGGCCGACGCACTCGGTCTGGGCCGCGCCCGTCAGGTAAATATTGAGGGCTGGGCCGCCGATTATCGCCGTCGTCTGCACGAGGACGACGAGGCATAACGTTTCACCAAGCACAAAAGGAGCTGTTCCATGGGGACGGCTCCTTTTTCTATCGTGACCTGCGCGACCGGATGAGTGGTCGGTTCGTGTCCGTTGACGGTAAAGACGTTATCAAGACCCGATTAACCCCGCCGCACGGTTACAATGCAAAAAGGCATCTATATGGCATTCGATGTATAAAGGAGAAGGGTAATGCCGATTAATGATCCCGAGAAGTCGGAGAATATGCGCAAGTCCATCCGCGTGTATTCCGGTTCCTCCAACCGTCCCCTCGCTCAGAAGATCGCTGAGTACCTTGGGGTCGAGCTTTCGGGCCTTACGCTAAAGCAGTTCGCCAACGGTGAGATTTACGCCCGCTACGACGAGACCGTCCGCGGCGCCGACGTCTTCCTGATTCAGTCCGTGGCCGGCGGTAACGTCAACGACATGCTCATGGAGCTGCTCATCGCCACCGACGCTGCCAAGCGTGCATCCGCCCGCTCCATCACCGCCGTTATCACCCACTACGGCTATGCCCGCCAGGACCGCAAGGCCGGCCCGCGTGAGCCCATCACCGCCCGCCTCGTCGCCAACCTGCTCGAGCGTGCCGGCGTCAACCGCATCATCACCCTCGACCTGCACCAGGGTCAGATCCAGGGCTTCTTCGATATCCCGGTTAATCACCTGTCCGCTCTGCCGCTGTTTGGTCAGTACTACAACGACATGCACTTCGACACCGACAACCTGGTTGTCGTCTCCCCCGACGTGGGCCGCGCCAAGGCTGCCAAGAAGCTGTCCGACATGCTCGGCTGCGACCTGGCCATCGCCCACAAGGGCCGTCCGCGCCACAACGCCGCCGAGGTCATGGGCATCATCGGTGACATCAAGGGCAAGACCTGCATCATCAATGACGACATGATCGATACCGCTGGCACCCTGTGCGCCAACGTCAAGGAGCTCAAGGCTATGGGCGCCGGCGACATCTACGT
>UMHQ01029159.1_pt1 | contig 21166 bp, 29 predicted proteins | sample 1965531 | NCBI WGS metagenome assembly UMHQ01 (sample SAMEA4836098, study PRJEB28245) | human gut metagenome | biome: gut microbiome; material: fecal sample | place: Denmark | collected 2008
GAAAATAATGCCGGGAGCACATCAGCGTGGTATATGCTGTCAAGGAGCTCGGCAAAATACGGGATCGGAAGTACTTGCACGCATAGCCCGGAGGAGTCCACACAAAACAGCATCTTAGCCATATATGACTGGTTACCGGCGCCGTCCTCCGCGATTATCTCCACTACATACTCACCGTCATAGTCCAGGGGTACCGGTACTGACCATATGTCCCCCTGTGTCTGCTCCATAACCACCTCTGCACCATCTACGCGGCCAAATACTCGCGCTACTGCCATGGTATCGCCTCCTTAGTCTGTAACCTCCACGCTGATTACATAGGTCTTACCGGCATCTACCGGATTAGGTGTGAGCGTTACGGCCCTGATCGTCGGAGCCACGGTATCGAGAGTTACTGTCCTGACCACCGTCGTAGACTTGCCCGCGCTGTCCGTTGCCACAACCGTGATTGTGTTGCTTCCGGCAGCCAGTGTCAACGCCTTGCTGAACGATCCATCTGCGCCAACCGGAACCGCCTCTGCTGTGCCGCTGTTAAGTTTAACTGTCACAGTAACCGGGCTTGAGGTGATATCATTGGTTGTACCTGTTACGGTGCAGGCGGCCTTATTGGTGATCAGACCATTAACCGGAGCCGTCACGTTAAGAGTCGGCGGTACGGTATCAATCTTAAATGTTACGCTCTTCTGCGTCGCGGCATTGCCATCGTTGTCAGCTGCGTCAACCTTAATGGTATGGCTGCCGTCAGCCAGGGCCGCCGTAGGTGTATAAGTACAATCGTATCCACCCGTAATCGGTGTCTTTACAATCCCTGCGGTAACAGCCTCCCCTGTATCAATCGTGATTTTGATGCTATCAGGATTAACACCAGAGTCATTATCCGTAACTTTCCAGCGGATCGCCGGCTTATTATTGACGATCAGTGCACTGGCTGTCGGATATGTAATTAGGATAACCGGAGCCACTTTCTCCTTAACGCGGAGACGCAGGCTGCCGCCCAGTGTCACATCTGTATCGTTCTTTGTAGTCGCATTCCCGGCCTCATCTGTGGCCTTAATCGTCACCGGGTAATAGTGCCCGTCGTTATTGTTGTAAGACGATGTTGACGGCGCTGTGACCGTGGCTTCCCACTTCCCTGTGCTGCTGTTCAGCGTCAGGGTAGTCGTAACACCGTTGATAATTGCCTGTACTGTTCTTACTGCCATAGTTTCCTCCTATTCAAATTTAACCATTCTAATTTTCGAAGTTACCGCAGGCGAAATAAACAGTAAGTAGAGATACGCAGTTCCGCTCACACTGCTTAGATTAAGAGTATAATCCCCCCCGGTTCCTGATGTATTCATTCCGGCTACTTTATCTCCCAGGTTAGGGTTTCTTTTCAGGCTGCTGGATTTTTCGTTATCAAAAATATAATCTGTTACCTTATTCCGGAATAATTCGATGTTATCAAGTGCCGATCCGCTGTATTCCAATCTTACAATCAACCTGTTTAAATTTGTCAGGTCTATGGGTTCATTGAATACAACCGCTGTATAATATGTATTATTTCGTACATAGACTTTGATATGATCTCGTTCCAATGATACAGTTCCAACATTATCCCATAATAGGTGTTTAAAGGCTGTTATACTTTGTATTCCATTAAAAGCACCATAATAATATGGTACTTTAGGATCCTTGTTTACATATCCCTCCCAGGTTCCAGGTCCTACACCGCCGACGTACTGCCCTTTTTTTATTACTGATGTGGAAAGATTTTTCACTGCCCGAATTGTAATATCTCCAGTCATGTACTTACCCGCTGTTGGGATTGTGATCATACGAGCGCCTGGTCCGATACTCTGAGCCGCCATAGTTTCGATAGTTTGCTTCACTTTCCCCCCGGTATAATTTCCAGGCGGAAGCTTCTGTACGCCATTAATCGGCAGGGCATATTCAGGACTACCGCGCTGTACGATTTTTCCCACCTGCGGCTCCTCGCTTCCGGTACCTATAAATTTCTCGGCAGCCAATACATCCCCCGGGTCTGCCGTCAACTCTGATATATTAGGGCCTCCCCCCACTTTTCTAATAGGTAGTATCATTCTGATTGCCCTCCATATTAATCGAAAAATCCCTGACATGTTCCAGTAACAGCTCCTTCACCTTCGCCAACTACTTCTCCAAATTTGATGTTCTCGGCTGTAAGGTTTTCCACAGCGTAAACAATTATATCGCCGGTCATGTACTTGCCTGCGCATTGAATTACTACCGGTCCGGCACCAGGTGTTACAATCTGTCCGTCCATGGTATCAATCTCCTGATCCACTGTGTCCTCAGCATTGTGGATCCCAGCTGGTATGTTATACGTACCATTGATCGGCAGCTTATAGCTTGTTGCATTTTTCTCCTCCAGGTTCCCGGTTCGGATGTCCGAGGATCCCCGACCGATAAATTTTTTCCCTTTGCGGACCAGATTTTCCACTGCGGTAAGCCCGCTGAAATCCACGCTTTGTCCCCGGAAAAATAATGGTAATATTGCCATGGCCTACACTCCTTTCAGCCCCAGGCGCAGGGCAATTACAGGCTTCTTAAATCTACAGGTTACTTTCACCTTGCTGTCCAGCGTCTCAATTGTTGTTATCATATTGGCGCTCTTGTCAATCTGGGCCTGCAATGCCTCAGTGAGATTGTCTGGATACACCAGCCCCGGTACAGGTCTGTCGCTTGCCAGCATACCTGGCACAGATACCGTCTGAATGTAAGGAGCCGTCGCAGACCAACCAGATACTGGAAGATTAATTTCAACATACCGGTTCGCCCGGCTGATCCCCTCCGCATACTCCTCGTATAATTCATTTACAGCAGCATTTGTTTCGTTGATATCGTCCGCCGAAAAAATGTCTCCCTCTTCGGCGTATATCGTTATATCATCAAGATTAACCGTATCCGCTGAGACATTGGTGACTCGGTACAGGCGCTTCCCTGTATATTTGTCATTCTTATAATTTGTTCGTAGTTTCTTCAAAGGCTCACACTCCTGTTTCCGATACCGCGGCAGCCAAGTTTAAATTCCAGATGTGGTATGCTGGGTATTAAATTCTCAACCAATATTCCAATATCATAAATGATCTTTTCAATAAAATTTGCCTGATAGATAGACGTGTATGTAATTCTTTCCGGTGTCTGAGGCGTGCTGGGCGGCGTGTAAAAGGCTGATCGGATTGCAATAAGGTTCTTCCTGATCCGTTCCATTTCGCTTTCTGTACGGCGATCCTCTGGCTGCCAGATAGCCCCCTCAATAATCGTATTACGATATCCATAGCAATTGAGCACATGCGACACCCACTTAATAGCATCCTCAACTCGGTTAAGGTCCTGATAATCAATATATGCCTTGTCAGTCATAGCATCTATGTCAGCCTGTACGCGGTCAAATATTAAGCAATCCAAAATATCACTCATGTATCGTCACCTCTGCTTTGATTGCGCGGGCAATCCCGCTATAATTGATTCGCTCTATCGTTCCTACCTTCACGCCGTCGTAATCTGTATCTATTCCTACAACCTGGCCGATCATTTTATCCTCTAAGATAACCTCACAAGTTACATTTTCAGCCCGCTGATAATACTCATAGACTCGATCAAGCGCCTGCTGTGCATTATCCTTGTTGATTAGCGTGGCCTCCTTCACTTCCTTAATGTTTTTATTAAAAAAGATATTTGGATTCTCACGAGAGATCATAAACGTATAATGATGATACTTTTTTCCGGTAAGCACTACAGCTCCGCCAGTCCCTTTGATGATGGCGTAATTATCACCGGACTGCGAAATCACTCCTCCAGAGATAGTCAAAGAGTGATGGGCCTCCGAAAAAGTGACCTGTACAGTGCCGGACAGCTCATCATTATATAACTCTTCTGACTCATCCGAGCGCTGATAGCTATGGCCGGTTAATCGGATCCCGGTAACCACGTCGCTATGGTCCAGCGTCAAACCCTCAAATACTTTGTCAAACTCTCCAGTATTTTTGGTCTGCTTTGGATAGATAATCACTCCGTCATAGTTGCTCGTATCAACCACAGCACCGATTGCAAAGGCTATTTGCATTAGGGCGGCCCGTTTTGTTGTATACGGGATATACCCTGATAAAGTGATATTGTTAAACGTCTCATCAAGCAGGTAATTAAAATCCTCGCCGTCAAATATCTGAGATATTACGTCTGGTACCAACTGCCCGGAATAAATTCCTCCAGGGAATTCGTTGCCGTCTAAAAGGCCGACAGCATCGTGCGTATCCATGTAGTAGTCTGTTTTACTCTTGCGGGCACCGTTTTTAAGATAAAAATTACCGATCAGGCCGCCATTGAAATATAATGACAATTTCTGTTTTTTCTGCAAATCAAACGGTACAGAAGACTTTGTCTTCACTGTAAAATCCATAGTATTAACGCTTATGCTCTCAGAAATTGCGTTAATCTCCTGCAAGCAGTTGATCTCCTTAATTTCATCCCCCATAAAATCCCTGTAAATCCCATAATCAATCCGTGTCAGGAAAACTGGCCGGCACGGTTTTGACGTCTCCATGAAGGTAATAATAATGCGGTCATAAAGCTGCACATAATTACTGCAAAAATACTTTGTTTCGTTCGGTTCAAAATTCAAGTCCGAAAGTAGCTGTTCGCCAGAGTACCATTTGACATTTATCCGGCTCGCAAAATCTCCTGACATATCGTTAAAAGTAAGCAGGAGACCAACACTCGTAAATTTACGGTTAAATGTGATCTCAAGTGTCGGCGTTTTGATCTCCTTTTCCAGGCCCGGAGAAGGGTATAAAAATATTGATGGATACTCACCCGGCAATGTCGGTTCCTGAGTCATTGTATATTCAAAACGTCCATTGGAATCTGATATCTCATCACTGATAAAACCATACCCCTGCGCGTCATCCGGAAAGTTTATATAGTCGCCATTGAGTAGCGCAAACCGGGGCAGACATAACGCATATCCAGGATATTTTAAGTCATCGCGTTTAAGATCGGGAAAAGTATTTCTGATAACTGTAGGCGCCGGATACACCTCCGGCCCCGGAAACGTATCTGCTCCGGGGCATAGTCCTGCATCAATTACCTGCGGATTACTGTTTTCTTTTGCATACGGTGCCACATCATCGTAAACGATTTTAATACCACTCTGATCCGTCGCATCAGACCGGATTGACTGCTTCAAAAACATATCACGGCCTCCTTTGTGGTGACATGGCTACAAAATACACTGACAAGCCATGCCATAGATTTTTATCTCCACGGCGCTGCAGGCTGTCTTTACCTTTGGTCACGTAAGCCTCAAACTCAAGCGTTTTCTGCGCGTATGGGACTACCAGTCGATGCTTTGTTTCCGGAGCTGATATCATCTGGTAAAAGGTATCATAATCTTCACGATACTGTGTGATCGGCTCAATCTCCATGGTGTAGTTGTAAAAAGTCCCGGCTATCTCCCGGTACATTTCATAGTTTTTCAGACGGCCGGAGTTTTCGGTGTCCGTAACAGAAAACTCACGATCTAGCTTTGTGACATTCAACCGGAGATCTACGCCGTCTATTGAAAAAACATTTTCTGACATATTATCTATCCCTCCGTTATCATTCTTACGCCGACACGCTGCCGTTCCTGGTTATTCGCCTCATAGACTGCCCGTGCAAACCGCTGGCCATTGATGATTAAATCAATCTGCATAGGCCGCCTGTTTCCTCCTTCTCCCATATACTTCGCCATGACATTATCAAGAGCCTGTTCTATAGTTGACAAAGGAGAAACAACTTCAGTTTCCCGGTTATTGTCTCCAAGGATTGCCGCAAACTCCCCAGCGCGAGGCGGAACCACCGTACCTGTTGCGAGGCGCGGCATTCTGTAACTGCTCACATCTCCAAGGCTATAAGTATTATATGGGCTGTATGATCCGCTTGAATAAGCACCCGCCCGACTCTTTGCCGATGAAGCAATTCCGGCTATTGCAATTCCGGCTATTGCAGCTATCGCTACTCCTATGCCTAGCATTAATGGGTCATGGAGTAGAAGTCCGATTTCAGCTACAATTAGTCCGATTGCCCCCGCAACCGCTAAAATTTTTGATGCAAGCTTCTCATCCGGTGTCATATCGTCCCATGCGGTAGCAACATAAGCAGCAAGGCTAATAACCAATCCCAACAAGAGTGTAAGGGGATCAAGTTTACCTACAAGGCTCCCGAGTACCCCAATTAAGTTTGGAAGAACGCTTAGCATATTTCCTACACCCGAGACAAAGCTTTCAAATGCAAATGCCGCAAAAAATCCAAGCACAACGATTGTTACATCTTCTATCAGTTGTTTATGTTCTGATATCCAGTCAGAAAACTTTGTAAGCCATTCTGTAACTTTTTTCAATGCTTCTATAATTATTTTTCCAGTCCATTCACCAAACGGCTGCAAGAAGTCTTTCCACAACCACATTGCCAACGGTTTCAATGCATCTAATATACTGTTTAAAACCTTCAATGCCGCCGAAATCAGATCAAACGCCGCCGGAATACCATTTTCAATCCCCCATTTTGCGATCGGGAGAAGAATATCTTTCAGGAGCCAAAGCAAGACATCACCTATTTTACTTACGATTGGTCTTAAGCTCACCAGTACCTCATCAAACGATTTAAGCAATGGCGCGAAATCAAGCGTTGCTGACCAATCTCTTATTTCTCCAGATGCATCGCGGAAAAATCCAGTCACCTCAAGCACCAGATCCCCCAAGTGACGCATAATTGACACGCCCAGATCGCCACTAGTCCAGGCTTTATCCAACTGATCGCACAGATTAGCTGCTGTAAATGCGAGGTTTGCGAACGTAATCAGCAGATCATCTGTTATTTTCTGTCCGTAGCCCTCATTCTTCCACACCTGTAAAAATGATGCTCCGACGTCCAACGCGAGGTTTTTCATGCTGCTGAGAGCCGCATGGACAGCCTCATTTACTTCTGGACCATTCTCCATCCATGATTGTTTCAACGGGTCAAACAAATCTGAAAAGACTCCCTTTACGACAGCTGCAAAATCTTTAATGTCATTCTCGATCTCCACCGTTTCAAACATCTGATCCGGTGTCGGGCCTATATAGCCATCTTCTGATTTTTTCTGTGCCTGGATCAGATCGTCAAAGGAAAAAGCCAACTTTTGATTCAGTTTCTCCTTCTTTTTCAGTTCCGAATTACTGTCTTTTAATGCCTCTCCATAATTTTCCTCAACATCTACAGCCTTCACAAATGTTGCTTTTCCAGTTAATGCTGCTACAAGCTGTCCCGCGTAGGTTGCCCCCACTGACAGAAGATCAATCATTTCCTTTAACGCTGGGGCTGCTGCTTCAAGAGCTGGAGCAAATGCTGTAGCAAAACTGTTTTTCAGTCGGGTGTTGGCAGAAACGAGCATGGAAATACTTTTGTTCGTCTCATCTGAATACTGGGTCAGATTTTCGAATCCCTCTTTAGCTGCCTTTATGGCCGTTCGCATTGCCATACGGATCAGCATCAGCTTAAACATATTGGATAACTTTAAAATACTTTTGGTAAGCGGGATTGCTGTCTTATTTGTAGCAGCCAGCGTTTTATTCATTTTTTTGCCTGATGAATCTACCTTCTTCTGAACGGTTCCAGTCCCTTCCAGTTCCTTCTTATAAGAATTCAGTGCGACTATTGCTTTCTGCAATTCTCCATAGGTCTTATCATATTCAGGATCTCCGAAATAAGATCCTGATTTCTCAAGAGAATACAGATGCTCCTTCAACAGGTCAATCTTATCCACCAGCGCTATTACACTTTGATTTCCAGAATCAAACGCCCCCATAATTACATGGCCTGTTGACGATGCAATAGTTGGTATGTCTGATATTGTCCGCTTGAGGATTTCCAGTGTGTTCTGTAACATGGTCGGCCCCTGTTTCGCTTCTTCAAAAGCCTTATTCTCCGCAGCGGCGGCCTCTCTGGCCGATTCTTCAATAGCCTTATTTCTGGCAATTATTTCGTCAACATCGTTACCATAAATATCATATCGTTTTCCGTCATCCGGAATGGAAGAAGGCGAAGCGTTATTGTTTGTGATCGTTCCTGTAAATGTTGCAGCCTTTTCTTTGTTCAGGCGTTCTACTTCTTCTCGTGCCTTCTTCGCTGACTCCGCGACGGTATCAATATCTTTCGCGGTGGAGGCGGCCGTGTTACCTGCTCCGGTAAATCCTCCATCCATTTTTTTAGACAAGTCTTCGATTAATCCTGAAAGCCTTTCAACTGCTTTTGTTAGCGTACTCATTCCAGCATCGAAGCCTTCTGTATTAACCTTTGTGTCAAATTTTAAGCTTCCATCAGCCGCCATGCTCTCACCTCACTTCCGGGCATAAAATAAGACGCCATACGGCGCCTATCCCAATAGCTTATTCCAATAATCAATTTCTTCCTGTTCTTCTGCGGTATACTTCGTTTTAATGTCGCACATGGCTTTATTCGCCTGATAAAATTCCTGTTCCCATTTCTCCAGTTTCTTTCCCCTTGCCCGTTTCTGTCGTATACCGAGGACCATAGAAAAGGTTCCGTCGTCAATCTCCATAAAGTACCCCATAAAGGTCCACCAATGCATATATTCTGCTGCACGGACCTCACGGCCGGCCACCTTATTGATTGCAGGAAATAAAATTGGTTCGTCCTGCTCCCAATCCATTACCTTACGAGATGGCTTCTTGTCATCTGCTTCCTGACCGCAGTCGAGGAACCATAATGCCTGACGAACTGCCTCCGGATATGCGCTTTCTGGTATCTCTTCCGGAGTCATAAACAATATTTCAAGCATTACCTCGTATTTCTCTTCTGGAAGAAGTTCAGGATCATTAAAAGCCTGCATAATTACCAAAATGTCACGGAAATCGGTTCGAATCTCCATTTTCTTCCCGGCTACCTCCAGGGTCGTCGGCAGCCGGCCGATCATTTGCTGTACTCCCTGGTATATTTCTCGATGCGGTGCTGACTTCCAACGTTGAATTCGTCGACACCTTCCCGAATGATAGGCATCGCCGCTTTCAAAAATGCTTCAAATAAAAATTCTTTCTTTTCTCCTACAATACACAACGGGGACTGCCCTGCAAATACAGTATCGTATACATCGGAATTGAAAATATAATTGATCTCATCGCGAATCAGATCATCAAACTCTTTCAGAAGCCTTCTGACCTGCTCTGTTGGATTTTCAACTGGTGCACCATCAGGCATCAACTTAACAGATTCTATCTGACTTTGCTTTTCCGTTATTCTCTTCTGTGCCGCATCGGCCCGAACAAGAATATTAGGGTCAGCCGGATTGAAACGAATTACCCGGTTCTCATCTCCATTAATCGAAAAAGACTTAAGGTTATCAGAAAAATTAATACTCTGCATGTTTTTCCTCCTTATTCACTAGACCCTGAACTCTCAGCAGCAAAAGTTTTTGTAGAAATATTGAACGTTCCTTTTGTCCTGACTCCGGTATAATGCAGGTTAAACGGGATCTGGTAGCCGGTATAATCTCCGCCATAACTACTCACTTCAATGATAGCCTCCTCTTTATAGGCTGTGTATGCTCCTGAAACTGCACTCTCCCACAGGTGGACTTCTACCACATCAGTCTTGAGATCATCAAGTATCTGCCGCTCATCAATAATTCCCTGGAGACGTGTAAACAGCTGACTACCAGCTTCTGCATAATATGGTTCTACGCTGGCCTGCGGCTGGTAACTATCCAGATTAACACTTGTCTCACCCATAATGTTATTCTTTGTCTCAATGTTGGCATTCATCTCAACGTTGTATTCTTCCAAATCTTTTCCAAGGCGCTCATAAGCCGCCTGTGAAGCCGACGGAAGAGCTGCATTAATATAATGAGCCATGAATTTTCTTTTGATTTTTCCTGTTGCTTCTGGCATTTAAAATTCCTCACTTTCTATTTTGTATTGGGCGTATATCTGTATCTGGTACAGCACACCATCGTTAATATCTTCCGTCATAGGCTGCATAGCCATAGCATTTGCAGAGGTCGCTTTTAAAAATATGCCTATCATCGCTTGATTATCGACCTCAACGCTGATACCGTCCTCTTCCGGCAGTCGCTCCAGCCAGTAGGCCAGCTCAAGCAAAAAGTTGCTGTTCGCCAGCCGGTTATAGTCGGTAAATGACTGAGCTACCGCGTACATGACAAAATTATGCTGCCGGATCTGGTTACCTAAAACATCCTCCCGGATCAGGCTATCTCCGGTACTGGACAAGCCGTAATTCGTAGGATCCGGATCTGTAAAATCAATGTGGATATCCGCACCGGCCATAAATTCCGATATCTTCGGGTACTCCGTCAACTTCTGGCGTAAAAAGTCTATGATTGTCATATCTTCCCCCCTCTGTCCACCCTGGCCTGTGCCGCCTCTAAAATATCATCTCTATGATCTGCTTTCATCCGGTCGAACCACTTCTTTCCCCGCATTGGGGCACCAGTGTATTTAAGTTCCTTTTCCGTTGGTACCTTGATCTCATTTTCCTTCGCCCAAGAGCTTCTCGTCGTCGGTGACACGTACAGGATACCTTCGTGCAAATAATGCGCATATGGCCCTGGTGTATTAATCTCTCCCGAACCAGTCACTGTAGCCATGATCATCATGTGTTCAAGATTACCGGCCTGGCGCCGCGGCATATAAGGACTCATGTATCTCATAGCCTCACTGTCAATCACTTTCTGGACTGGACCGCCAGGCTGAAGGCCGTGCTTCTCAAGAAGCACTTCTATCGGCTGTATTTCAAGTTCTACCTTCACAGCACACCTCCTACTTGCAGGACAGCTCATAATGCTGCGCTGATTCACTGCCGTACAATTTCTCATCTACCGTCATGACCGTCACGCAGCCATGGCACTGCTTCAGTTCCTGCAGCGACTCAGACATACTCTTCTGGCTGCTACAGTCAATCATGTGATTGCACTGGCCTTTCACAGCCAGATCCTTCCCGGCAGTAAAACGGATCGGCTCGAACAGGCTCTCAAGCGGGATCACCAGCAGCACCGAGTCAGAATCCCGCTGGCCGGTTTTCAGGACATTGGATTGCTTCACATTGTCCCAGAACACGTCTTCCACAAATATTCGCCTGTAGGAATCCTGCTTTCCACACTTCGAGTACAGATACAGTGTAACATCAGCATTCGTATACATATCACACCCCCTGATAACACAGGCCAGTGTCAGCCAGCCATTTCATGACGATACCCCGCTGCTCCCGGTCAGCTGCCTGTCTGGCCTCCGCCGCAGAAGAGAAAGAGACCGAATAGGTCCCTACCTTCTCCGATGTCTTCCCGGCAGCTTCCCGGTTCCGCTTCTCCTGCTGGCAGATTACTTCAGCCAGTTCACAGCAGCATAGGCGGACCGGCTCAGGCACTTCCAGAAGGGTTTTCAGCCGCCCGAAGGTATACACATCAATCACCTGGCTGGCCTGCCGTGCGTAATAATCAAAGCCGGTGCGAATGACCGGCTTACGTCCCATAAGATATTCATTCTGATAATCCTGCTCAGCTGCATAAGGCATTCGCACCACGCTCCTTTTTAGCCGTTTGTGATTAATCTGGCAATCGGTAAAGCCTTCGGATCAAATTTAATATCCCAGTTTGCTTTTGCAAATAACTGAGCATCTGTCGGGGACTCTGTCCACCCAGACGTTGGAATCTTAAAGCTGAATCCATTGGGGTGGATCGTCTCACGCATACGGGTAATCAGTTCATCCTGACCGCCGTTCTTCTTTGCTTCCCTCACCGTCTCCACCGGAACATCAACCCTGCCGCGGGCAGTACGGATAACTCCATTTCCGAATAAGTATGTCGTGTACTTCGACAGATCTTTGTTTGCTCCATCTCCGCCAACTTTCTCCACTGGAACGCCATCATCCACAATAACCGTATACCCATTAGCAGATCCCAGCGCCATAGGCCGCTGGATTCCATTGGCATCAGTCTGTTTCCAAAACTCCAGAAGCTGTAAATTTTCAAGAGTTTTCGCTACATTGGAATGCATAATCACAAGCCCAAACTGGTCTTTGTGATCTCCGCACGCCTCTGTCGCAAGGTCATTAAGATCAGTCTCTCTGATTTTCCTTGCTTCTGCAGTGGTAGATGTCAGTTCCAGGGTATGGCTATCCGCCCACTTTTTTGCGTGTCCGCTTGCTCCTGTAATACCGAATATTGCGTCAGAGATACCAATCAAGCGCATCTGACGACGCTTCTGCCAATACCTGGCAACAGATGCAACAATGTGCCCCATCGGATCAGAACCGGAAAGTTCTGCCGTAAAGTTTCGAGCAAAGAACCCTTTCGCACGACCATAAACAACTCCCGTCTGGGAACCGCCACCTATTTCTTCAACGGTGATATCCGTCTGGCCGTCGTAGTTCAGGTCTTCTCCCTCCAGGGTGTTGTAAAAAGGGATTGTATAAATATTTCCGTGGTTCTGGATCATTCCCGCAATCGTCGAATCCTCTACAACCGCGCCCGACTGGATCATAGCGGTGTAATATGGATCCGGAGCCTCATTCCACATATCCAAAAATAATTCATCATCAAATGGTATTCCAAAAATTATACCTGGCATAGTTAATTATCTCCTTTCATTTCTGCATATTTTTCGGGGTTGCTCTGCTTTAATTCTAAGCGTTCTTTATACCCCATTGTCTTAAACTGTTCTTTTGTAATCCCAATTGCAGGACCATTTGTTGGACCAACCGGATTGTTTATAGGTTCATTGGCTCCAAAAAGATAGCTGTTATCCTTCTGGCACGCCTCGATGGCCGCCTTTATATCTGCGGTCTGATCTTTACTGACCTTTAATGCTTCGACATCAAGCAGAGCCTTGACCGCTTTCGCATTTCTTCCTCCAGCTGCAGTGATAGCGGCCTCCAAGGACGTACCAAATTGCATATCTGCAATCTTTGTTTCATACTCTGCCTTTGACTGCTCATATTTTGTCTTATACTCCTCGACCTGTTTTTTTACCTGGTCATAATCCTTAAAGCCGTCAATCGTTGTATTGGCTTCCTGAAGCTGAGTCTTCGTCTGCTCCAGTTCTGTCTTGACCTGTTCCAGATCCCCTTTGGCCGCCTCGATATCATTGCCATTCTCAGCCATAATGCTGTCTACCTGTTCTTTTGTCAGGCCCATGTCTTCTAAAAATTTACGTTTCATACTGCTCCTTTCTCGCTACGCTTTTATACGGGGTTGCTTCCCATGCGTTGGTAGTTTTACGCCGTTCCGGGCAATTTTGAGTATAAAAATAACACCCAGGATTTCCCTGCGTGCTTATCTCTTTCTGTTGCGATATCGCAACAAACAAAATACCATCTGCCATTTATTGACTGGTGGTATTTATTCTTCGAATGCTTCGCTCCACGACGTCATTCCGTCGCATCTTTCTTTTTCTTTCTCGATTGCTTCTTCAATCTCTTCTAACGTTCGTCCGCTGTCTTTCACCGGGCCGTCATAGTAACTGAAACTATTTCCTTTTTTCAAGTAATCACCTTCCATTCTATACCATATTCATTCACGAATTCTTCTAAGACTCTCAAATGTGCGTCCATCTCACTCATATTATATGGCGTCTTCATATATTTTTCAACCCTTCCATCAAATAATCCTGATGTGAATATACGCGTTCCAACCTTATAGGTATATACGGTTCCGTCATGACAGGCCACGACGCCCAGCGCATACCTATGTAGACCATTAGATGTAAAATCCTTTCCTGTCGGCGGCCGGTTTGTTGAATGGTTGTGTATACTAATTAAAGAATATGGCTTACTATTATTTACCGCATCTGTTAAGCTTTTATTGTACTCAACTTCATAATCGGTTTTCCCTCCGGTTTGCAGACCAATAATCTTTCCATCATTCCTATCTAAAAGGTACATGTCTTCTTTATCGGTCCCACTTCGATGTGTCAGCATTGCCTTAGCTCTCTGATATATACTCTCATTCACTTTTGCATTATCTGTGATCTGGCTAAATTTTGCTTTATATTCTGAGGAGTTTATATATTCTAAGTCTACCCTGCTTTCAGATCCAGAAGCTCCCTTCTTAGATGTGATTCCATGCTCACCTTCAGTACCTTTGTTCGCAATTCGCAAGCGTTCCCGTTGTTGCGGAAGATCAAACTGTTTTGAAAAATCCACATAGTGCTTATCCGTAAGCCTCAGCCGGCTCCTGGCTTCCATAATATCCTTCTTGTCTGCTCCGGCCGTCTTCAACAACTCAACGTCCTGCTTCTGCTTCCGGATCGTGCGCTCCAATCGGCGTTGGTATTGCAGGGCGCCGTATGTGTCGTACTCGCGGCCGCGGTAAGGCTTCTTCTCGTTCTCCTTCCGGTTCTGCTCCGCCAGCCACTCATCCGTGTATTTGCGCTTGCTGATCCCCGGAAGAAACGGGGACTTGATGTGATAGCAGTTGATTCCGGCGAATCCCAGCATCTCGCCCTCTCCGCAGATGGTCCGAATCTCCTCGGTACTGTATACTTTGCCCTGCCAGCTTTGGTGATTGAGGTATCCGGTACCAGTGTTCCTGGCTCCCATATGCCAGTCCACCTCCCAGTGATCCGTTCCAAGTTCCTCCGCATTCTTATCGCTTACCTGCTTCGTCATCTGGGCCACTCCGGTCATCACTGCCCGTCTGGCTGCCACCTCGATCCGGTCAGACTTGCCAGATGCATAGTCCACAGTGCGGATCCCGCTGGCCGTCATCTCATCAATCACCTCGCCGATGGCCTGACTGTATGTCTTGGCCCCGGTTGTGATCCCCAGCATGGCCTTGTCTAAGCTGCGTTCTAAATACTCAGAGAGCGGCGTGAATACCTTCTTTCCATGCCCCATCTGAACGTTAAACCCTGTAGTCTGAGTAATATTTTCCATCGGCCTTAGACTGTCTTTCGTCTGCCGCCTGGCGGCCTCTACGGCCTGTTGTAGCCAATTATTATCCTCGTAGGGTAGATAGTCCCGGCCGACGGCCTCGTAGATTTCCCGGTTACGGACGTAATCGGATCTGGCTGCCTGCCTGTAGATCTCATCAATCTGCATCTCGGCTGTCTTGATAGCCTCTCCTATGATCTTCTTGATCATGACCTTGCTATTCCCAATTGCAATGAGCCGAGTGATCAGCCAGTCAGTAACCGGTGTGATCTGCGCTGCCTCCTTAATCCGCTCTACGATCTCGGCCATGATTGACAACTCCAGCGCTGTCATGGTGCGCTCCAATGGCTTCGGCAGCTTCTCCAATTCATCAGGCGTCATCTATCTCACTCCTCTACCATCGCCGGTTCCGGCAGGTTCTTAGCTGCCTCCTCCAACGTCTCGCCGTACCACTTCGCCCGGTATTCTTCTGGCCTCATGATTCCAGCTGCCAGGTCTTGCCTATCCTGCCGGCGCTCCTCTTCCTCATCAACCAGGATACTGTCCTTAAAGGTGCACAGGAATTCATATCCACTTCGGGTCATGCCATTGTAAAAGGCCAAAGCATAGGCCAGATCCTCCAGGCAGTCTTTAAGGTTGGACTGGATTGCTTTCACCATGTTATATTTCCGTTTCTTTGCGATCTTCGCCTCCGTAGCTGTTTTATCCACGTCATTGACGTCTGATAAGTCACCATAGGACAGGCAGACGTTAAACTCAATCCGCCGCAGGTAAGCATTCAGGCCATTGATAATATTCTGGTCCCGCAACTCAGGGCTGTACTCCTTATACAACTCTTCCCCGTTCGATCCTCCGGAAAGGTTCAGTCCGCGATATAGCCGCTTGTTGAGCTTTGGCATTTCATATCGCGTCCTACCATCTTGTCCCAGAGTAGGTGCTTCCTGCAGCGCGGTGACATCCACATGCACGACACGCTCTCCGCTCTCAAACTCCCAATCCAAACGACCGAATTGTATATCTGTCTTTTTGATCAAATTAGTTGCTGATTGATATACTGATACCCCGCATGGGGAACCGTCCACTTCATTCTTGATAGGGTTCCGGTAATAGCCGAAGTCTGGCCGCTCCACTCCGGCATAATTTATATTTTCGGGGAGCTCCGCCCATTCCGGCACCATACTAAGTGGTACAGACCTTCCGATGCTCGCCATGTCACTGGACCGATACGCAAGATTCTGAATATTAAGTACTCTGGTCTCTTCCCAGGTATGAACTTCAAAGCGGATAAAATAATCGTAATCTGCTACCTTTTTAACGTCAACAAACGCTACCCGAGTTAGCCTGCCGCGCGCATCAAACTTCAGAGGAATGAACCGTTCCTGCGTAATGTATTCCACCTTATCTTCTCCTAGTGGTTTAATGCAAAAGGATCCAAGGGCAAGGCCGCTCTGCAGGTTCTCATTTAAATCCCTGACAGCAGATTGATAGATCTTGTCCAGCGGCTCAACAGATATACTGGATTCCATCTCATTCAGACAGACGTTTGCAAACTCACGGCAGATTCCCTGTTCGATTTGAAGGGAGTCTACCTGCTCATCTACCCATGGAGCCTGCCCCCGGTACATGGATCCCCATTTTTCTATAGCTGATATCATATCCTGACTGATCGCAATGTCCTGCCCGAACAGTTCTTTTAATGTCTTGATCGAAAACATTCTCCGGTACACCCCCTTCACTATATTTTTAATTCGTTCAAACACTCTATCACCTGCCTTTTACTGGCCCTTCTTTTTCCAGATCCGGTTAGTAGCGTATCTGGTAGCATCAATGCAGTGATCATTTCCGTCTGGATAACCGCTGATCACATTGCCTTCCTTATCCCGTTCATATTCATAATCAAGGAACTCCTGAGCTGCCACGGGGCACCTGACATTATCAATAATGATCTCCCGAAGGGATTGCAGCCACTTAAAGGAGTATTCACGACTTCCCGGGCCTTTGTCAGCTTCCCGGGCCAAAAGCCCATAGGACTTATAATCTCCCACAGACTTGTTCTCAGCGCTGTCACAGGTAATCAGATCATTACCTGTAATCCCCATCTCAATCAGCTTGTCTGCTGTCTTCCGGTTGCTCTGCTTATTACAGGTATATTCCTGCCAGATGTACAACCGTAGCCGTGCGGGATCATAATGCACTCGCACAAATGCATACAGATCAGGATACCAGCCCCAGTCAACACCATTAAGAACATGGTCAAACTGAGCAATCTCCTCATCGGTTATCTTCCGGATAGTCACATTATCAAATACGCTGCCTCCGCTGCCGTTTGCAACGCCCATATACTCATTGTCATAAGCATCAGGATTGACCTCTTTTAAGAACTCAGCTTCATCGAGGAATGGTTTCCCCAGCCACTTAGGTGGCACGTCCAGATAGGTACTCTCTGTCACCAGCCTGGACGCCTTTGGTACCTTGATATACTTGTTGGCCCAGTTACTGGCCGTCTTCGGAGGATTAAATGACTTAAAGATATAAGCCACCTCGCCACCACGAATCACTGACTGCTCAATCTTACGGACTGACTCAGGTCCCACAAACTGATCTAACTCCTCCAGCCACAGGATACCAATGTATCCAAACGGCACCTTGATGGACTTGACCTTGCCTGGATCATCGGCTCCACGGAAGTAGATCTTCTGTCCGGTACTGATCCGGGTGATCTCCATAGGGCTGACAGTTGCGTGAAACTCCTCCGAAAGCTCCAAAGCCTCAATGGCCCATAGAATCTGTTGGTACACAGATCCTCTCAGCGTATCTGCGACCTGACGCATGACAACAGCGTGCATCTGGTCATTGTTCATGATGAGGTCGATCACTTCAAGGGATATAAAGGACGACTTCGTGGAGCCACGGCCGCCAGGGAAGACATATTCCGTATGACCATGCTCCTGGATATCAAAAACAACCGGAGCAAATACCGGGGCTATCATGTTTGATGGAATCCCTGTGTACTTTACCGGTTGATCATTGTCTCTATTCGGTTGTAATGCATCGGCCTGAGCCTTAAGGTGGACGATCTTTGCCAGCTGCTCCTCTATGTCCAGATCGGACTTGAGCGTCTGACCCAGCGTGTCACGGATCGCCTCATAGGCTTTCACATTGCCGGCCAACGCCTTCTTAATAACGGCAGCATTGACGGCACTCTCCAATGTGCTCTCCAGCCCAAGAGCTTCCAGCACCGGCGTCCATTCCGGGCTATCAATCTCTGCCGTCAGAAGCATATTTAATGTACGACGGAAGTTTGCTTTCCGGCGCCGTGCCTCTCCCGAAGCCTTTCCTCCGGCGATTGCTATTGCTCGCTGTTCTTCCGTTGTTCGTTCATGGAATCCGTGTCCGTTTAAGTTTTCATTGTTTGCCATCACCTCACCTTCCTATCTGGCTAAAATAAAAGAGGCAGTGAAAATCACCACCTCTCATTCTTTTCAATTTTAAAAAACTCTCTATTGTATCTACTAATATAAATCGCTACTGCCTTTAATGCCTCTGACGAATCCGCAAAACTCCCTTTAGAATCTCCCGATCCATCTGTCACATCGCCTGTAAATTGACCGAGCTCCATCCGCAAAGTATCTAGCCTTCCAGCTAGTTCTTCATCACAATAAGCATAGGCGACATTAATACAGGAAATGGCTTTAGCATATTTATCCAAATCCGTTGCGTCTCCCAGAAAAAGGCCAACAGACTTTAACATATTATCGAATGCTTCTGTTGCCTTTAAATAGTATGAATTATACTGAAACTTCAAAAAATCATTTTCTAAATCTAATAAATGGTTTTTTCGTTGAAAATGGTTATTTATAGTAGCAACAAATATTGGGGAAATTAGTGCAATTACAGCTATTACAACTAAAATCGTTATGCTTGCATCTGTCTTTATTCCATCAATATTAGGCGGTGTTGCAGTGGAATTTATTATTAATCCTAACATTTTCATATCTCCTCAAAATTTCTTTCATCCTACCACAAAATTTGACAAAAGAAAACACCCATCTTGCGACAGGTGCTTCTTAGGGAGAAACATGAATTATGAAGGATAAATCAGCCACCGACCGGTAAAAGCCGGCGGCCGTCAATTGGGGGAGGAAATCCGTTTTTCAGATCTTCCAGTTTAAAGTGTATCACACTTCAAGCGGACAAAACGGACAAACTTATTTTTCTTCCAAAAATCTTTCAATTTGCTTCCGACAACTATCCGCCGTATACTTCCCTCCCATGCGATGCGCCACCTGAACCCAAGACAGCTCATCAAAAAACTTATATCTTATCATGCGCCGCATTCTGGAATCGGCCAGGCTGTTTATGTAGTCGTCGACATCGTTCGTCAGCTCCAATAACTGCAACTCAAACTTAGACAGATTTGCCTTGCGTTTCTCCAGCAGCTTCTTCCGCCGGTAATAATCCGGAACAGGAAAGCCGGTTATCGTGATACTGCCATATGTCCCATCAGGCCGCGTCCCCTTAACGGAGTCCGACACCTGGCACCGGCTCGTTTCCATCTTTCGGATCTGCTTTTCCAGTTTCCTGATCTCGTCCTGCAAATCCAGGTACTCTGCCTTAAGGCTGCTGTACTGCTCCAGTACCTCTTTGTCCAACGGCTCCACCTCCTCTTAACCATGCCAGTTTCTCGATCCTAACCCGATCCCACTCCTCGGCCCACCCTGGCTCAGTATCGTCCACTGCCTCAATCGTATACCGTCTTAAAAATCTGGCCCCGCTGGCCGCATAGGCCGAAACTCTTCTCAACGGGATCCCGATAAGCTCCGATACTTCATCAGCATAGTACTGACCCAGCAGGGCGCCACGATCATATACTTCATACTTTTTGCTAAATGCCATGTTTGTTCCTCCTCCAGATCGGCGCCCGTAACTTTGGATCCGGACACGCCGGTGTGTAGCAGTAGGCCGGCATCGTCGCGCTGTGTGTCTCTGGCCTAGGCCCTTTCAGTATGTATTCCTGCTTTGCCGCTCTGGCCTGTGCCGACTGAAGGGCTATTGCATGTTCTTCTTTTCTATCCATGGCGTCTCCTTCTGTATATCGAATACGGAATCACCCGGATCGGCATCGTAATCGCTACAATGACCATTTCTATAGTTCTACCCCAATATCTCATGATCCGCCTGGTCCTACGTCGTGCAGCTGCCAGGCCGGACACCATCTCGTCCATTTGTTTTATCATCGGATCTCCTCCCTTCGTTCGGAAAATGTCAGTTGTCTTCTACCCGATCATTGTCATTGCCTTCATCTTCTGATTTTCCAGTGACCATCTCGCGCATATACCGATGTGGTACATTACACATTATGCCTTTAGCAAGGAAGTCTCTTTCTGCACAGCCTTTCATCAGTTCATAGAAAGCAGAAAATGTAACCTCTACTCTATCTTCTTTTCCGAATGCATCTATTAATCCCATCTTATATCCTCTCTTTCTTTCGTTCGATAAATCTCGATTTAGTTGCGTATCGTTATGTATCACTACACACTAAAAACATTTCCAGCGCCTTTCGGATCACCCAGGAGATGGAGCGGTCCTCACGCTGGCAATAGGCCATCAGCCGCCTAAACTGTCCCGGCTCCATGCTTATATCCTGCCGTATGTATTTCTCTCCTTCTGCTTTTCTCGGTCTTGCCATGCCGGCCGCTCCTTTCCCTGTGTATTACTCCGTAAGTTTTTCTCAATCTCGATTTAGGCGCAAAACTCATGGATTGCCCAAAATGGGAAAGTAACAATCCATAATATAATCATCACGATTCTTAATAAAAATCCGATTGCCACCTGAATTAGACATTTTAGCAAATCACTTACCTTCAACATCCTTCTGCGGTGTGTTCTCCATAAATGGATTTCATGCTTTAATGCGTGTAATGGGTGTATAAATATCTGGTTCAAATCATTCCCTTTTAACGATATTTCCTTCCCGCAAACAGAACAATATGAACTCACTTTACTTGTTCTTATCACTGTTTTTCACCTTCTTTCACTAAATGTAAGTGGGGCAATGCTCTTCACGGGTTCCGTCACAATTTTTACATTGATAATTATCGCAATCGCTATTTTCACAATTCTCGCACATGCACTCTTCACACCACTCAAAATCACCTTTTTCAAACATGGTTATTCCTCCACTAAATGATCGTTTTGTTAAGCAAACCGTAGTTGTTCGTGGCTG
>UMHQ01077503.1_pt1 | contig 21164 bp, 15 predicted proteins | sample 1965531 | NCBI WGS metagenome assembly UMHQ01 (sample SAMEA4836098, study PRJEB28245) | human gut metagenome | biome: gut microbiome; material: fecal sample | place: Denmark | collected 2008
TCTTTTCATCTTTTTTAGCTCTGTAAACGGCGTCATACTTCCGCAGGAGTTCTCCCATGTAAAGCGCCGGTTCATATGTGGCGCTCATCTCCCGGCGCAGCTCGTCTTCGCTGCCGTAGAAAAAATTTTCTCTTATTTTTTTTACCGCTTCTTTGAGCCCTTTTCTTCCGGTGTTTACAAGTTCCTTTATATTCTCATCGCCGCCGTATAGCCTCTTGTCCAGCCGGCCCAGCTTAAAAGCTCCGAGAGCTTCGCCGGCCGCCCGGTAGTCTCTGAGTCTCAGAGTCTCCAAAAGAGCGGCGGCTGCCGCCATGTCGTCTTCAGTAAGTTGTCTGAGCCCGTCAAGGCCTTTTTCGAGGGCAATATCCAAATTTGCCGATAACCCCTCGGCGCCTTTTCTTATCATGCTTTCGGCTGATCTGAAAATGTACGTTCCGGCGCCTTTATCAAAGACGCTGCCGTTTCTGAGGCTCTCAATATTTTCATCAAGCCACCGGAAAGGTTCGGGCAGACTCATGATGGTGCTGTACGCGCTTCTGACGGTCTCTCTGAATCTGTTTTCGTTTCTGTCTCCGCTGTAACATTTCAGAAAACGGTAAAACCGGGGATCACCCTCCTCAAAAAGCTGTTCCAGAAGTTCGTCCATCGCGTCTTCTTTCAGGAGAGTCTCCTGAGTGCTGTCGCAAATTCTGAAATCCGGTTCGATCTTAATGATATAGAAAAATCTCCTGATGACTTCAAGGGCGAAAGCATGAAAGGTGCTTATATTCGCCGAAGCGATCAGATCTGCCTGCTTCTTCAGAAAGCGCAGCTCCGCCGGATCATCTGCCGAAGAAACCGCCCCGGACAGAGCGTTCCTGATCTTTTCTTTCATCTCAGCCGCGGCCGCGTTGGTAAATGTTACTATGAGCATCCGGTCAACTGAAACGCCGTCACGGAGCATAAGCTGTTTAATCCTCTCCACAAGTACGGCCGTCTTTCCCGATCCGGCTGCTGCCGCCACCAGTATGTTTTTATTTCTCAGTTCTATAGCTTCACGTTGTTCTTTTGTCCATTCCATATCATCTGTCCTCCGGTGTATAAAGTTATTTTAACATATATAAGTCCTGAGGACTACCTGTCTTTTAATCAGAGACAAACTGTGGTAATATTGATACAGATGAAAAGGAGGCTGTGATGAAAAGACCTTTTATGCTTATGATTCTTGACGGTTTCGGTCTCAGCGAAAAAAAGCGCGGCAACGCAATATATGCCGCGCGCAAACCGAACCTTGACGAAATTTTTGCCAGATACCCTCATACTTCCCTGAACGCCAGCGGTCTTGCCGTAGGCCTTCCCGACGGGCAGATGGGAAACTCCGAAGTCGGACACCTGAATATCGGCGCAGGCAGGGTAGTCTATCAGGAACTTACCAGGATCACCCGCGCCATTGACGAAGGCCGCCTTGAAGAAAACACGGCTCTAATCAGCGCCATGGACAGCGCGTCCTGCAAAGACGCAGCTTTGCACATCATGGGGCTCCTCTCCGACGGCGGCGTCCACAGTCACATAGACCATATCAAAGCCGTGATCTCAATGGCAGTTTCGCGAAAAGTACCGCGTATTTATATACACTGCTTTACTGACGGCAGAGATGTGCCTCCCACCTCGGGAGCCGGCTATGCCGCCGATATCGAAAAGTTCACCAAAAGTCTCAGCGGTAAAGGCTGTCTGCTTCAGCTTGCCTCAGTGTCCGGGCGGTATTACGCCATGGACAGAGATAAGCGCTGGGAGCGCGTAAAGCCGGCATATGATGCCATCGTCACGGGAATCTCAGGCAGTGAAGTTCTCCGTGCCGAGAGTCTTTCCGGCGCCATTAAGGCTGCCTATGAGAGGGGTGAAACAGATGAATTCATAAGACCTTCAGTATGCGGCGGCTACAGGGGCGCAAAAGACGGAGACAGCTTTATATTCTGCAATTTCCGTCCGGACAGAGCCAGGGAGATGACGCGGTGTTTTGTCGATCCGGAATCTGTCGGTTTCCGGATAAAAGAGCCGGTCAGGCCTTCGGTCTACGTATGCATGACTCAGTATGACGGAGCTATGCCCAACGTACTGACGGCTTTTCCGCCGGCAGAGATAAAAAACACTCTCGGAGAATATCTCTCATCTCTGGGTCTTTCTCAGCTCAGGATCGCGGAGACTGAAAAATACGCTCATGTGACGTTTTTCTTTAACGGGGGCAAAGAAGTTCCCTATCCCCTTGAAGACCGGATACTTATCCCTTCCCCTAAAGTCGCGACTTATGACATGAAACCGGAAATGAGTGCCTTTGAGGTTACTGACGCCGCCGTGGAGAAAATCCGCTCCGGCGCTTATGACTGTATCATCCTCAACTTTGCAAACGCCGATATGGTCGGGCACACGGGAATTTTCGACGCCGCTGTCAAAGCTGTTGAAGCGGTGGACGAATGTGTGGGCAGGATCACCTCAGCCGTGCTCGCGGCCGGGGGGCAGATACTTCTCACAGCCGATCACGGCAACGCCGACGATATGATAGACGAAGACGGCAGCCCGGTTACGGCTCACTCGACTAATCCGGTTCCTCTCGTCCACATCGCAAAAGATCCGGCATGCAAGCTCAAAGACGGGGGCAGCCTCTGTGACATCGCCCCTACGATGCTTAAACTGATGGGGCTTTCAATACCCCCTGAAATGACAGGAAAGCCGCTGTTTTGACAGCGGCTTTTGCTACAGGTAAAAATCTTCTGTTATCTTTTCGGCGGTCTTTATCCCGTCTACCGCCGCCGACATTATACCGCCGGCATAGCCTGCCCCTTCGCCGGCCGGATAGAGGCCTTTCAGCGAAAGACTCTGCCTGCTTTTGTCTCTTATGATTCTGACAGGCGAAGAACTTCTCGTTTCAACGGCATACATCTTTGCTCCGTCCCAGTCAAAGCCTTTGAGCTTCTTTCCGAGTTCAGGCATCGCCTGACACAGAGCTTCCGCGGCAAAATCCGGAAGGCATTCCCGCACATGAGGTGCTCTCTGTTCTCTGAAATCTCCCCAGGCGCAGGACGGCGCGGCATATCGGCCGCCCGCCCGCGTCCAGGCGATATGTTCATATTTTTGCTGAAAACGCACTCCGGCAAGTACGTCGTCGCTGCCGAAATCTTCCGGCCGGACATCACAGAGCAGGGCGCTGTTGGCGCGTTTGCCGCGTCTGGCGTGATAGCTCATTCCGTTAACCACAACGCCTTCTGCTTCAGAAGACGCCAGTATTACTTCTCCTCCGGGACACATGCAGAAGCTGTAGACGCCTCTTCCGGCGGCCGTCCCTTCTGTACACCTGTAACTGACCTTGTATTCTGCAGGAGGCAGTCCAAGCTCCCTCCCCGGCCGGCCGTACTGAGCAATATCTATAAGATCCTGGGGATGTTCTATCCTCACTCCTATGGAAAAAGGCTTCTGCTCCATTGAAACGCCCTCTTCTTTTAACATCTCAAAGGTGTCTCTGGCGCTGTGTCCCACGGCAAGAACCACATGTCTGCACGGTATGGAGATCTCTCTGCCGTCTTGACGGGCGAAGGCTCTTATGCCTCTTATCTCTTCCCCGTCCTGTCCCGGAACCGTCTCAAATCCCGTGAGCTTTGTTTCAAACATGACCTCTCCTCCAAGTCTGATGATCTCTTCTCTCAGACTTTTTACCGCGTTTCTGAGAAGATCCGTTCCGATATGAGGTCTCTGCTTATACAGGATTTCTCCGGGAGCGCCGTGATCTGCCAGTTCTCTGAGCACTTTTCTTATCCTTATGTCCTTTATACCGGTCGTCAGTTTTCCGTCCGAAAAGGTTCCCGCTCCTCCTTCTCCAAACTGTACGTTGGATTCTGTATCGAGGATTCCATCTTTCCAGAACTTTTCAACATCGGCGGTCCGGCTGTCAGCGTCGCGGCCGCGTTCGATCACAAGAGGCCGTAATCCTGCCTGAGCCAGTATGAGCGCGCAGAATATGCCGCAGGGGCCGAATCCGACGACAATAGGTCTTTCATCTTTTTTGGTTTCTCCGCGGTTATGCCCGTTCATGAGACTTTTTACGCTGTACTCCTGTTCAGAAGCTTTGCTCACCCCGGCCTGGGACAGCCTTGCCTCTGTTTTTTTTGATACGGCTCCGCCCCGGTGTCTGATATCAAAATCCACAGAATACACCCATCTTATGTCGGACTTGTCTCTCGCGTCGAGAGACTCCCGTACAATTTCCCATTCAGTCACGTCTTCGGCTCTGAGTCCGGTCTTTTTGCATATCTTTGAGAGAATAGAGCTTTCGGGCTCTCCAGGTCTGAGTTTTATCTGATGTATCCTGTACAATTTATTCTCCTTCCGCGGAGCATTCTTTTACGGCTGACCGTCCCGCTCTGATACCGGTAACCCAGGCGTTGTTCAGGTTGAATCCGCCGCACGGGCCGTCATAATCCGTAACTTCTCCGGCAAAATAAAGTCCCGGAACGAGCCGTGACTCCATAGTATTTGGGTCTATCTGAGAAAGGGCGACTCCTCCCCTTGTTATCTGAGCTTCTTTCCAGCCTTTTCTGCCTGTTGGCGTAAGGGTAAAGCCCCGAAGCTGATTAGCTATGTTCAGAAGATCCCCGTCAGTAAGCTTCCCGGATTCAGGGCGGCCTTTTTCCATCAGCGCCCGCCTGAGTATCTCCTCAGCGAGAGGCCTCTTTACCAGCGTCTCCGGCAGACCTCCGCTTTCACGGAGCAGAGTCATCAGCGACGCGGGAGAAAAATCAGGCGCAAAATTTATCCTTATCATCCAGCCCTCAAAGCGCCCGGCTGCCTGCTGATCTTTTTCTTTGCCCAAATCCGCCCCAGGCGACAGAGGCAGCGCCGATGACAAATTCATCACGCATATCCCCGACAGGGAGTCCTTTCTGAACTGTATCTCGCCTTTTTCTCTGAATACAAGTTCGCCCTGCTCAAACAGGGACACTTCTCCTCTGGCTCTGACTCCGGCCAGAGTATGGAGAGATTCGGCTGTTTCAACCGCGGTAAGCCCCGGTACGGGATTATTTACCGTATGTCCCAGAGATCTGGCCATGGCGTAGCCGTCTCCCGCAGAACCAAAGACCGCGTATGATTTGCCTCCTGTGGCAATGATCAGCTTGCGGCAATGCAGAGTTTTTTCATCTCCGGTTCTTTTTTCATACACAAAAACGCGGAACCCTTCCCTGTTTCCGGGACAGACTTCCACGCTTTTTACACTTGTTTCAGTTTGCAGGATCACTCCCAGGGAGAGCGCCTCTTTTACAAGAGCCGATGTCACTGATCCCGCGTCTTCTGAATAAGGATATATCCTTCCTTCGCTGTCAGTCCTCACGGCAATGCCGGTTTCGGAAAAGAATCTGAGAGTCTCTTCCAGATTGTCGCATTTCAAGTTTGAAATATTACCCCGCCCGTTTCCGGACGCGCTGAGTTTTTTCCCCGGCTGTTCCGTTTTTTCAATGAGCAGTACCTCTCCCTCAGGCAATTCTCTTCCGGCTGTTATCGCCGCCGAAAGCCCCGCCGGACCGGCGCCTGCTATTATGACATCGTAATTATCCTTCATTTTTTTCTGTTTCTTCACCGCCGGCAGCGGTATCTTCGGAAGATTCTTCAACAGGCGGCACTTCAGGCTTAGGCGCCAGCGCGGCGTCAAGTTCTTCCTCCGGCGTCTGCTCGATGACCTCCGCCGTAGTCCTTGCTTCTTTGAAGACTTTTATCGCTTCTTTGGCGGCTTCGTGAGCTTTTTCCATTTCCTCGTTGGCTCTGGCCAGCATTTCCTCTTTGGTCATGAGGAATTCGGACTTTTCAATGAGGATCGTAACCGCTACCATGAACACGTTGAGTCCGTGGGTCAGCACGCACATTCCCACGAGAACGCCCACAGGCAGCGCGAACATATCATTGTTGAAATACATATAGAAACCAACTATCACGTTGAGCAGTCCGATAGACAGATGCCCGTAGAAATAGCTGTCTCTGGCCTCGATCTTCTCCCACGCGCGAACAAGATTTCTAAGACCGGTCACGGCTACCCACAGTCCCAGTACAAGCGGAACCGCCGCGTCAGAAGCCAGTCTGTTGGATATTATCAGAAATCCGAGTACGAAAGTGGTCATGCCGTCCACCAGAACCCATGTCTTGTCCACCGAGTCTTCTCTGTAGCTTCTGTACGAAAGGCATCCAAAAATGCCTGCCAGCATGAAAAGTATACCGAGCACAAAAGCCACGGACAAAAAAGTGATTCCGCTGAATCCGGCTATCATTACTATTCCGGCGATCATAAACAGAGCGCCTATTACCATATTTACAGTTCTCACTATTCTATCCTCCTGATCCTGAATATTATACCGTGCATGACGCTTTTAAGTCAACAAAACCCACAATTACTTCACAAAAAATACATATTACCGCAAACGCGCGTTTGCGCCTTCTCATTTCATGTGATATACTTTTTTCAGAAAGAAAGGGCAGAAGAATCATGGAAAATGATACAAAAGACAGAGTCATACTCCACTGCGACATGAACGGGTTTTACGCGTCGGTAGAGCTGCTTTCCCACCCGGAACTCAGGGATCGTCCCATGGCGGTCAGCGGCGATCCCGACAGCCGTCACGGTATCATCCTCGCGAAAAATCAGCTTGCCAAAGAGAAGGGCGTCGTCACGGCGGAGACCATATGGCAGGCACGTAAAAAATGCCCTGATCTGTGCCTCGTCCGTCCCCATATGGAAAAATACCGGTATTACTGTGAAAAGATCAACGCCATATATCAGCGATTTACAGATCTTGTCGAACCTTTCAGCATAGACGAATCGTGGCTTGACGTAACAGCCAGCCGCCGTCTTTTCGGCAGCGGCCGCCAAATTGCCGATACTATAAGAGAAACGGTAAAAAAAGAATACGGGATGACTCTGTCAGCCGGAGTATCATTTAACAAGACTTTTGCCAAAATGGGCAGCGAATACAAAAAACCCGACGCGACCACTCTCATCACCCGCCAGAATTACCGCGACCTTTTATGGCCTCTTCCGGCAGGCGAACTGTTCGGCGTGGGCAGAGCCACATCTGAAAAACTCGGCCGCCTTGGTATCAGAACCATCGGCGATATCGCGGCGGCAGACAGGAAATATCTTATATCTCTCTTTGGAAAGTCCGGAGGGTTAATGTGGGAACACGCCAACGGCATAGATGACAGTCCCGTCGCCCGTTTTGACGACCGCCAGCAGGCCAAGTCCATCGGCAACGGCATTACTTTCAGCCGCAATCTTGTTTCCGATTCGGACATCTCTACCGCGGTAAAAGCTCTTTCTGACAGCGTAGCCGGAAGGCTCCGCCGCGAAGGGCTGAAAGCCCGCGGCGTAAAAACAGACATTAAAGATCCTCAATTCAGGGTAATCTCCCGCCAGACACAGCTGATTTCTCCCACATGGCTGGCTGACGAGATCGCCGGCGCGGCCATGGAACTCATCCGAAACAGCCGCAAGCCCGGCTCTCCTGTCCGCATGTTAGCGGTCACCGCCATCAGCCTGACTTCCGAGACTGATCAGGAGCAGCTCAGTCTCTTCGGCCGTGATGCGGCCGACAGGGATAAGGCTGAAAAAGTGGAGATGACCATGGACGAAGTGCGTAAAAAATACGGAAGCGGCGCCATAGGCTTTGCTTCCGTAATCAGAAACGATATGGGGATCGGACGCCCGAAAGGCGATGATCCGGAAAGCGATCCGGATTAAGTCTCTCTGACTGCCCGCACCACAGGTTCGATGAATCTGCGGTCTGTAAGATCAGCGCCGTTTTCCACCGCGTCGAGGAGAGCTCTGTCTTCCGGCGTAAAATCAGAGTCGGGCTTATCTTTAAGCATTTTTTTCATCATCTTCATCAGCACGGCGTCGGCTCCGTGAACGCGGTCAGGATCATAAGCCCCCGGACAGTAGTAACAGGTCAGGCCTCTGACTTTTCTCTTGCTGAAATTGATATCGCGGAGCTGTTTGCGTGTCTCGGCCTGCATAACGTTCAGGCCTACCGCGAATATTATCAGCTTCTTTCCGGCAAGTCTCCTCATATTCTTTCGGATGAGCTCAAAACCGGTGATGCCTCCCGCGTGTACCCCGCCTCCGAATACTATGTTATCGTACTTTTCAAAATCCCGTTTGTTGAAATCATCGGCGCTTATCACGGGACATTCCAGTTCTTCGCCGATCCAGCGAGCATACTTTTCGGTAGCTCCGTATTTTGTCTTGAATATAACTACAGTCTTTTCCATGTTTTCTCCCCGCGGCTCTGCCGGATCTTACGAAAATCCGGCGCCCCTTCACTTGCTCAATACGTTTATCAGCTCGTACAGCTCCTCGTTGAAAGTTCTTTCCGCCCTGAGAGCGTCCGCCAGATCGCAGGCGATTATCTGTCCGCCGCGGATTCCTATGGCTTTGCTCGGCGAATCTTCCGCAAGGAGATCTACCGCCTTTGCTCCGCACATAGTCGCGAGCATTCTGTCTCCCAGAGTCGGGCTTCCGCCGCGCTGCAGATATGAAAGAACTATGAGCTTGGTTTCTTTTCCGGTCCTCTCCTGTATCATATCCACCAGAGCGCGGCCGTCTGTATCAGCGCCTTCAGCTTTGATAATTATGCTGTGGAGTTTACCTCTGTTGCTTCCCTCAATAATCTTGCGGCAAAGGCCGTTGATGTCCTCCTCTTTTTCGGGCAGCAGCACAAACTCGGCGCCGCCCGCAACAGCGGAGTACAGCGCTATATCCCCGCATCTCCTTCCCATGACCTCTATTACGCTGGTTCTGTCATGAGCCGACGATGTATCCCTTATCTTGCTTACGGCGTCAAGCACCGTGCTCACCGCGGTATCAAAACCTATGGTAAAATCGGTATAAGCAAGATCGTTATCTATAGTCCCGGGAAGCCCCATGACTTTTATTCCGCGAGCCGCCAGCTCCATCCCTCCGTGAAGAGAACCGTCTCCTCCGATCACCGCCACTCCCTCTATTCCGAAAGTACCGAGAATCTCAGCCGCTCTGTCTATCCACCGGGATTCCATGAATCTTTCACTGCGGGCGGTCTTGAGTACAGTCCCTCCCCGGTGTAATATGTCTCCGACCGAGCTCCTGTCCATGGGCATGATCTCGCCGTCCAGCAGCCCCTCATAACCTCTGTGGATTCCCCAGACTTCCATGCCTTTATCTATACCGCATCTGACAACCGACCTTATGGCCGCGTTCATTCCCGGCGCGTCGCCGCCGCTGGTAAGAACTCCTATCCTTTTCATCTTCTCACCTCTGTACTTTCACGTTTTCCGGCCCCACCAGAGCGGAAAGCTGATTGATCAGCGCCTCTGACGGCTCAGCCCAAAGGCTCCGGTCTGTTTTCAGGGTTCTGCCCTCCGGCAGGTATATCAGAACCTGGTAGCCGCCTCTGTGGCGCCTTAGAGTATTCTTTATCTGTTCAAGGTTTATATTTACATCAAATCCCGCGGGCATTCTTACTTTTATCATGCCGTCAGGCTTTAGCTCCTCCGCCCGGCCGGCGTTTTGGGCGGGACTGCGGAAATTTTCCCCGGCCTGATCCACAGGCACGATCTCATCTGCCAGCACGGAAGGGGCTTCCCCCTCCTTGAAATTAAGTGTTCCGCGGACGGCTATAACGTCGTCTCCCTGCAGAAAATGAGAACATTTTTCGTACACGTTAGGAAAAACCACCACTTCCGCAACGCCGTACAGGTCTTCGAGAGCCACGAACGCCATCATCTTGCTGCTCTTGGTTATCAGCGTTCTCTTTGAGGCTACCATGCCCGCCATAACCACTTTCATTCCGTCGGTTATACGGTTTTGAGACACGGCCGCGCCGGCCATATCCTCATCCGCGGAAGCTTCTCCGGCATGGTTAAGGTCGTCAGAAGTCACGGTAGCGATCGAATCTATCTTTTCAGCGTAATTTCTGAGCGGATGGCCTGTGATATACACCCCCAGCATTTCCTTTTCCATGGCGAGGGAAATATCCTCAGGGAAAGGAGCCACGTCAGGCATGGCGTTCTCCATTGCCGAAAGGCCCAGATCCTCGCCTTCCATTTCCCCGCTCAGGTCAAACAGAGACATCTGACCCGCCAGGTTTTTTCTGCTGCTGTTTTGCGCCGATTCCATGGCTCCCTCATAAACGGTCAGAAGCGCCGCCTTGTTATCGCACAGGCAGGAACACGCTCCCGCCTTGATGAGGCTTTCCATTGCTTTTTTGTTTATCTGGCTTATATCTATCTGATGAATAAACGAATAAATATCCTTTGGCTCGCCTTTTTCTTCCCGGGCTTTGATTATGGCGTCGATGGCGTTCTCGCCAACGTTCTTTACGCCCTGCAGACCGAAACGTATCTTGCCATCTTCTACGCTGAATTTTCGGCGGCTCTTGTTGACGCACGGCGGCAGGACTTCTATGCCCATATCGGCGCAGTTCCTGATATATTTTGATATCTGTCCCGCGTCTCCCATGACGCTCGTCATCAGCGCCGCCATAAACTCCACAGGATAATGACATTTAAGATAACCTGTCTCATAGGCAAGCACCGCGTAAGCCGCCGCGTGGCTCTTGTTAAAGGCGTATTCGGCAAAGCTTACCATGTCGTTGAATATCTCTTCGGCTACGCTCTCGGGTATGCCGTTGCGTACACATCCGGCAATTTCCACATTGCCGTTTTCGTCCAGTTTTCCGTGAATAAAATATTCTTTTTCTTCGAGCATCACGCTCATTTTTTTCTTAGACATGGCCCGGCGGACAAGGTCGGATCTTCCGTAACTGTATCCGCCCAGATCCCTTACTATCTGCATAACCTGTTCCTGGTATACAAGACAGCCGTAGGTAACGCTGAGTATAGGTTCCAGGGACGGATGAAGATATTTCACTTTGTCCGGGTTACGTTTGTTTTCTATATATTTTGGTATGGAGTCCATCGGTCCCGGTCTGTAAAGGGAAACTCCGGCGACTATGTCCTCAAAGCAGCCGGGCTTCAGGGACTTCATGAACTGAGTCATACCCTGGCTTTCAAGCTGGAAAACGCCCTGAGTATTTCCCTGGGATATCATCTCATATACGGCCGGATCATCATAATCCATCTTTGAAAAGTCAATACTGATCCCGTGATCCTGCTCTATCATCTCCAGAGCGTCTCTTATCACGGTCAAATTTCTCAGTCCCAGAAAATCCATCTTCAAAAGCCCCAGCTCCTCTATGGTCGTCATCGGGAACTGAGTCGCAGGGCCTTTATCTGAAAGATACAGCGGCACATATTCATCCAACGGTTCTTTTGAGATCACCACTCCCGCCGCGTGAGTCGATGCGTGGCGCGGCATGCCTTCGAGAGCCATCGCGGTGTCGAGAACCTGCCTTGCTTTGGGATTTTCATCATACATCTGCTTCAGCTCCGGATTGGTGTTAAGAGCCGCTCTGATATCCATATCTTTTCCCATGGGTATCGCCTTGGCGATAACGTCCGTCTCGGCATAGCTCACGTCCAGAGCCCTGCCTACATCTCTGACTGCCTGACGGGCTTTCATGGTTCCGAAAGTTATGATCTGGCATACCCTGTCCTTGCCGTATTTTCGGGTGACATAATCTATGACTTCCTGCCTTCTTTCATAGCAGAAATCCACATCTATATCGGGCATACTCACTCTTTCCGGGTTTAGGAAGCGCTCAAAGATCAGATTGTATTTTATAGGGTCAACGTCGGTTATGTGAAGGCAGTAAGCTACCAGAGACCCGTCGGCGGATCCACGTCCCGGTCCCACGGCTATGCCGTTTTCTCTCGCGAAGTTGATAAAATCCCATACGATGAGAAAATATTCAACGTATCCCATGGATTCTATAACTCCCAGCTCATACTCGAGTCTGGATCTGAGTTCTTCTGACGGATTTTCTCCGTAGCGGACTATGAGTCCGCTGTCACAGAGGCGCCGCAGATATTCGCGGTTTGTAAACCCGTCCGGCGCGCGGAACTCAGGCAGATGATACTTGCCGAACTCAAACTCCACATTACAGGCGTCCGCTATTATCTGCGTGTTGTCCACCGCTTCCGGAACGGCGGCAAATATTTTGCGCATTTCCTTTTCGCTCTTTAGATAAAACTCGTCATTGGGAAAGCGCATCCGGTCCTCATCATTGATGCTGGTCGCGGTCTGTATTGCCAGCAGTACGTCGTGTACCGCGGCGTCTTCTTTTCGCACATAATGCACGTCGTTGGTGGCCGCGAGAGGCAGCCCCAGCTCCCTGCTTATCTGAATAAGCTGAGGATTTATGCGGGCTTCTTCTTCCAGTCCCTGATCCTGCAGTTCTATGTAAAAATTGCCCTCGCCGAATATTTCCGAAAGTTCAGACGCTTCTTTTTTCGCGCCTTCATAATCTCCGATCAGAAGCCTGTGCTGAACATTGCCCGCAAGACATGCGGAAAGCGCTATGATACCGTCGCTGTGCTGTCTGAGCAGTTCCTTGTCCACTCTCGGTTTATAATAATATCCGGTTATGTAACCGGCAGAAACCAGCTTGATAAGGTTTTTATATCCTTCGTTGTTTTTTGCAAGCAGCACAAGATGACCCTGATGCTTGTCTTTTGCCGGGTCTTTGTCGGTCATCGCCCTTGCCGCGGTATAAACCTCACAGCCTATTATGGGTTTAATCCCCGCTTTCTTGCAGGCCTTATAAAAATCTATGACGCCGAACATTGCTCCGTGATCGGTTATGGCAAGGCTGGTCATTCCCAGTTTCGCGGCGCGCTCCACCAGATCGTTTATCCTTGCCGCCCCGTCCAGGAGGCTGTATTCGGTATGTACATGCAGATGTGTAAATGCCATGGTATTATCTCCTTTTTTATATTTTATCACAGTAAGTAGTTCATTAAAAGCGTGATATTGCTAATCCGCTTCTTCTGTGCTAAAATTTCATCATAAATCAACAGGAGTTAAATTTTATGAAAAAAATACTTAAAGCGGCAGGTATCGCTCTGGCGGCCGCTGTCATCATATTGATCGCCTATGTGGCATATCTTTTCGCGGACTACCACCGTATTGAAGATAACCTGATTCTGGAGACAGAACTTCCCGCCGACACAGAAAACGCTCTGCCCGCCGGTGAAACTCTGACCCCCGGCGAGAGCCTCAGCCTTGTGTCGTGGAACATAGGTTTCGGCGCTTACACCGACGACTACTCCTTTTTTATGGACGGAGGAGAGTATTCATGGGGATTTTCTGAAGAAACAGTCAGGGAAACGGTGGAGCAGATCAGAGATTATCTGGTATCTTTTGATTCTGATTTTTATTTTTTACAGGAAGTCGATACTGACGCCACCCGTTCTTATCATCTCAACGAATATGATATCATCACAGAATCTTTCGGTGACAAGTATAAGGTATTCGCTCATAATTACGATTCGTCGTTCCTTTTTTACCCATTTACTCAGCCTCACGGGAGTTCCAGGGCAGGGACGGCTACCATTTCTTCCTATCCGGTGACTTCATCGCTGCGCCGCAGCCTGCCGATACAAAGCGGCACAGCCAAGTTCTTTGACCTTGACAGGTGCTATACAATAAGCCGTCTCCCGGCTGATAACGGGAAAGAGCTGATACTGATAAATTTCCATCTTTCCGCCTATACTACTGACCCGTCGGTGGCAGAGAATCAGCTGGCCATGCTGTATGAAGACATGACGGCCGAATACGAGGCGGGAAATTACGTGGTATGCGGCGGGGATTTTAACAAAGACCTGCTTGGGGATTCTTCCGTTTACTTCGGCGTGACCGCCGACGACGCCGGAAGCTGGGCTCAGAGTTTTCCATTTGACTCGGTTCCCGAGGGATTCAGTCTCGTCGCGCCTTTTGACGAAGAAAATCCTGTTCCGAGCTGCCGAAACGCCGATAAACCTTATGACCCTGAAAGCAGCTTTCAGCTGACTATCGACGGTTTTCTCGTTTCCGGCAATGTGTCTGTTTACGAAGCAGACGTGATTGATCTTGGCTTTTCCTGTTCGGATCACAACCCGGTCAAAATAGAGTTCGCTTTAAACTAATATGAAAGAAGGCTTTATCAATGTCAGAATCAAACAATCTGAACCACGGATTTAATGAAAAAGCCGCGGCTATAGTCGCCGCGGCTGTCGGTCACTGTTTATGGGGGTTCAGCTATCTTTTCACCAGGCTTTCCCTCAATGTCACTTCTCCCGAAATTCTTCTTTCAGTCAGATTCCTCATCGCTTTCGTCATAATGAACCTTATGATGCTCAGCGGCAAGTGCAGTCTGTCTCTCAAAGGCAAACCTCTCATACCTCTTCTGGCTCTTGCCATAATGGAACCTGTATATTTTTATTTTGAAAGTTACGGCATACTCTACACCAACGCCACTTACTCAGGCGTGGTGCTTTCGGTCGTTCCCATCGTCGGCCTGCTCCTTGCCGCTGTCTTTCTCAAAGAATATCCGAGCAGAAAACAAGTCGTTTTCTGTGTATTTCCCATAGCGGGAGTCATAATGATAACTCTTTCAGGGAGCGAACTGGGCATAGTAAAACCTTTTGGTATTTTTCTGCTGCTGTGTTCTCTTTTCGCCTCAGCCACTTACAGAACTCTCAACAGAAAAGCTTCCGAAAACTTTACCACCTTTGAGCGGACATATTTTATAATCGGCATCTCTGCCGTGGTATTTACCATATCCGGGCTCATATCGGTCAAAGGCGATATTTCCGCCTATACCGAACCTTTCGGTCACTGGGAATTCGTGGTTTCAGTACTGACCCTGAGCATATTCTGCTCAGTGCTCTGCCACTCTATCGTTAACTACGCGGCAGGAAAAATGTCGGTCGTAACTCTGTCGGTTTACGGAACTCTGTCTACCATATGCTCAATGTTCGCAGGAGTTATCTTCCTCGGCGAGCCTCTGACAGCAGTCTCGTTTATCGGCTCGCTGCTGATAATATTCGGTATCCGTCAGGTTACTGCCGCCGCGCCTCACTGATCTTGTCTTTCAGGTACGAATAATAGTCTTCATCCAGCACAAGGGATGAAAAGTTAAACATATCAGCCACTCTGTCATCAATAACCCCGGCCTTCTCGGGGTCTTTTTCTTTTAGCTCTTCTCTTGTTCCGTCCTCACTTATCCAGTTCTTATCCTTAAAAAGCACAAAGCCTTCGCTGTCGGAGAAGATATCTTTTCCGGCAAGCAGCCTTGAATCATATTCGAGACCGAACATATTGGACAGGGTGGGAAGTATATCCATATTGCAGCAGAGTTTATCAACGGTCTCAGGCTCCATGTCCGCGGTCCACAGCAGCATGGTGCTTTGATATATCTCATATTCCGTTTCAATGTCATGTCCCCTGAATTCACTTATCTCATCAGCGCTGAGACCGTAAGGGTAATGATCTCCTGCTATGGCGATCACTGTATTCTCCAGTTCTCCCGCTTCATCAAGTTCCTCCATGAGACATTCCACCGCCTTGTCAAGCTCGATATTGCAGGCCATGTATGCCCTGCACCCGTCAGACATATCCATGTCTTTTACCGCCTCTTTGTTCTTCTTTGCCATGTCATTGGTGTAGAAACTGTATCTCAGATGACCGCTCACGGTAAGATAATATACGTGGAAAGGCTGTATCTCTCCGTTTTCATCAGGAGTCAGAAAATCTTCAGCCGTCTGCTGCATCATTTCAAGATCCGATTCAGGCCATGTGTCTGTAAACTGATATCCTTTGTCCTGTCCCTTAAAATCGTACCCCAGATTCGGGTGAGACAGATTTCTGTGATAATAATATACGCTGTGGTTATGGTAAGCCTTTGTGGAATAGCCAAGATCACTGAACTGATGTCCCAGAGAAAAAGGAAGATAGTTTTCACTTGACTCTTTCATGGACCACACGCCCGGCTTCGGAACCAGACTTAGCAAATTGACGTATTCGCCGTCCAGAGTGCTCACTCCCCAGATAGGGTTATAAAAATTGGTAAAATTATATCCCTCCGTCTTCAGCTTGTAGAGAGTAGGCGTATACTCCGGATCTATCGCCATGTCTGAGAAGCTTTCGGCTGTTATGAATATAAGGTTTTTACCTTTGAATATTCCCGTCTTGTCGTTTTTTTCAGTAGGCTCAACGCTGCCGAAATATTCATGCATCACTTTGATGGTGTCGTCTGTCTCCTTTTCGGCCAGTTCTTTAAAATCGAGTTCTTCTATTATATTGTCTTTAGGCTCAGTACTCACATAAGGATCATCCACGTCAACAGACGGTTCAAATTCCACCGCCAGTTTCCATGTGTCTATCCCCATGGCGCCAAGCAGTCCGGAGCTCCTTACTGAATTCTGAATCTCTCCCGTTCCATAAAGAGCCTGATACGGCGAAGCCGGGTCGCTGTCTTTGACTGAGCTTATCATTATGCTGGCGAAAACGCACAAAACGCATAATACGGCAGCTATAAAAGCAGCCGGCTTTCCCGCTGTCCTTTTGAGGCCTTCCGCTCCCACGGCAATGCCAACCGCGGTGATCATGATAAACGGAATGATACAGTCCCAGATAGCTCCGAATATGACATCCATGAATTCCACTACCTGAGCTCCGTTCATGAATGAATATAAAGTGTAATATGTATCAAATATGGTGTAATATACTGTCTGTGAAAGAAAAAGAACGGTCGTGGCCGCTATCAGACAGATGTAGATGATCTTTCCCGGTTTTTCCGGCAGGACAGCTCTGAAGAAAAATATAAGCGACGCCCCGGCCAGGGACATCAGCATGATTATCGACGTCTCAGAAAACAGGTATCCGCTGTCTTTGAACCCGATGGTAGCTCCCCTGAAAATAACTTCCATCAGTACAAGTCCGGCAAACAATTCCGCAAATAAAATAAAATCTCGTGCTTTAACTTTCATTTCCAATATTATCCCTTTCAAGAGCAATATCTCTCCGACATTGCAATCACATGGATTTAATATACCACAAACGCGTCTTGCGGTCAATATTGTTCACATTTTCCGCCGTTCGTACATAGTATACTATCAGCAGACGGAGGTGAACTATGGCATTAACCACAAGAGAGCTCTTTGCCCGTCTCATTCAGTGTGAGGCGGGAGGCGAAGGCGAATACGGCATGGCCGCCGTAGCAACGGTAGTGATGAACCGGGCCACGGCCACGGAAGGAGAATTCAGCCGCGTCTCAGGCGGCGGGGACGTCAGAGCAATAATAACTCAGCCGGGTCAGTTCGCCTGTATGAGAGAATCTATCGCCGGCTCTTATAACTCACAGAATATCTATAACATGAGGCCTACAGACATACACTATCAGATTGCCGACTGGGCAATGGCCGGAGGCAGGCTTCTTGGTATAGATGATTCCCTTTTTTTCTTTAACCCTTACAGTCAGTCATGTCCCGAGTATTTTCCTACCCGAGTCGCCAGATTTCACAACCGCCTCGGCGATCACTGTTTTTACTCGCCTACGGAATATTACGCTCAGACATGATCGAAAACCGCGCTTTAAGGAGGTATTTTATGGCACCCTGCTGCAACAATGTAGTTACACCAAAGATGATAAAAGCCGGCCGTGTATCGGTCGGGGACAGAATACAGTTAGATGAGGATTACATAAAGGGCGGCTCCGAAACCGCTCCCGCCGCCATACCAGCCGCTGCTCCTGCAGCCGCTTCCGCCGCCGGAGCAGCCGGGGCTTCGGAAAATACGAAAAGAGAGTATCAGCCTCTGCCTTATTCTCAGATGACCCCGTATATGAACAATGTGGCGGTTCAGAATTCCATGGATCCACCGACTATCATCACTCCCCAGGATCCCATGACGCCCAGCGGTTTTGACAGTTCCATAGACCTTGACGCCGTCCAGTCTCTGAACGGTTTCCTCCGTACTCAGATCGGCCGCTACATGCGTATTGAACAGCTTATCGGCTCTAACACCATACAGGACCGTTTCGGATTTCTCATCGGCGTAGGAAGCAATTTCATAATTTTGCAGGAAATAACCACCGGCAACATAATGGTGCTTGATATATTCTCAGTACGTCTTGCCTATGTCTATTATTCTCAGCCGGTGCTTCCTAACTTTTAGTCCCTGTTCAGGCAGCAAAACGCTCCGGCGAAGTTTTTTATTCCGGAGCGTTTTGTCGTTTTTATGGAGCTTTCAAAATGTTTACTCGATTCCCGTAACCTTGTAATCTTTATCTTCTACGGCTTTTTTGAGCACGTCATCGTCCACCCGGCAGCTCAGGGTCACTGTCGCCGTGCCCTTTTCGTGGCTCACGTCGGCTTTTTCAACCTGAGGCAGTTCTTCAAGAGCCTTTTTTACCGCGGCCTCACAATGGGCGCACATCATTCCTTCGATTTTTACAGTCTTTTCCATAATTTCTTTCTCCTTTTCCGGACCGGCCTGTGTAACGCGGCCCTGTAACTTATCTTTGATCTTATGATCCGATCCCGAATCATACATTTTAAACCAGTTGAGCCTGAGGGCGTTGGATACGACGCAGAAGCTTGAAAGGCTCATGGCCGCCGCTCCGAACATCGGGTTGAGCTGCCAGCCGAGAAGTGAGATAAAGACTCCCGCGGCCAGCGGTATGCCGATGATGTTATAGATAAACGCCCAGAAAAGATTCTCGTGGATATTCCGCAGCGTTGCCCTGCTGAGCCTTATGGCAGCCGGCACATCTGAAAGGGTATTCTTCATCAGCACGACGTCAGCGGCGTCTATGGCGACGTCTGTTCCCGCTCCTATGGCTATCCCCACGTCGGCTCTTGTCAGCGCCGGAGCGTCGTTGATGCCGTCGCCGACCATAATGACGCGGCCTTTTTCTCTGAGCTTTCTGATAACGCTCTCTTTACCCTCTGGAAGCACCCCGGCGATCACTTCGTCCACGCCGGCCTCGCGGCCTATGGCGTTTGCTGTCTTCTCGTTATCGCCGGTAAGCATTACGACCTTTATTCCCATGTTTTTCATGGCTTCTACAGCCTCGCGGCTGTCCGGTTTTATCACGTCTGCCACGGCGATGATGCCGGCCGGTTTGTCTCCGTCAGCAAAGAATATCGGAGTCTTTCCTTCTTCCGCAAGGGCTGACGCGCGAGATACCATAGTTTCCGGCACTTCGCAGAAAGCCGTGATAAATCTCAGATTCCCGCCGCAGATTTTTCTGCCGTCGAGGACGGCCGTAAGCCCGTTTCCGGGCACAGCCTTAAAATCACTGACTTCCGCCGGCCGGATATCTTCTGTCCGGGCCTCTCTCATTATGGCTTTCGCAAGAGGATGTTCGCTCCTTGATTCCAGAGCCGCGGCCGTTTTTATCAGTTCTTCGGCAGAATACCCCTCGGCCTCGATGATATCCGTTACTGCCGGCTCGCCGGAAGTGATGGTTCCCGTCTTGTCGAGTGCCACGATCTGTGTTCTGCCGGTTTCTTCAAGAGAAACGGCGGTCTTAAACAGTATGCCGTTTTTAGCTCCCATACCGTTACCTACCATGATGGCTACGGGAGTGGCAAGTCCCAGAGCGCACGGACAGCTTATTACGAGCACCGAGATTCCTCTGGCGAGGGCAAATCCCGCCGTCTGCCCCATCATGAGCCAGACGGCTGTAGTCACGGCGGCTATGGCTATGACTGCCGGCACGAAAACGCCTGATACCTTATCCGCGACCTTGGCGATCGGCGCTTTGGTGGCAGCGGCGTCGCTCACCATTTTGATTATCCGGGAAAGGGTCGTGTCTTCTCCTACTCTTGTGGCTTCACATCTTATATAGCCTGACTGATTGATGGAAGCTGCCGATACGTGATCTCCCGCCTCTTTGTCCACGGGTATGCTCTCTCCTGTGAGCGCCGCTTCATTGACCGCGCTGCTTCCTTCTCTTATCACTCCGTCCACGGGAATGGTTTCCCCCGGACGAACCGCGAAAATATCGCCCTTTTTTATATGATCTATAGGTACTTCTTTTTCTTCGCCGTTTTCTATGATAACGGCGGTTTCGGGCGCGAGCCTCATAAGGCTCCTGAGGGCGTCAGTCGTGCGCCCTTTGGAGCGGGCCTCGAGCATTTTGCCCACCGTTATGAGAGCGAGTATCATAGCCGCCGATTCAAAATAAAACTCGTGCATGTATTCCATAACCGCCTGAGTATCGCCCCGCGCCTGAGCCCCGGTCATGGCAAAGAGCACCACGACGCTGTAGCCGAAAGCGGCTGATGATCCCAGAGCGACCAGCGTATCCATATTAGGCGATCTGTGAATCAGTCCCCTGAATCCGCTCACAAAAAATTTCTGGTTTATTACCATTACGACAGCTGTCAGCAGAAGCTGCAAAAGCCCCATAGCCACATGGTTTTCGTCGAAAAAATCCGGAACGGGCCATCCCCACATCATATGCCCCATGGAAAAATACATGAGGATTATGAGAAATATCAAAGAGGCGGCCAGACGCTTTTTTAGCAGCGGCGTTTCTCTGTCTCTGAGCATGTCTTCCTGTTCTGAAACGGAATTCACACTTCCGGAAGTTCCGGAACCTGCGGCTCCTTTAACTGAGGCTCCGTAGCCTGCTTCTTCCACCGCTTTTATTATCTCTGCCGGAGAAGCCGTACCCTCAACTCCCATGGAGTTGGTAAGCAGACTGACAGAGCATGACTGTACTCCTTCCAATTTGGAAACAGCCTTTTCGACCCGGGCGCTGCACGCGGCGCAGCTCATCCCCGTGACATTATACTGTTCCATATCCGTATCCCCCTATTTCATAAGTTTCTGCAGCGTGTTCACCAGCTCATCGATGACTTCATACTCGCCGTTTTTTATATCCCGTACCACGCATCCTCTGATATGGCTTGCTATCAGCTCGCGGTTAAACGCGTTGACCGCCGCGTTGACTGCCGCGGACTGAATGAGTATATCATTGCAGTAAGCATCGCCCTCAACCATGGATCTGATTCCTCTTATCTGACCCTCTATCCGGTTCAGGCGGTTGATGAGGCTCCTGCGTTCCTCTTCACCCCGGACCGTCTTTTTGCAGCAGGAGTTTTTTCCCTGATCTTTCATATCATACCTTCTTTATTATGACTAATATTATTTTTCTCCGGTTATACCCCTTGGGGGTATATTTATATTATACCCCCATGCCGTATATTTTAACCTTATTTTTCAAAAA
>UMHQ01016563.1_pt1 | contig 21124 bp, 25 predicted proteins | sample 1965531 | NCBI WGS metagenome assembly UMHQ01 (sample SAMEA4836098, study PRJEB28245) | human gut metagenome | biome: gut microbiome; material: fecal sample | place: Denmark | collected 2008
CCGTTTCACGGTCTGCGTGTAGTTCCTTGTAAACTGACCTAAAAGAAACGCTTAATAAGTATTTAGATTATTTAGTGAAATACTATAAAGAATAACTATGAATAAGTAATGTTAATAAATTATTATCAGCAGCATAAAAATAGCCCGCTACGAGTAATCGCAACGGGCTATGACTTTACAGGGTAGTGTAGCACTTGCCTTCCACCGTAATGCAGTTGCCCTTGATGTCGGGCTGCCCGCTCTTGCAGGCGCGGAGAATGATGTGGACGGTATCTCGTTCGGCTTTCGGCATATCGCCTTCATCGAATTTCTCTTCGTTTCCGACCTCTATGATCTTGAAGCCTTTTTGGATGAGATAGGCGGAGAACTGCCACAGCTTTTCAAAGTAGCCGTTGCTGTCGAAGATAGCCGAAAGATCTTGTTCGGGGTGGTAGGCGGTAATTCTGAAGTAGTTAGACATAGTGTTTTCTCCTTTGCGGTTTATGCCGCGATCTGTTTGATGGTTCTGTTGGCATAAGGCAGCCAGATTTTGTTGACATAGTGCAGAATGTCCTCACTCGGTTTGTGGTCGTGTTCGCCGTAGCATTGCAGGACTTTGTGACTGCGCGGCGAATATTCGAGCGTCACGAGCGGAATATCCGGGCTATCCTTTGCGCGGACGAAGAAGATGAGCGATTCTTCTCTCACCATGCGCTGGTCGTAGTTCATCCGTCCCACGCAATGATGCAACGCTTCTCCTTCACGGATAAGGTCAGCCGGACTTCTTGCGATGACGCAGATAAACGCGCTTCGTTTCGCGTGTTGTAGGGACAGATATTTCTCCGCAACGGCGGCGAATTGCGCGTATAATTCTTTGCGCTTCTCCGCGTCTTCCATAGCCTTTTTCGCGGCGTATTGGTCTATGCGTATGTCGTGCCAGCGTTTGAAGTCGTGAGGGAAGCGGTTCTTCTCTTCGGACATATCCAAGCCGAGGTTTTGGCAGGCTTTGAGATAGTCGAGATAGGTATGCGGATTGGTGCGCTTTTCCGCGACATAATCAAAGAGCCGTTCAAGTTCTTTCCCTTTGAACAGCTCCTTTAACGGTTCGAGCGCGCTGTCGTGGATCAGCCGAAGTTTCGCTTCCTTGTAGTGCTGAAGCTGTTCGAGCGGCTTCTTGGTCTTATACGCTCGGACTATGACATCTATGTAGTAGTGCCTGTCTTGAAGCGTCGCTTTGTTTGCGATAAGCCACTTGCAGAAGGCTTTGTCCGTTCCGCAGCGTTTGAGTATCGTCTTGCTCAACGCGATCCGCGAAAAGCCGAGCTTCATCAGCATTTCGAGCTGTGGGAATTGACGGTAGAGCCGTAAATACTTGAAAATATTGCAGCCCTGATACATTTTATACGCGGAATATCTGAACTCCGGCAAGCGGTCTATGAAGTGCGGATTTACAATCTCCGCAAAGGGATCATAGTATTTGTCATACGCCCAGCACCAGCCGCGTTCGTACCATTGCCTGTATTTCTGCAAGCCTTCTTCGTACCAACCGAAGCGAAATCCCATGCCGGCGCAATAGCAATACTCCATGTCCTTCACGAAGCACTTATCCGAGTCCAATCCGTGAATGGCGACCTGTTTGCAGCACCACTTTTTGTAGCGGTGTTTTACGGCGACGGTGACTTTTACAAGCTCGTTTTTCCAAGTGGTCAGGTAGGCATAGCAGCGCACATGACCGTCAGGACCGGGATAGTATTTGCCGTCAAGTTTTTGTATCCGTTTCAGGATGTTTTTCGGGATAGGTCTGATGTCTTTTTCTGTCATAGTTTTCACCTCAAAGTAAGTTTGTCGCCGAACATCTCGTCCAGCTTACAGAGCGCGTCTTTGTCGAAGGCGGAAGTGTCAATGTCATCGTCAAGGTCTTTCGGCTCTTCGATGTCGCCGTCAAATTCGCGCATTTCTTCTTCGGAGAGTATCTCGCCCGTTTCAAGGTCAACGCCTTGCGCAGAAGGGAGTTCGCGCACTTCGTCGTCGTTTTCCATGACGACAAGCGTATGTCCGTTGCTTAAGATTTTGCCGAAGTACATCTCTGCGGTGTGGTACGGGAAACCGACCATCGGCACACGGCTTTTAAGTCCGCAATCTCTGCCCGTAAGGGTAAGAGGAAGTTCGTTTGCAAGCACCTCTGCGTTCTTGCCGAACACTTCATAGAAGTCGCCCAAGCGCATGGCGATAATTGCTTGCGGATACCTGTTCTGCACATCCAGATACTTCCGATACACGGGCGAAGTCGTGGGCTTTTGCTGTTTCACCTTTTCTTCCTCGGCAATCTCCGCCATGATCTCCTGTATCTCTTCATCGGACGGCATAGCGTCTTCGTCGTCTTCGGGCTTTTCCTCTTTGGGCTTGCCTTCGAGGTCTTCGCCCATAAGGTCGAACATGGACATCTGCGGCTTGGGCTGCGGTTTGGGTTGCGCTTTCACCATCGGCGCCTTTGCTGCCGGTTTGGGCTGCGTCTTGTATTCGGAGCCGTCCTCGTTGTAGAGCGTGCCTTCGATGCTGTCCTCTTCGAAATAGTGGACAGCCCAGCCGAACACGACAGCGTCCTCGACCATAGCGTATCTCGCGCCCTTTTCGGCTTGCTTTCTTGCTTCTTCGGTCGCAAAGGACATAAAGCCGTCCATTGTTTTGCGGTTGAGCAGGATCTTGCCGTCTTTCTCTATCCGCACGCCATTGTTGATCTTTTCGGCAAGGATATTCGAGGCGTTTTCTTCGAGATAGGCTTTGATGCGCTGTTGTTCTTTGGTTTTCGCTTCCAAATTCAGTTGTTTCATAATTCATCTCCTTCGCAGAACGCTTCAACGGCGAGCAGTATTCCCGTCGCCATACCGCGCTTGTATGTCATCAGCATCGCCTCGTCTTGGCTTTCGGAAGCCTTTTCGAGGAACTCTTCAAAAAGAGCGTCGCTTTCCTCGGACAGTGTGGCTTTCAGCTTGTCATACAGCGCGAATTCTTCCTTGCGCGTTTTCTCCGGCAGTCTGATGTCTTTGCCGCAGATATTGCCGTGATAGAGTTCCCAAAACATGGATTTCATATCGCACCTCCTTAAAACGGCAGGTCGTCCAGCAGTTCGGCCGCCTTTCCCGTGAGATCTTCGAGCGTCGTATAGTGGTTGAAGCCACCTCGGTAGTCCTGTTCGTCTTTTGCCGTGCGGATGAGGATATTGCTGTACCACTCGTTCGTGAAGTACCTGACATCCGAGATGGATATGTACACGCACTTGTTTTCCGCGCTCTTGATAAAGGCGGAGAAGCAATAGTGGTTTCTCCCGACATTGACGAGCTGCCAATGGTTTTCACGGCATATCGCTTTCAGGTAGTTGATGTACTTTGTCTGAAAGGACTTGTAGTCGTCGCCGGTGTAACTCCCGGAAGAGAATTCATATCCGAGATACTTTTTAAGTTCTGCGATTTTAGCCATTGTTCGTTTCCTCCAAGTATGTTTTGTATTGTGTGCAGCTTTCGAGCAGTTGCATGACTTCGGGCATCATCTGTTCCTTTGTTTTACCGATGCAGGAGAGGATAAGCAGGTTTGTATTCGCGCCGAAAAGTCGCCTGAAAGCGTAATCGAGGACAAGTGTTATGTCCTTGTCCTCGTGTCCGCTCGTTCTGTTGATGGCGAATATCGCCGTCAGGATGGCTTGTACTTCGTTTGTGTGTTTCATACTCACCTCACGCGATCCTTCTGATACCGCCGCCGAAACTCTGTACGGTAACGCTGCCGAACTCACTGCACCAGTCGTCGTCCTTGTTCCAGACATAGGCGAAAGCCGTATGACGGTTTCCTTCGGTGTACACGAGCGTATCCCATTCTTCGGGATAGTCGGTTACGATAAGGAAGTCGTAAAGTTCTCCGAATTCTGTATATTCGTGCGTAACGGCATAAACTTTGCACTTGTGCTTTTCCTCGATTGCTTTCATCTTTTCATGAAGTTCAGGCTCTTGGTCGATCCAGAAACCGCCGAACCCTTCAAAGAAGCAAACTTTGTCGCTTTCGCGGAAGCCCTTTATGTACGGTTTGTAGATGTCCATTTTCTTCATGATTTCGATTGCCTTTTCTTTCTTTGCGATGTTCTTGTCTGCCATTTTCGTATCCTCCTTAAATGCAATTTTGTAAAGTTTCAAAGTTGTAGCCGATGTTCCGGAGCGTTTCTTCAAAGCCGAACCACGCCAGAAGGTTTTGGTTGCAAATATCCTGCGCAAGCGGATCTTCCTTGTCCCACTTGTCGCCGAAGAGTTCGGTAGGGGAGTAAAGCCCCGTTCCGTTCATAAGGTCATACAGCAGCGTATTGATTTCCTGCCGGTATTGCTTGTAAAAGCGCATCGTATCCGAATAGTAGATAAGTTCTCCGACAATTCCCGATTGGCAGCCATAATGAAGGACATCCGTAAAGATGCCCTTCTTGTCATTGTAGTCGCTCCAACGGTCTATGACATAGTTACAAACTCGTTTGAGCAAGGGACTGTCCGAATTGCGTTTGAGTTCTTTTATGTTCGCAAGAGTGAGTTTCATTCGTTCACCTCCTCAAAGTCGTCCAAGTCGATCTGATTGAAGCCTACGCCGTATTCGAAGTAGAGCCTGCCGCAATCTTCCAGCAGGTCAAAGGTGTGAACGCTGATGCGTCCGCGGTCTGTCACGGCGACCGTGATCTCTTTCTTTTCAGTGTTGATGTCTATGAGGTTGAAGGTGATAAACTCTTCTCCGTCATAGAATTGAAATTCGCTCAATTGATATTGTTTTTTCATGGTCTTTATCTCCTTTGTTATTTCGCAAGTTTGAACCAGATATAGTAGTTGACTTCTATATCTCGTTCGTTGTATTCGACGATTTCGTAGTAAGCGCCTTTGAATTCGTCCGTGCTGTTCATTACAGGATGGCAGTTTTTCACGCAAGGGAAAATCCTGATGTACGGCTTGCCGGTCTTGCTGACATTTGCCGTAATCAGGTCTTCATCGGTGATGTATCCGATACCTGTAACCTTTGTGTTTTCGACCTTTCCTAACTTGGTGATCGAGTAGATAACCTTTTTCATTTGCTTCAAATCTCCTTATTTTTTATTTTTGCCTTTCGGCAGTGGCTAAGGACCACTGAATGAAGCACGAATCGGTCAGCCTGCAAGTACAGCCTCTCGGAAGTCAACGACAAAGAAAAAATTATTGCGTCAGTTTGTCGAGCCTGATTGCAATCACGGAATAATAAAAGGACAGTCACACTCTTGATCGAGTATGACTGTCCTTTCTTTTTATGGTTTCTGCAATAAATTTTTCCGTTGACTTGCCGCTTAATTCCGTGGTACAACGACACCACGAAAGGCATAAAAAATAAGGTTTAATTCGCTATTTATTTAGGCGGCAATCTTATATGGTGTTCTAACAGGGTTAAACAAAGGTGCGTTTATCAACTGCACTACGCTTCAGAATATTGATATTCCCGTCAGCGTTGACTTTATAGGATTCAGCGCTTTCGAGAACAGCGGGTTAACTCAAATCACTTTATCCGAAAATATTACGCGCATCAGACAGAGGACATTTTCCAATTGTTCAAATCTTACATGGGTCAATATTCAGGGCAAAATGACGGAGATAAATAATTACGCTTTCTTGTGTTGCACCTCTCTCGGGACTTTTATGATACCCGATGGCGTAACGGATATAGGTATCAGTGTGTTTGAAGGGTGCGAACATCTTAGCGAGGTGATCATTCCCGAAAGCTTAGTGCGTATAGGAAACGGCGCCTTTATACAATGCTCCTCTCTTGACATCATAACTTACAACGGTACGGCAGAACAGTGGAACAGCATAGAAAAGGGCGAAAACTGGGACCTTTATACGGGAAATTATGTGGTGAACTGTTCGGACGGCACCATTCCGAAGAAAAATAACGGATAACTCCGTTTTTCATAAAAATCCGAGAATCCGAAAGGACGAGTATCGGGATCAACACATCACAGGAAAGAGACAGAGACGGCTGAAACAGAAAGCTGTCTCTGTTTTTTACAGCATACAGAGGGAGAGTGTGGTGTGCAAAGAAATGTCAAAAGGGAGTTGCTTTCAGCCCGGTCCGTACGTTGCCCCTGACTGCGGAAAGCCTTTTTATCTGTTTCACGGTGTGGACGTAATTCGGACGGTGTTTCCGGGAAGGGCGGAACAAGACCGATAGGAAGCCGTATTGCGCAGGAAAGCGTTTGAAAACGAACCACGCGGAAAGTATGAGTTTATAAAGCAATGCGTCAAGGTCGTGTTCAAATGGAAAGTCGGAAATTTATGAGGTTGTCCGGACTGAAGGTACGGGCAGTGATCGACAAAATGAAGAGTGTTGGTGTGTTGCGGTGCCGTAAACAGGGGCGGTAGGGTAAAAAGAAATTTTTTCCGCACGCATATGCGCAGCCGAGAGTTATTTGCATTTTTGCGGGGCAGATTGCAGAGAGAAAATAAACGGATACAGTTGACAAATTCTGTGTATATGTTATAATATATACGATAACATGATCAATGAAAGCTTTCGGAGGTGCGGCGATGAAAATAAGGTAATTCAAATCATATTGACGGCAAATGCGCCCGGCATTTGGATATGATTGTGCCGGGAAGCTGAAAAGATTTGGATTACGGCTGTTTTTAACGGCTTTTTATTGTTGCACTGTATTATATTTACAGGATATTTCCGTGCAAACGAACTCCATTTTCGACCGGCTGCAGATTGCTGTCGAAAACGGAGTTTTTTTTCGGAGGTATTTTATGCTGCAGTTAAAAAATATAAAAATAGTTCTTAAAAAAGACGGCAGATTTCTTGCGGACGGTTTTTCCTTCACGCTTGAAAAAGGTGACAGGGCGGTCATTATCGGTGAGGAAGGAAACGGAAAGTCGACGCTTCTCAGGTTTATATACGACCCCGGAAGCACAGATTCGTATTGCGAAACGGAAGGCGAGGTCATCACAGACTGTAAGATGGCGTATTTGCCGCAGGTACCCGATAAAAGAGATTTCGGCAAAACTTTGGCGGAGTATTTTGAGGGCAAGGAGCACTACAGGTATTCGGCGCTTTTAGCTAAACTCGGAATCGACATCAAACTGCTCGCCTCAGAACGCAGATTCGGAACTTTGTCGGGAGGCGAGAAGGTCAAGGTGCAGCTTGCGAAACTGTGTATGGAAGAACCGGATATCTTCCTTTTGGATGAGCCTGCAAACGATCTCGACATACCTGCTTTAAGGTGGCTTGAGGATTTTATATCCTGCAGCGGATCGCCTGTTATATTTGTGTCGCACGATGAAACGCTGATCGAAAACACTGCCAACGTCATTATCCATATGGAACAGCTGATCCGTAAAACGCAGTGCAAGATAACGGTGGCGCATTGCGGATACATTCAGTATGCAGAAAATCGGAGGAGCAGTTTTGAACATCAGGACATGGTGGCGCAAAAACAGCGCGACGAGTATAAAAAGCAGATGGAGAAGTGGCGGAGGATATATTCCCGCGTGGAATATGAGCAGCGTTCGATAACGCGTCAGGATCCGGCAGGCGGAAGACTGCTGAAAAAGAAAATGCATTCGGTCAAGGCGATGGAAAAGCGTTTAGAGCGCAAGAGGGAAAATTTTGTAAGTTATTCCGAACAGGAGGACGCCATAATCGTAAAATTCGACGAAGATATATCCGTACCTTCGGGCAAAACGGTATTGGACTATTCATCGGATGTTTTGTGTGCGGGCGGAAGGGTACTGGCGCGAGATATCAGACTTTTTGTGCGGGGAGGCGAGCATATAGGCATCACCGGGAAAAACGGAGCAGGGAAAACTACTCTTCTGAATCTCATTTTCAGATATATGAAAGAAAAGGATTTATTTGTTTTGGGCTATATGCCTCAGAACTATGAAGAACTTCTGGATTATGCAAAGACACCTTTGCAACACTTTGCGGAAAATTATTCGAAAGAGGAAATGACTGAAGCGCGTACGCTTATGGGCAGCATGAGATTTACCGGGGAAGAAATGACGGGTCCGATCGGGAATCTGAGCGGAGGGCAGAAGGCTAAAATATTATTTCTGGATATGGTCATGAAAAGGGCAGAGGTATTACTGCTGGATGAACCGACAAGGAATTTCAGTCCGTTATCCGGTCCGGTGATAAGAGCGGCGTTGAGGGACTTCAAAGGGGGGATAATAAGCATATCGCATGACAGAAAATATCTGAGCGAGGTCTGCGACACGGTATACGAACTCGGCGAAAACGGTTTGAGGAGGGTAAATTTGCCGTGAAGCGCATTGAAACGGTAAACGGAAAACACATGAAAATTGCGGATAAATTGCTTCATATTGAACCGACGACGGCGGAAAATAAAAAAGCGGCGGAAAATCAGAAAATACGCCGAAAAAAATAGAATTAAGCAATGACCGCTGTATACTGAACATGAAAGGCGTATCGCGCACAGGTCGCCGGAGGGGCGGCAGCGGATGCCGTTTACTTGCGCGGCCGAGCTTTGTTTTTTTGTCGGTTTGTCTGCGGCGGGAGCTTGAAAGGCGAGGCGAAGCCGAGCATCTCGTTATTCAGGCCCCTGCCATAGCGCCAAAATCTTTTTGAGGATTTTCACTTGAAAAACAATTTGATTTATGCTATAATAAATTTGTTGATCAATATGATAATCAGTTATTTAGGAAGGAAATAAATTTGAAAGTTGTTTATGCTGTATTGCAATGTACATGGGGAATTTTTCAAACAGTATTAGGTTTATTTATTTTTATTAATCATATAAAGAACAAACATTTTTATTATCACGGAGCAATCGTTACCGAGTGGCAGAATAGATCAAGCGTATCGCTTGGATTATTTGTTTTTGTTGCAAAAAAACCGTTTTTTGCGGAAAAATTTAAAGTAGAAATAACGGTTACAGAGTTGTCTAGTAGATTATTAGTCCATGAGTATGGTCATGCGATCCAATCTTTGATTTTAGGACCGCTATATCTTATCATAATAGGGATACCGTCAGCTTTATGGGGATTTTTGCCGTCATTGTCTGCAAAGCGAAAAAAACGCCGCATTTCGTATTTTATATTCTATACCGAAAGGTGGGCTAACTTATTGGGCGAAAAAGTTACGAAACAAAAGTCAATGGAACAATTGGTTATAGAGTAGATCTTCGATTTTACAAAAAAACGCAAGTCAGACTCGTGGTTCAACTTGCGTTTAGATTGGTGCGGATAACAGGACTTGAACCTGCACTGCTTTAACCCAACTAGAACCTGAATCTAGCGCGTCTGCCAATTCCGCCATATCCGCATTATTTCGTTTGCATTTTCCGTCTGATCACACGGCTTCGTAACTGCTTCGATAAATATCCCCTGCAGACTATCCCCGACCTTACTTCCTTCTTTGCTTTCCTTCATCAGCTGCTTAGTTAAAAGACCGCTTCTGTGAGCGGTCCTTTAACTTTGGTGCGACGAGTGGGACTTGAACCCACACGGGGTCACCATGCGCCCCTTAAACGCACGCGTCTGCCGATTCCGCCATCGTCGCACAACACAGGCATTTTACACTATTAATAAGGAACTGTCAAGCGTTGAAAGCGGTTTTTTTAACTTTTTTCGTCTTTCAACGATCCTTGCGCTTCGTCGCCGTCATTTTTCGGTTTCTTCAAATATCTCCATGAGACTCTGAAACGTTGCCGGGGCTTTTATTTCCCATTTTTCGAACATGCTTTTTGCCGTACTGCGGTCAGGCACGTTCATTGCTATTTCCACAACGGGTCTCCCGAGTTCCATGATTTTCAGTATAACCTTATATGTGCCGTCCGTATTTCTTTGGTAATCGCTTACATACTCCTGCTTTCGTTTGAATCTCAGTCTTTGCTGCTTGGCTTTTTGCGAGATCTCTTCTCTAAGACTCGAGGGCACTTTCTGAAAAAAATGCGCCAGACAGGTCCTGCCGTCCGAAGTGAGCACATAAAGCGGGTTATCTTTGCTGTGCGTGTCGTAGCTGCATATGAGGTCAGCCGAAAGCAGATCATGAAAAGCCGTTTTGCAGTCGACGTAGTTAAGCCAGACATTCGTATATGTGCAGAAATCCAACACCGTATTTTCCGAAAGGGGTATTTCCATTTTGTCAAAAACAAAAAGCAACAGCAACTTGTGCTGTGTGTTATCGACCAGTTGTCTTTGACCGGAAGCAGAATATAAAGTCGCGGATGTCATTACTCCCACCCCTTAGAAAAAAGCAACCTTCGAGCCGTAAGGTCCCGAGGTTCAGCTTGGATGTTTTTTTAGTATACTACATTTTTCCCCCGGAAGCAATGATTTTCGGGAACATTTTTTAAAAACAAAAAAACAATTTGCTTTCGTTGCTTGAAATATCGGTAGATATGTGCTACAATAAATATTATTTATTGCCGCGGCAGAAGCGCGGCGGGGGGACTATGGATGCGTATAATGCTTTTATGCACAGTCTTGATAATTATTCCGGCTGTTCTTTTTTAGTCGCCGGCAAAAGGCTTTCTCTTTTGCTCTCTGATTTTACTGCGGTTGAGGAATTTACTCTTTTCCTCCGCAATATTCTTCCCGCTTTCAATTACGCGGATGAATTTTCCCGCGCTTCCATACCTTTGGAACAAATTGGAGACAATGTCCGCAGCAAGCTTATCCTTCCGCGTCAGGAAAGCGTACGTTTTGCGTTTATCGTCTGTCTGCTCACGGAGATAGATTCTGGAAAAAGAGATTTCGTGCTTTTTCTCAGGGAGTATTTCGACTGCGGCGATACTCAGAAATCATTCGAATATTTCTGCAGGGAAATAATCCTTCCTTTCAGGGAGCTTTCCCGCGATCTTTACTCACGTTTGTCTGCAAACAGGAGTTTTCCGGCGAAAAACGAAAAACGCGACGCTTATACCGATATTCTTTCGCAAACTGCCCGCGATATTTCCGTCAGCCGGAATGCGAACCTGCTGATATCGGATATTTCAGTTATAGAAAGCGAACTGAAAGAAATACGTGCTCTCGGAAAGAAGATGAAAAAAGAACGTTCGGAAGAACTTGAAAATATCCTCGGATTTTTTTCCTATTCGGTGTATATGCAGAACGAATTATACATAGTTGCCGCGTTCACGGGGCTGAAGTATACTCTCCGCGCTTTTAAGATCGCGGAAACGCGCCTTAAAAAAACAGCTGATATTCTCGCAAAAAGGGGGATTACCGGATCAAAATGGAACTGGCCCTGTTAGGCAGAGATATAAGCTTATCTTTTTCACCGGCGCTTCACGCGCTGTTTGACTCGATGAGCGGAGAAAAAAACCTGTATTCTCTTATCGATGTCGGCAAACTCGGGAGATCCGTTTTTGAAAAGCTGAACCTGTTGGACGGATATAATGTGACGTCGCCTTATAAATGCGAAATGGCTTCGTTACTCGGCTGTCTTGATGATTCCGCGTTGTCGTGCGGGGCGGTGAACACGGTGGTTACATTGCGCGGCAAGGGTGAGCAGCCCGATGAAGGAGAGGTTCGTGGTAAAGGGTACAATACCGACGGAGCAGGTCTTTGCGAATACATAAGGGCTTCGGGGAAAAAGGCCGGGAGAGTACTGATAATAGGTTTCGGCGGAGCTGCAAAGGCTGCTGCCGATGCTTTTCTCCGCAGCGGGTCAGAAGTGAGCTTTGCGGTGAGAAACGTTGCCGGCATATGCGGCAAGGAGGCTTATATCAAAAGAGGGGCGGCTTTTTTTGCGCTGGGAAATGAAAGCGGAAAGTTTGATCTTCTTGTCAACGCCACACCTGTAGGCCGCCTGACGGACGGAAAGCTTGTCAGCGATCCCGCTTTGCTTATGACAGGCGAAGTCATCGACATGAATTACGGAAGGGAAAGTTTTTTATCGGCTCAATGCCGTCGTCTCGGAGTGCCGTATTGTGACGGCATCGGCATGCTTGTCTGGCAGGCGATATTGTCGAGGAGGATATGGGGGCTTATAGATCTCGGAAAAAGGGCAGATGAGGCGATCCATGAAATCAGAAGGATATGGAAAGACAAAAAATAACATTTGCGCCTTTAAAAAAACTTAAAGAGTTTGTAAGGACGGGTAAAAATTTCATAGTTTTTGACAGGAATACCTTTTCCCTATTTTCCGAAAAGATATTTTCTCTTACAGGCAGAACGGATCATTATGTGGTCGCTTCCGGAGAGGAAGGCAAGGATCTGTCGTCGGCGGTCGGCCTTATAAACGCTCTGTATGCGGCCGGGGTCAGAAAGGGAGATACTGTCATCGGAGTGGGCGGCGGCGTGGTAGGAGATGTTGCCGGGTTTGCCGCCATGGTGTATATGAGAGGGGTAAGGCTTGTGCTTGTGCCCACCACGCTGACCTCTATGGCAGATGCGGCGATAGGGGGAAAGAACGCTTGCAACCTGCAGGGAACAAAAAACATGATCGGGGGGTTCCGTCTGCCCGATCAGACTCTCATAGATATTTCCTTTCTTGAAAGCTTGCCTGAAAGGGAAGAGAAAAGCGGAGCGGGAGAACTTATCAAAACTCAGCTGCTCAGCGGTCTGCCCGTATTTGACACATACCTCTGTAACAGGGAAGAGGGTATACGTATGGCGGCGGAATACAAGCTCGGTATCATCGAAAAGGATTTTAAAGATACCGGGCTCAGACATATTTTGAATTTCGGTCATACCATAGGTCACGCCATAGAGTCAACGGAAGATTTCAAGGCTTCTCACGGAGAAGCGGTTGTGTCGGGAATGGAGCTGACGTTCGGAGTGGGGGAGTATCTCGGGATACCTTCGGGAGCTGAAGGTGAACTTTTCAGACTGATGTCTGCCGCGGGGATAAGCAGGTGCGGCAGATATGACGCTCGGTCTTTATACGAAAAAGCGACCATGGATAAAAAAAGCAGAGGAAGAGGAGTGGAAATGACATTTGTTCTGAAACCGGGCGTGCCTGTAATGGTCGGTGTGGAGTGGAGCGAACTTTCAGGGGGGATAACTTATGCGTGCAGATTACTTGATTAAAAGACGGGAACTCAGGGGGAGAGCGGCATACATGCCTTCAAAGTCACATGTGCAGCGCATAATGTTATGTAATCTTTTTTCCGATTTGCCTATGGATTTGAGGTTAGGCGGAGAATGCGAGGATATCGGACTTACGGCGCGCGCGTGCAAGAGCGTGACCGAAGGAGTTCCCGTTATATGCGGCGGTAACGCCACATTGTTCAGATTGCTGCTACCGATGCTGTGTCAGGCAAAGGGAGCGGGCGAGTTTTTGCTTTCCAAAAGACTTGCCGAAAGAATACGCGCCGATCTGAGTGACTTTGCTTCGGCTTTCGGTATAGAAATCAGAAGCGAAAGTCTTGGCGATACTGTCGTGATAAAAGCATTCAGGCGTTCGAGAGAACAGAGGATCTTTCTGCGCAGCACCCGATCTTCACAGTTTTTGAGCGGTGCGCTCATGGCTCTGCCTTTAGGCGGAAAGGGGGGCAGCATTACCGTTGAAGGAGAAACGGTTTCGAAAGGGTATGTCGATCTTACCGTAAAGACCATGAAAGATTTCGGGGTAAACGTCGAGAGAACGGGAAACGAGTATTTTGTGCCCGCCGGGAAATACGACAGAAAGAGTTCCGTATACTGTGAAAACGACTGGTCGTTAGCTGCCGTATGGCTGACGGCAGCTGCTTTGAGAGGAAATGTCACGGTATCGGGGTGCCCGGAGGATCTGCAGCCGGACAAGGCAGTAGTGGGGCTGCTTGAGGATATGGGAGCACGGGTGCTTAAGGGCAACAGAGAGGTCAATGTGAGCAGCGGAGACATCAGAGCTTTTTCCGCTGATGTGACAGACGTCCCCGATCTGGCGCTTTTGCTGGCGCTTTTGGCAGCTCATGCCGAGGGGGAGAGCAAAATATACGGCATGGAAAGGCTTCGTCTTAAGGAAAGTGACAGAGTAAAGGGCGCCTGTGCGCTTTTGAAGAGTCTCGGCGCTGAGTATTGCTACGAGGGCGGCGTGCTGACCGTAAAGGGCATACGCGGAGAGGATAAATGTCATTTTATGTCATTCGGGGACCACAGGGTGGCGATGGCATGTGCCGTAGCCTCTGCCAGACATGAGGTCTATCTTTCGGACGCGGATTGTGTCGGGAAAAGCTGTCTTGATTTTTATGAGCGTTTCAGAGAACTCGGAGGAGAATACGATGTCGTCTACATGGGGCAACAGGATCAGACTCACATTATTCGGTGAATCTCACGGCAGCGGCGTAGGGTGCGTGCTTGACGGGCTCCCTGCCGGAAAGGAACTTGACCTGAGCGTGCCGGAAAAACTTCTTACGCTAAGGAGCGCGTCAGACTTGTGGGATACGCCCCGCCGTGAAAAAGACTCGTATAAAATAGTGTCCGGAATGACCGGAGGAAAAACAAACGGCTTTCCGCTTACCGTGTTATTCGGAAATAATGACGCGGTGCGCACGGACGAAAGACTTGCAAGACCTTCGCATGCCGAGTATGCTATGACGCTCAGGTACGGCAGAGGATGCGATATCAGCGGCGGCGGACATTTGTCTGCAAGACTTACTCTTCCCATGGTTTTTGCCGGCGGAGTATGCGAGTCTTTGCTTTCGGAAAAAGGCATAGAGGTGGAAACTCACATACTCAGAACGGGTAATATCGAGGATCTTCCTTTCGGGGAAGACAGTGAAGTCAGGAAGGTGAAGGGGCTAAATGTGATCGATCCGGAAGCGGGCGAAAAAATGGCTGCTTTGCTTGCAAAGTGCAGGGAAGAGGGAGACAGCGTAAGCGGTATGGTGGAGTGCCGAGTCAGCGGAGTGCCCGGCGGGATGGGCGATCCTGTCTTTGAGGGCGCCGACTCGTTGCTTGCGGCGCTGATGTTTGCGATCCCGGCGGTAAAAAGTTTCGAGATAGGCGACGGTACTCTTACTCAGGGCTTCGGCAGTGAACTCAACGACGCTTTTGAATGCAAAGAGGGCGTTGTGCGCACCTCTACCAATCACAGCGGGGGAATGAACGGAGGGATCACAAACGGTATGCCTCTGATTTTCCGGGTGGGATTCAGACCGATCCCGTCCATAGCCAAGGCTCAGCGTTATCTTGACCTGAACGAGATGAAAACGGTCATGGTCACAGGGAAAACGAGAAGCGACGTGTGTGCCGCGGTACGGGGGAATGCAGTCGTACATGCGGCAGCGGCTTTATGTGTATACGAGCTTTATCTGAGGAAGTATGCGTTTGGTGAATGTTGAGGTTGCTGAGTGATAAAGAGCGGCAAGCTATGAGGTTGCATAGGTAAAAGGGGAAGGATCATGGCGGATAGGGAAAGAAACGAATATTTAAAAGCGATGGAGTCAAGGCACTCCGTAAGGAGATATAAAGATCAGCCCTTGACAGAAGAAGTCAAAGCGACTCTCATGCGCGAGGTAAAAAGAAGTTCTGAAGAAAGCGGACTCGATTTCAGACTTGTGACTGACGAGCCTGAAGCTTTCGGCAACTTGCTTGCCCATTACGGCAGGTTCGAAAACGTGCAGAATTATATAGCTGTTTTCGGAGAAAAGAACGAAGAATCTTATGAAAAACCGGCTATTACGGCGAAAGGATTGTACTTGAATCACAACTTGCGGGGTTGAATACGTGCTGGGTGGCGGCATCCTGTTCAAAGAAAACCGTCAGGAAGCAATGCGGAAGAGAGGATCTGCTCTGCGTGATAGCTCTGGGTTACGGCGCTGAAACCGGAAAACCTCATAAAAGCAAGCCTCTGCGTCAGCTTTATGAAAGCAAGGGAAATGTCCCATTGTGGTTTAATAACGGAGTAAAAGCCGCCTCTCTTGCGCCCACGGCTATGAATCAGCAGAAATTTTGTTTCACCTTCGATGAGGATGCGGTGAAAGTGCATGCACTGCACGGGTTTTATGTGTATATAGACCTGGGTATAGTCAGATTTCATTTTGAAGCGGCAACTGGCAGAAAGGTCAGTCCTTTGTTCAGAAAACAGCTTTGATTTTAATAAGTTTACCGTTCTGTCGTTGTTCCCGGCAGCCGAAAAATCTTTTTAATGAACGCAACTCACCGTGAGCTGCGAAGGTTTTTGAGAGAACGCAACACACCGTGAGAAACAAAGGTCGTTTCAGTTAAGGCAGTAACGTACGGCTGTAAAATCACTTATGAAAATTCAACACGCCGTTCTTCTGGAAAATTTTATAATGAACGCAACACACCGTGAGAAACGAAGGTTATTTCAGTGAATATAATGCGCCGGGCGGCTGAAAAAATACGTGTCGGAATTTCGTGATATAACTGAAAATTACGGAAGTTTTTCACTCAATGTTGTAATTTATCGTTTCGGGGCGAGAAAATAGATCTTTTGGCGTTTTATATGATTGCGGACGAGCGTCCGATATGTTATACTGTAATCGGAATCATTCCGAATTATTTTTTTATATACCGCAGTTGCGGGAGGAGGGAAGGATGTTTGCAAAAAGGAGCGACGGTAAAGCCGTTAAGGTGGATCCGTATACGAAACTGCCGCCGCACATAATGTCCAAGAGATCGGACGCTTTGAATTTTGCGAAAGTAAGTCTGAGGTGCGAGGGGATAGACGAATTCGTAAAGAAGGAGCGTGCGCGGACAGGTTCTTTTTATAGTTATCTTGATATAGTAATAGCGGCGGCCGTAAGGCTTTTTGCCGAGAGGAAGGCTTTGAACCGGTTCGTGAATGCCGGGCGTATTTATCAAAGAGATCATATTTATGTAAGTTTTGTAATAAAGCGTTCGTTGAAGGATACCGCTTTTGCTACTGCAGTCAAAGTGGAGTTTAACGGCAGTGAAACTATCGAAGAGGTTAAAAACAAAATCGAGGGCGTCATTGAAAAAACGAGCGGAAAAAACGACGCCAACAGGGTGGATACCACAGCCGCTTTTATGGCAAAAGCTCCTAACTTTGTTATAAGGCTGATGTGGTGGACGTTGAAAAAGCTTGATAAATGGAATATGCTTCCCAAGTCGCTTATAAAAACGAGTCCGTTTCACACTTCGCTTTTCATTACGAACATGAAATCCATAAAGACAGATTATATTTATCATCATTGTTACGATTTCGGAACCACAGGCATATTTTTCGGAATGGGTAAAGAACAGATGGTTCCGGTGGTGGAAGGCAATACGGTTGTGCCGGGCAAGGTGATGACGATAGGAGTGGTTACGGATGAGCGGTTCTGCGACGGACTGTACTTTGCCAACAGTCTGAGAGAGATGAAAAGGTTTTTCGATAATCTGGATCTGCTCCTTGAGCCGTATCATGACGAGCAGGTGGACGCCGTGATAGCTGCTGATAAAGCCGCGGCTGAAAATAAGGCGAAAAAAGCCGGAAAGAAATAAAAGATCAGATAAATAAAGAAAAACATCAGACAAACAAAAAGAGATAAAAGTTCAAACATAAGGAAAACGTTCTGCAGAAAGCGGGGCGTTTTTTTACAAAAAAAACAGAAGCCGAAGCGTGTGGGTTCCGCTTCAGCTTCTTACACAAGGAGGTTAAATAATGTGCGCGGTGTGCTTGTTTTTTTGGACGCACATATTTCCTGAGTACATATTATCATAATTCAAAATGTAAGTCAAGTAAAATTTGGAAAATTTTATTATAATTCGTAAAATTTTTATTAAATATCTGAAATATTATATTTTACAAAAAATTGAAAAAAACAAAAAAAAGAAAACCATGTCAAATCATGTAAAAAAGGAAAAACGTGACCTTTTGCAGGTGCGGTAAAGGGTAATATTGTTTCATGAGCAAGCATAAAATATTGCATACCTTTACAGGGAGGCAGATATGGAAAGCGAAAAAAGCAATGTAACGGAGATCATTGAAGAGTTGAAAGCCACGCCTGCGGCTGCGGAGTGTGTGAATCACGGTGAAAACATAGCAGTGGAGAATGATTGGTTGGAGATGAGGTATACGGCTGATCGTACTGATGTAAAGAAGGAGAGCCGAGAGGAAAAGCAAGAGAAGAGAGTCAGGCGGAGGATGCGTAAAGAGCCGGAGGAGCGAGCGGAGAGAAGTGACGGAAAACTGAAGGGAGTATTCACGGCGAAGAAGGTTGTTGCGGCGTTGTTAGTGATAGTGGTGTTAGCAGCTGCCGGAGTTTTTTTCATGGCGGAGGAAGGCTGGGCGGAAGAACTGAGGAGTGCTGCGCTTGCGGTGTTCGGTGCCGACTCGGACATAAATGTCATGACGCTGTCTGCAACTACGGACATAGACAGTATAAGTGAAGGAGACGTAGTTGTGAAGGGGGGCAGGCTGGTGTTGACTCTGACTTCCGGGAAGGTGTGTGAAGTTACAGACAGCAGCGTGTCAATCCAGGCGGATAAAAACACGGTCGTAGTATACGGAAATATGAGTGAGATAGCCGTAGTGGCGGGAGCCGACGTAAACGAATTCGATATACTTGGCAGGTATGAAGAGATGACCACCATAAATGTATATTATCGCGGAGTCAAGATCACGGATATCGTCGAAGCGAACAGGCAATTGGTATGGCAGGTATAGGAGGGATAAAGAAGGAGATATCGCCGGTATTGTTGTTTGCAATGGCTCTGGCGCTCGGGCTGGGCAGATGGCAGACGGTAACGGCTTACATAATAAGTGTGTCGCTGCATGAGCTGACGCACTTTTTTACGGCGGAAAAATTGGGCTACAGATGCACTGAACTTAAGATCGGACTGACAGGCGCCGTTTTATACGGTGATTTCGAGGCGCTTCCGCCCAAGGACGAAGTTGCTATCGCGTTGTCTGCTCCTCTGATGAATATCGGGGCAGGACTTGTATTTACGGCGTTATGGTGGATGATCCCGGAAAGTTATATTTACACGGATATACTGACTAATGTCAATTATGCTTTCGGGCTTATCAATCTTTTGCCGTTTTATCCTCTTGACGGCGGCCGTGCGGCAGTCGCTCTGCTTTCCGAGAGGCTGGGACACAAAAAAAGTCTGAAAGTCACGGCGGCAGCAGGGGGAATAGTCGGAGCAGCGGGCGGCGTGGCGTTTTTTATCGGGGCATTGACGGGAAAACTGAATATAACTCTCGGAATTTTCTCTTTATATGCGTCAGTGAGTGCTGTCGGGATAAAAAAGGAAAGTGTTTATACCAGACTGATGTTTTCCGATGTTGCGGGTTGGAGACTCAATCGAGGGACGTCAGTTTATTTTGTAGCGATGAATGGTAAGAAAAGCATTTTTGATGCGCATAAAAAATGCAGGTCGAATAAACTGTGTATAATAAAGGTTTATTCCGACAGATTTCCCTATGAGCCGCTCGGGGAAGTGAGCGTGATGCAACTGGAGGAGGCCTTGATCAGTTTGCCGTCTGATACGCAGTTAAAAGATCTTCTGAAGGAAAAAAGTAAGTTCACCGGAAAAATATGAAAGCCTGTTAAAACAGTTGACACTTTGAGGATCGAAGGGTATGATACTCATGCTCGGACAAGCACAGAGGAATGCAAAACCGGCCGGAAGGGCGGAATATCTTTCTGAAGTCGTATAAATCGAAGGGAGCGTATGAAAGTAAGACAGCGTTTAAGCGAAAAACAGCTTTTCTGAAATCGTATAAATCGAAGGGAGCGTATGCATTATCGCATTATCCGGAGACGCGTGTTTTATACAATAAATGCGGCAGTTCCGGATTTTATTCTGTGCGCAAGACAAAAGCAAAGGAGAAACCATGGCGGAAATCAAAGAAAAAACACGTTCGCTTACAGAGGGTAAACCTTTAACACTTATTCTCGCTTTCGGGCTGCCTATTCTTATAGGCGATTTGTTTCAGCAGCTTTATAACCTCGCCGACGCAATAATCGTCGGAAGGCTCCTCGGGACCGAGGCTTTTTCTTCCGTCGGATGTACGGGGAGCATTACCTTTTTTATATTGGGATGCGTTCAGGGCATGGCAGTCGGTTTCTCCGTGATCACTGCACAACGCTTCGGAGCAAAAAGGATAGAGGATGCAAGGAAAAGCTTTGTGGCTACCATATGGCTTGCCATTATGGTGTCGGTGGTATTTACGGCGATCTTCGCACCACTTGTTATGCCTATACTCAAGCTCCTCAGAACTGACGAACTTTTGATAGACAATGCCTATAATTACCTCTTTTACATAATGCTGATAGGTATAACCACATCGATGTTCTTTAACGTGTTTTTTGCGTCGATGAGAGCGCTGGGAGACAGCAGAACTCCTTTGTATTTTCTTATTGCGGCATGTATTATAAATATAGTGCTTGACCTGGTTTTTATAGCCGTGTTCAATATGGGCGTTGCGGGCGCATCGTTGGCCACTGTCATTTCACAGGGACTTTCGGCAATAATGTGCTTTATTTATATGAGGAAGAAATTTCCCGTTCTGAGGATAGGATTCAAGGACTTCGTGTGGGATACAAAAGAGATCCTGCTTCACGCTAAGATCGGTTTTCCGATGGGCTTTCAGATGTCCATAATAGCCATAGGCTCCATTTCGGTGACCTTTGTGGTCAACACCCTCGGGACCGCCGCCGTGGCTGCATTTACTTCTTCGGTGAAAATAGAGAATATCGTCACCGCTCCCCTTAAAAGCTTCGGTGCAGCAATGAGCGCTTTCGTAGGGCAGAATTACGGAGCCGGCAAAATCGGACAGGCTAAAGAGGGAGTTAAAAAATGCCTCTTTCTCAATATCGCTATAGGTGTCACGGTCGGAGCCCTCGTCATAATCTTCTATGAGCCCCTCACACGCTTCTTTATCGGCGACAACAGCGGTTCGATAAACCCCGAAGAGATACTGGAGTTTGCAAAACAATATATCATTGTGACTTGCTCCAATTATTGGATACTCGCCACCATTTTCGTCCTCAGAAATTCTATTCAGGGCCTCGGAAACAGCTTCGTGCCTACGATAGCAGGCGTAGGAGAGCTCGTTATGCGTGTAGCGGGTGTGTTCTGCCTTTCGCCGTGGATAGGCTTTTTAGGCGCTTCGATCGCTAACCCGATGGCTTGGCTGGGTTCATTTATTCCTTTGACTGTTTCATATGTGCATTTGATGCGTAAACTGACAAAAGAAGGCATAAAAGCAGTCGTATGAAAAAGTCGTATGAAAAACA
>UMHQ01032828.1_pt1 | contig 21103 bp, 16 predicted proteins | sample 1965531 | NCBI WGS metagenome assembly UMHQ01 (sample SAMEA4836098, study PRJEB28245) | human gut metagenome | biome: gut microbiome; material: fecal sample | place: Denmark | collected 2008
CATGACCCGCAACGACGTGGCTCAGCTGGTGCTGAACACCCTGGAGGCCGGCACTGTTACCGCCTCCACCGACGGCAGCTGGAGCATCGGCGACGTGACCATCGTTAACAACGTTACCTACAACTATGTTACCAGCAACTCCAGCTATGCGGAGTCTATCCACAGCGTGAAGTCCACCAGCAGCACCTCCGACGCCGACCGCTTCGTGGTGGAGCTGGGCGAGCAGCTGTACCAGGGCGACCTGCGTCTGCGTGAGGGTACCACTGACGACTTCGGCCGTCCTTCCCGCACCTGGTCCTATGAGAACAGCGAGATCGGCACCTATGCCGACACTCCCGACCTGACCTATACCGCCAAGGTGGAGGCCGGCGACATCTACAAGGATTTGGGGCTGGGCAGCAGCGTCAACAAGAACAACGTCACTGTGTATGTCAATGGCGTGGAGGAAGACGACCTGGCTCTGTCCATCCGCAAGGGCAGCGACGATAAGGTTGGCGAGTCTGCCAACGGCGTGCTGACCGAAGTCTACTACGACGAGGAGGCCGACACTGTCCTGGTCGCGCAGATCCACACCTATGTGGGTACTGTGGTCCGCACTGTGGAAGCCACCGACAACCGCGACGCCTATGTGGTGATCGCTCCCGAGGCCCCCATCGGAACCGGCCTGACCGCCCCCATCAGCGGCAACGAGCAGTTCGAGACCGACGAGGACTTCGATGACGAGGCCTATGTGCTGTACACCTATTCTGAGTCTGCTGACGAGATCAAGTCCGTGCAGCTGGCTGAGGAGGTCACCGGCACTGTGACCCGCGCCGAGAACGACAGACAGAATGAGGAAGACGCCAAGGCTCTGACCATTGACGGCACCCGCTACACCGACTCCCTGATGGTCGCCGGCGAGAAGCTGGGCGACATCTCCGTGGACGAGGAGTACATTGTCTATCTGGATTCCTACGGCTACATGATCTATGTGGAGCGCATCGACGAGATCGGCGACTACGCTCTGCTGTACAACATTGACAGCGGCAGCCTGTTCAACTCCAACAAGGCCGCTCTGATCTTCGCCGACGGCACCAGCGCCATCGTCAACACCGCTGAGGACTACAGCGAGGTCGAGGAACTGAACTACGACTTTAACGGCGACGGCAAGGTGGACAGCACCGACCAGACTGGCTGGGATAGCAGCTACGGCTCTCGTAAGGCTCCTGTCATTGTCACCTACCGCGTAGACAAGGACAACGTGTACACCCTGCGCGCTGCCAGAGGTTACCAGGATAGCAAGAACGCCGCCATCAATGAGACCGACATGCTGCTGGTCAACGACAAGGCCGGCATCACCGGTCTGCCTGTGGACCCCGTAACCGCCAACAGCGCTACCACCTTCGTGATCCGCGACCCCGAGACCCGCAACTACAACAAGATCGGCGACTGGACTTCCTATGTGGGCATCAAGAACGCCCCGTCCATCGACATCCGCGATCTGGATAACACCACGACCCGCACTGCCGCTAATGAGAGCTCTGAGATGGCCGACGTGTACTACTACTGCAAGAACGGCCGGATGGTCACCATCATGTTCGTGGTGCCCGACGCCGAGGTCGTGGTCGAGGACGGCGTGAACAAGAATATCTACCTGTCCAGCCGCGACGTGTCCAACCTGATCCACGACACCAACTACAGCGTCAGCTACTATGAGTACAACGCGGTTGTGGACGGCGAGCCCACCACTGTGATGGTCGCCTCTGACGTCAAGGTGAACGGTGCTACCCAGTCTGAGATTGCCGCCGGCCAGCTCAGCGGAATCTATGGCCGCTACACCACCAACAAGGACGGCATCATCACCAGCCTGACTTCCGGCACCGCTTACACCAGCGTGAACGATGAGAGCGGCATTATCAACGGCCTGGCGGGCATCGACAAGGTGTCCAAAGAGTACACCATCCTGGTGGGTAAGAATGCCTCTGGCTACGATTACACCATCACTGTGGACGAGGATGCCGACATCTTCTATGTGGATGTGGACGGCGACGTGAACGTCAGCTCCTACAGCGGCATCGCTATCGACGATGACGACCTGGTGTACGCTGTGGTCGACGACTACATGGTCCAGACCCTGGTGATCTTCGAGGTGGACACCACCAACGACGCCCGCGGCTCTGTGTCCGTCACTCCGACTGGCACCATTAACGCTGTTGTGGGCGACGCGAGCGTGGTTCTGACTGCCAACGCCACCGGCGCTACTACCCGCGACGAGATCGTCAGCTATCAGTGGTACTCTGATAATAACCCGGCTGACAACACCGTCAACTCCAAGACCGGTGCTGTGTCCAATGCCACCAAGCTGAACGGCGAGACCGGCCGCACCCTGACTATCTCCACCGCCCAGGCCAGCAGCGCCCATTACTTCTGCGTTGTGGAATTCTACAACGACCGCGTGACCGGCCAGGATACCGTCTATGTGGGCAGCAGCAACGCTGTTCAGGTAGTTGTGAGTGAGGCTCCTATCGCTGACATGAAAGTCCGAGTAAGCTATCGTCTCTCTGATGGTACCGAGGTCGCTGAGGAGATCAGAACCGTTCCTGCTACTTCTGCCAATGGTGATAATGAAGTCGTTGTGGCAGCCGATCTGAGCAAGATTACTGGATATTCTATCAAGGGCCTGTCCAGCAAGACCATTGAGTATCAGGCTGGCGAGAGAGTTACCGTGGAGTTCACTGTAGAGCTGACTAACTACTCTCTGACCGTGGCCTCTGACGCTGTTCCTGGTGACTATACTACCAGTGGTGCTCCTGCTACAGCGACTTATGGACAGACTGTAACTCTTACTGTCACTGCTACTGACAATTTGAGCGGAAAGCAGGCTTATACCAGCTGTGAAGTTGCCGGTATTCCTGCCACTGTTCAGTTTGTAAATGACGGCGACGGTAGCAGCACTCCTGCGGTGTATAAAGTTACCTTCACTATGCCTGCTCAGAACCTGAATGTTGGTACTGGTGCGATTAACAACTGGAAGCTTTAATTGTAGCCCTTAGTATCTCAAAATGAGAATGAGAGAAGCCCCGCTCCCGTTTGGGAGCGGGGCTTCCCTTATTCATTTACAGCCCCAAATCTCCAATGCGGTACCGGCTTGAAATGTAGTCTTTGATGCGCCAAATTCCAGTCTGCTCAGCATGTTATACGGTTTGTTGATCTGTGCCTGGCCGATGTTATTGTTCAAGGGCCAAAATTGGCAGATGGCATTGCTGTCCCCGTGGAAGGTTGGGTAAAGGCGGAGCGTAAACTCACCGGTTTTATCAAAGCCCATAGCAGAAGAAACGCCATCCGTAAAATAGAGGTAAATGTGGTAATAATCGCCGCTCGCCCTGACCGGACGAAAAATAATATGGATGACGGCCCACTGATCCCAGTCAATGTCAGAAAAATAAACCCTTGCCCATTCGGTATCGTCTTCAAGAACATCCCGGCGGATCAGCTTGGTCCCCGCCTTCTCCTCCAGGGCCGCGTCGGCCTGGGTGCGGGCGGCGGTCTCCGCCGCTAGGACGCTCTGGTCCGCCTTGGCCGCCACGGTCTGAGACAGGGAGGACACGGTGGAGGCGTCCGCCTTCTGGTTCACTGCCGCAATTAAGGTGTTTACGGCGGACTGGTTGGCCTTCTGCACCACCTGGTCGGACAGGGATTTCAGCGCCGTGTCCACCTTGGCGTTGTCTTGGTTGAACTCCACCCGCTGAACCGCATCGGCGGGTTCCCACTGGTTCAGTTGATAATTGGTCGTTTGATTGGTCGCCATAATAAATTCCTCCTTATTTGAGTTGGTGCCAGGCTTCCCCCTTCCAGGGGGAGTCGGCCTTCCCCCCCTGTGGGGGGAAGGCTTTGGGGCCGTTCAAATAGGGAGGAATTCGGCGCTTTGTGGGACGTTTGGATACATATATTGGGAATTGGGGCGGAGTGCGCCTGTTGGGGGGCGGGCGGCCCGGGTGTACCGGTCCTAGAAGGGAGGGGGTGGGAGTCTGCCCCCTCATCCGGCCCTCCGGGCCACCTTCCCCCCGAGGGGAAGGCTTTTTGGGGGAACCCCCTCATTCGCCCCTAAAGGGGAAGGTTTTCGGGCGGCTGATAGCCGCCCCTACAGAGAGAAATCCTCTGGGGCGGGCGGGGGAGGGCACCCGCCCCTACGGTGGAGTTTAGGCTGAAAACGGCGGGCGCACAATGCGCGCCCCTATAGGAGAGGGAACGGGAACCTGACCCCTCATCCGCCCCCTTCGGGGGCACCTTCCCTATCCCCTCTGTCCCTTCGGGACATCTCCACTTGACAAGGGGAGTCGGCCCCCAGGGGGAAGGCTTAGGAAAAACAAAAAGGGACAGGTCTGGGACCTGTCCCTTAAAACGCAGAGGCGAAACGCAGTTTCGCAGAACGTTCTTTTGCCTACTTTTCTTTCAAGAAAAGTAGGGGGCGAAACGCAGTTTCGCATAAAATTTCTTTGGTTCCTTTCTTTTTCAAAGAAAGGAACTGCCTTATTCCTTCTCGATGTCCATCATCAGGCCCACCCGGCGGGCGTGGCGGCCGCCCTCGAACTGGGTGTTCAGAAATACGTCTACAATGCGCTCGGCCATGTTGGGGCCGATGATCCCGGCACCCATGGCCAGCATGTTGGCGTCGTTGTGGCGGCGGGTCATCTCGGCGGAGTAGGGGTCGCCGCACAGGGCGCACCGGATTCCCTTCACCTTATTGGCGGAGATGGAGATGCCGATGCCGGTGGTGCAGATGACAATGCCCTTCTCGCACCGGCCGTCCGCCACGGCCTGGGCCGCCGCCTTGCCGAAAACGGGGTAGTCGCAGCTCTCCTCGCTGTCGCAGCCGCAGTCCAGGACGCTGAGGCCCTTGGCGGTGAGATAGGCCTTGATGTGCTCTTTCAAACGGTAACCGCCGTGATCCGAAGCAATGGAAATCATATATTATTCCTCCTCCACAAAACAAAACGGGGATCATGTTCCCCTTCATTTTATTTCATTTTTCCCCATTTTGCAAGGGGTTCCGAGAAAATGTCCGCCGCCTCCGGCGGCGGAGCATATCTGTAAACGGCTATTTTGCAAGGAGACGAGACCAGCCGCCTCCGGCGGCGGAACATATCTGCAAGGGAAAGCCGCCCTCCTGAAAACGTAGGGGAAAAGAAGGCCCGCCGCACGGTGTGCGGCGGGCCTTTGTGTTACAGACGGGTGGGCACATGCCAGATATCGCTGGCATAGTCCCGGATAGACCGGTCGGCGGCGAAGATGCCGGAACGGGCGATGTTGATGAGAGACATCTGGTTCCAGAGCTTGCGGTCGGCGTAGGTCTCGATGGCGCGGCGGTGGGCCTGGCAGTAGCTGTCAAAGTCGGCCAGGAGCAGGTACTCGTCGGCCGGGCTGCCGCCCGCACCCACCAGGAGCCGGTCGGCAATGTCGTTGTAGTCCACACCGTCGCCGAAGCCGGCGCGGATCTGATCCAGCACCCGCTTGATGGCCGGGTTGCTGTTGTAATAGTTGGCGGGGATATAGCCCTGATTCTTCAGCTGAACCACCTGGTCGGCGGTGAGGCCGAAGAGGAAGATATTCTCGTCGCCCAGCTGCTGGTGCATCTCCACGTTGGCGCCGTCCAGGGTACCGATGGTCAGGGCGCCGTTCATCATGAACTTCATGTTGCCGGTGCCGCTGGCCTCCTTGCCGGCGGTGGAGATCTGCTCGCTGATCTCAGAGGCGGGCATGAGCTTCTCCGCCAGGGAGACCCGGTAGTTCTCCAAAAAGACCACCTGAAGCTTATCTTTGCAGATGGGGTCGGCGTTGATCTGGGCGGACAGGGAGTTGATGAGCTGGATGATCTTCTTGGCCACGTGGTAGCCGGGGGCCGCCTTGGCGCCGAAGAGGAAGGTCTGGGGAGTGAACTCCATGTTGGGGTTATCCCGCAGCTGGTTGTACAGGTGGATGATGTGCAGCACGTTCAGAAGCTGCCGTTTGTACTCGTGGAGGCGCTTCACCTGCACGTCAAAGACCGCGTCGGTGTTCAGCACCACGCCGGACTCCCGGGCCACGTAGGCTGCAAAGCGGCGCTTGTTCTCCTTCTTGATGGCCTCCAGCTGGGAGAGGACGCTCTGGTCGTCCTTGTACTTCTCCAGGCCGCGGATGGCCTCCGGGTGGAGCAGATAGTCGTCCCCACCGGTGCACTCCTTCACCAGGGCGTCCAGCTTGGGGTTGATCTGGGACAGCCAGCGGCGGTGGTCCACACCGTTGGTCACGTTCTTGAACTGCTCCGGACGCATGGTGTAGGCGTCGTGGAACACGTCCTGCTTCAAAATCTCCGAGTGGAGGGCGGACACGCCGTTCACCGCGTAGCAGGCGCACACGCACAGGTTGGCCATGCGCACCTCGCCGTTCCAGATAATGGCCATCTTGGAGACCTTGCTCTGGTCGCCGTGGAAGTGCTGCTCCAGCGTACGCTGATAGCGGGCGGCGATCTCCTTCAAAATCTGCCAGATACGGGGCAGGAGGTTCTCAATGAGCCCCTGGGGCCAGCGCTCCAGGGCCTCGGCCAGGACGGTGTGGTTGGTATAGGCCACCGTGTGGGTGACGATGTTCCAGGCGTCGTTCCAGCTGTAACCCTCCACGTCCAGGAGAATCCGCATGAGCTCGGGAATCACCAGGGTGGGGTGGGTGTCGTTGATCTGGATGACGTGCTTCTCGTGGAAGTTCCGCAGGGTGCCGTACTGAGCCCGGTGCTGGCGCACGATGGACTGGACGGTGGCGGAGACAAAGAAATACTGCTGCTTCAGGCGCAGGGACTTGCCCTCGTAGTGGTTGTCGTCGGGGTAGAGCACCTTGGCGATGACCTCGGCCATGGCCTGCTGCTCTACCGCCTTCAGATACTCGCCCCGGGAGTAGTAGCTCATATCCACAGGGACAGGGCTCTTGGCGTCCCACAGGCGCAGAGTGTTGGTGTGGCGGGTCTTATAGCCGGCGATCTCCATGTCCCGGGGGATGGCCAGGACGGTGGTGTAGCCCACGTGCTCCGGGTGGTTGACCCCACGCTCGTCCCAGTGGTCCACTACCTTGCCGCCGAAGCGAACCTCCTCGGTCTCATCCACCTTGGGGATGAGCCAGGCGTCGCCCAGGCCCAGCCAGTTGTCGGCCTGCTCCACCTGCTTGCCGTCCACGATCTTCTGCTTGAAGATGCCCAGCTCGTAGCAGATGGTATAGCCGGTGGCGGGGATCTCCAGGGTGGTCATGGAGTCCAGGTAGCAGGCGGCCAGACGGCCCAGGCCGCCGTTGCCCAGGCCGGCGTCCGGCTCCTTCTCAAACAGGTCGGAGGCGGAGAAGCCCAGGTCCTCCAGCGCGTCCTTCAGGGTATCCAGAAGGCCCAGATTGTAGGCGTTCTTTTCCAGGGAACGGCCCATCAGAAATTCCAGAGACAGGTAGTGAACCTGGCGCTGCTGGCCCTCCCACACCTGATTGCCTGTCTCCATCTGGTGGCTGGACATGATGTCACGGAGCACCAGCGCGCAGGCCTTGAACATATGGTTGGGGGTGGCGTCATCCACGTCGCGCCCAAAGTTGCGGCGGAGCTTGCCGACGATCATCTCGGTAAGCTGGGCCTTGGTATATTCAGCCATTCGGAATGCCTCCCGTTTCACAAAATCAAATCAAAGGGAATTGGAAAGATTTTTCCCTACCCGGTGATATTGTATCAGATTTTCCAGGGAGCGTCAATGTACAGAAGAGTGCAAAAGCGGGGAGGATTTTCCCGGTTCCATGCTGTTTTGACAAGGGCTCCCGGCATTGGGAAATGGAAAGCCCTCCGCCGGAGCGGAGGGCTTTGGAGACCGGTCTCAGCCGGAAATGCGCTGGTAAATATCGATGTATTCCTGGGCGGAGTGGTCCCAGCTGAAGTCGGCGGTCATGCCTTCCTTCTGCAGGCCGCGCCAGGCCTCCTTGTTGTTGTGGTACAGATCCACAGCCTCCCGGATGACCCAGAGCATATCCCCGGCGTTGATATCCGAGAAGGTAAAGCCGCGGCCGGTGCCCTCGAACTTGTTGTAGGGCAGGACGGTGTCCTTCAGGCCGCCGGTCTCCCGGACCACGGGCACGGTGCCGAAGCGCATGGCGATCATCTGGCTCAGGCCGCAGGGCTCGCTGATGGAGGGCATGAGGAAGATGTCGGCGCCGGCATAGATCATGTCGGAGAGGGGGGCGGAGTAGGTGATCTGGGCGGAGAAGCGGCCGGGATACTGGCGCTGGGCATTGCGGAAGGCCTCCTCGTACTGCCAGTCGCCGGTACCCAGCACCACCATCTGCACATTCATCTCCATGATCTGATGGAGCACGTCGGTGACCAGAGAGAAGCCCTTGTGGCCCACCAGACGGGAGACGCAGGCGATAATGGGGGCGGATTCGTCCTCCCGCAGGCCCACCGCCTTCTGGAGGGCCAGCTTGCAGGCGGTCTTGCCCTTGGCGGGGTTCTTGGCGGTGAAGTTGGCCGCCAGGCCGGGCTTCTTGGCCGGATCGTAGAGGGCCATGTCAATGCCGTTGAGGATGCCCTGGAGCTTGCCGCTCTGCTGGTTGATGACCGCGTCCATGCCGTGGGCATAGAAGGGCATACGCAGCTCCTGAGCGTAGGTGGGCGACACGGTGGTCACATAGGTGGAGGCCATGATGGCGCCCTTCATCAGGTTCACATCTCCGTGGAAGGCCAGCATCCCCTCGTTGAAGTAGTTGCGGCCCAGACCGATGACATCCTCCAGCACCTGGTCGCCGTAACGGCCCTGATACTCAATGTTGTGGATAGTGAACACGCTCTTGGCATTGCCCAGCTGGGGGATGCGGTACTTGTCCTCCAGCAGGTAGACGGGTACCAGAGCGGTCTGCCAGTCGTTGCAGTGGATGATGTCGGGCCACCAGTCCAGCTGTCCCGGCGTCTCGATGACGGCCCGGGAGAAGTAGGCGAACCGCTCGCAGTCGTCGAAGTGGCCATACATCTGCCAGCGCTTGAAGTAATACTCGTTGTCCACAAACCAGTAGGTGACCCCGTCCCGCTCCAGCTGGAAGATGCCGCAGTACACCTGCCGCCAGGACAGCGTGACGTTGAAATACTTCAGGAAGGTCATCTGGCTGCGCCACTCCCCGCTGACGCCCTCGTACAGGGGGAGAATAACCTTGACCTCATGGCCGGCCTGGGCCAGAGCTTTGGGCAGGGAGCCGGCCACATCGGCCAGACCGCCGGTTTTGATGAAGGGCACCGCTTCCGAGGCGGCAAACAGGATTTTCATAGTAAGACCCCTTTCTCCAGACAAATTTACAGACGAGACCGCCGGGGGGACAGGGCAGGAACTGCACCGCCTCCCCGGCGGGAACAATGTAGGATTACACCACGGAGCCCTTGGCGATGGCCAGAGGATAAGTGAGATGGCCCATCAGCATGCGGTCCTGGTTGACGGTGACGTCCTTGTCGGTGATCACATAGGACAGAGAGGCGCCGCTCTTGACCACAGTGCCCTGCATCAGCACGCAGTTGGACACTTTGGCGCCCTTCTCGATGACCACGTGCCGGGAGACGATGGAGTTCTCCACCTCGCCCTCGATGAGGCAGCCGTCGGCCACCAGGGAGTGGATGGACTTGGCGTCGGGGCCGTAGTAGGTGGAGGGGCTGGAGCGGTCCTTGGTGCGGATGGGCCGGGCGGGGTTGAACAGGTCGTCCCGCACGGCGGGGTCCAGCAGGTCCATGGAGCGCTCGAAGTAGCCGCTCACCGACTGGAAGCGGGCCACATAGCCCTGGTGCACGTAGGACATGAGCTTCAGGGTCTTCAGACGGGGCTGGAGCACGCCGCGGCTGAAGTTGATGATGTCATGGGCGGCGCAGTAGTCCACCATATCCAGCAGCAGCTTCTTGGAGAGGATGTAGACCTCCAGGCTCTCCAGCGTCTTGTCCGCGGCCACCGGGTGGACGGACAGGTCGGTGACCCGGCCCTCCTCATCCACCTCCACGTACTCGGAGAAGCGGGGAGCGCCCTTCAGGGTGGGGGTGCACACCATGGTCACATCGGCCCCGGTGTCGATGTGCTGCTGGAGCACCTCGGCCACCGGCAGGTTCACCGCCATGTCGCCCCAGGCCAGAATCACATACTCCTGGCGGATGTTTTCCAGATAGTCGGCCACGCCGGCCAGGGCGTCCATGTTGCCCCGGTACTCGCCGCCCCGCTCCGCATAGCCGAAGGGGGGCAGGATGCGCAGGCCGCCGTGGCGGCGGGACAGCTCCCAATCCTTACCGGAGCCCACGTGGTCCAGCAGGGACTGATAGCTCTGATGTACAATGATGCCCACGTCGGTGATGCCGGCGTTGACATAGTTGGAGAGCATGAAGTCCACCAGGCGGTACCGCCCGCCGAAGGGCAGGGAGCAGGTGTTCCGGGGACGGGTCAGCTCCCCCAGGTTGGCGTCGGACCGGTACGCAAAAATGATGCCGTGCAGGTCGTTCATGCCTGCTCACCTCCTTTCACATCTTCCCGGATCATGGCGCTTGGCTTCACAACCGCCTTGTCTCCGATGGCAACGCCGCCGCCTACCACGGCAATGCCCCAGTCCGGGTCCTCACTGGGGGGCGCGCCGATGGTGGCCTCCTCCCCGATGACGGCGTTCTCCGCCACAATGGCGTAGGCCACAACGGCCCCCTTCTTCACCACCGCGCCGGGCATGAGGATGGAATACTGGACGTCGGCTCCTTCCTCCACCGTGACGGAGTGGAAGAGTACCGAGTTTTCCACCGAGCCGTCCACCTGACAGCCGCCGGTGACCAGAGAGTGGGAGATCTGGGCGTTGGGGCCGGTGACGTGGGGGGGCTTGATGGGGCTGCGGGCGTAGATGGGCCAGCTGGGATCATACAGGTCGATGCCGCTGTGGGGGGCCAGCATGTCCATGTTGGCGTCCCACAGGGAGTTGATGGTGCCCACGTCCTTCCAATAGCCGGAGAAGCGGTAAGTCATCAGCTTCTCGCCGGCGGCGAGCATGTTGGGGATGATGTTCTTGCCGAAGTCGTTGGAGGAGTTGGGGTCGGCCTCGTCGTCGATGAGGTACTGACGCAGCTTGGACCAGGTGAAGACATAGATGCCCATGGAGGCCAGGGTGCTCTTGGGGTGCTGAGGCTTCTCCTCAAACTCGTAGACCTGGCCGTCCTCGTTGGCGTTCATAATGCCGAAGCGCTTGGCCTCCTCCAGGGTCACCTCCAGCACGGAGATGGTGCAGGCGGCCTCGGTCTTCTTGTGCTGGGCCACCATGTCGGAGTAGTCCATCTTATAGATGTGGTCGCCGGAGAGGATGACCACATAGTCCGGGTCGTACAGGTCCAGGAAGCCGATGTTCTGATAGATGGCGTTGGCCGTGCCCTTGTACCAGGTGCCCTGGTCGCCCTCCCGCATGTAGGGGGGCAGAATGTGCACGCCGCCGTCGGACCGGTCCAGGTCCCAGGGCTGGCCGGAGCCGATGTAGCTGTTCAGCTCCAGGGGGCGGTACTGGGTGAGCACGCCCACGGTGTCGATGCCGGAGTTGACGCAGTTGGACAGGGGAAAGTCAATGATGCGGTACTTCCCGCCGAATGGGACGGCAGGCTTGGCCACCTGGCTGGTGAGGGCGTAGAGCCGGCTGCCCTGTCCGCCCGCCAACAGCATGGCCACAACTTCTTTTTTCATATGTCGTTCACCTCTGATGTAGTGTAAACTCCCCCAGATGGGAGGTGCACGCTGGATTCAGGTTTCCGATTTGGCCTTGGGGCCGGGCCGGGCCGCGGCCTTGGACTTCCGGGCGGCTGTCTTGGCGGCGGCGGATTTTCCGCCCTCCCCCGCCTTTTTGGCCTTGGAGGAGGTCTTCTTTTCGGCGGCCTCCTTGCTGGCGTCCTTCTTTTTCCGCACGGGATTGCGCCGGGTGCAGCGGTAGATCACTGCCGACATGGGGGGCAGGTCAATGGACAGGGCCTGCTCCTGATCGTGGCAAGGGGTGTTCACCGTCTTGAGGGGGGCGGTGTCTCCCAGGCCGCTGCCGCCGAACTCCTCGGCGTCGGTGTTGAAGATGGGGGCCCAGGTGCCCGCGAAGGGGGCGCCCACATAGTAGCCCTTCCGGTGGACAGGGGAGAAGTTGCACACCACGATGAGCGGTTTGCCCTCCCGGTCCCAGCGCAGGAAGGCCACGGTGTCGGCCTTGTTGTCGTCGGCGCACAGCCACTGGAAGCCCTGCCAGGAGTCGTCCTGCTCCCACAGGGGGGACTCGGCCAGGTAGAGGGCGTTGGCCGCCTTGAAGAAGGCGTGGAGCTTTTTGTGGGGCTCGTACTGCAGCAGGTGCCAGTCCAGGGAGTACTCGTAGTGCCACTCGTTCCACTGGCCGATCTCCGCCCCCATGAAGGAGAGCTTCTTGCCGGGGTGGGTGAGCATATAGGTGTAGAAGGCCCGGACACCGGCGAACTTCTCCGGGTTGTCCCCGGGCATCTTGCCCAGGAAGGAGCCCTTCATGTGGACCACCTCGTCGTGGGACAGGGGCAGAATATAGTTCTCCGAAAAGGCGTACATGAGGGAGAAGGTGATATCTCGGTGGTTGAACTGCCGGAAGTAGGGGTCCAGCTTGATGTAGTGGCAGATGTCGTTCATCCAGCCCATGTTCCACTTGAAGTTGAAGCCCAGGCCGCCGTCGTCCACCGGATAGGTCACCTTGGGCCAGGCGGTGGACTCCTCGGCGATCATCAGCACGTCCGGGTGGGCGGCAAAGATGGTGGTGTTCAGCTTCTGGAAGAACTCGATGGCCTCCAGGTTCTCCTTGCCCCCGTGGATGTTGGGCATCCAGGCTCCGTCCTGCCGGCCGTAGTCCAGATACAGCATGGAGGATACCGCGTCCACCCGCAGGCCGTCGGCGTGGTACTCCTCCAGCCAGAACATGGCGTTGGAGAACAGGAAGGAGCGCACCTCGTTCCGGCCCAGATCAAAGACCTGAGTGCCCCAGTCGGGGTGCTCCCCCTTTCGGGGATCGGAATACTCATAGGTGGGGGTGCCGTCGAAGTGGTACAGGCCGAAGGCATCCCGGGGGAAGTGGGCGGGGACCCAGTCCAGAATCACGCCCACGCCGGCCTGGTGCAGCTGGTCGATGAGGTATTTGAGATCGTCCGGGGTGCCGAACCGGCTGGTGGCGGCAAAGTAGCCGGTGACCTGGTAGCCCCAGGAGGCATCCAGGGGGTGCTCCATCACGGGCAGCAGCTCCACATGGGTGTAGCCCATCTCCTTTACATAGGGGACCAGGTAGTGGGCGGTGTCCCGGTAGGAGAGGAACTCCCCCTCGCCGGTGCGCCGCCAGGAGCCCAGGTGGCACTCGTAGATGTTCATGGGCCGGCGGTACGGGGGATTCTTGGCCCGGTACTCCAGCCAGCTCTTGTCCCCCCAGGGGTACTCGTCCAACTCGTAGATCTTGGAGGCGTTGCCCGGACGGGTCTCCGCATGGAAGGCGTAGGGGTCGGCCTTGGCCACCACCTTGCCGTCGGGCCCCTGGATGGCATACTTATAGGTATCATAGCGCTTCAGGCCGGGAATGAATCCCTGCCAGATCCCGCCCTCCACCTTTTCCAGGGGAGCGGCGGTCTCATCCCATCCGTTGAAATCTCCGAAGACGCACACCTGCTTGGCGTTGGGCGCCCACACCCGGAAGGTGCAGCCGCTCTGGCCGTCCACCTCATCGGCGTGGGCCCCAAAACACCGCCATGCGTGGCAGCTGCGCCCCTCCGAGAAGGCTTCCAACTCTAAAAACAGGTCATATTCGGATAGTTTTCCATGATAATTGACCAATGAGATCACCTCATTCCTATCAGATCAGCCGATTTTGCGTCTAAAATGACAAGTGTACAAAACCGAGATCCCTGATATTTATATAAATTATACAACACGCGTTTCACACCGTCAAGTCAAAAGGGTGTGAAATGGAATTTTATAGGGCTGAATATACAGGGCAATGTCCCGCCGCGCCGTTTTTCACAGAAAAGCCGCGCGGCGGGACATATTTCATTTTGACTTATCCGGCCATGAGCATCTCTTCCAGAAGCCGGGAGAAAATCTTGGGAATTGTGAGCCGTTCCACCCCCTGGGCGGAGAGGATGGGGACGGTGTCCCGCACCTGGCCGTCCAGAGAGACCTCCATCTCTCCCACGGTCTGCCCCTGTTCCACCGGGGCGGCCAGATCCTGGGCCAGGGTGACCTTGGTGGAAATCTGCCCCTCCTGGCCCTTCCGGACCAGCAGGCGGCACTCCCGCGCCAGCTGGGGCTGGACCTGTCCCTGCTCGCCCAGCAGCACCGGGATGGGGGCCAGGGGGGAGTCCGGGTATACGCTGACCAGGGTGTAGGAGGCGAAGCCGTAGTCCAGCAGGGCCTTGGCGTCCTCAAAGCGGTCGGCGGAGGTGGGCGACTTCATCACCACGGCGATGAGCTCCATGCCGTCCCGCTCCGCCGTGGCCGACATGCAGTAGAGGGCGGAGTCGGTGGAGCCGGTCTTCAGGCCGGTGGCCCCCTGATAGAAGCGGACCAGGCGATTGGTGTTGGTCAGCCCGAAGGCCCCGTTCCGGATGGAGTCCATCCAGATGGTGGTGTACTCCCGGATACCGGGGTGATTGAGCACCAGCTCCCGGGACATGAGGGCGATGTCATGGGCGGAAGTCACATGGCCCTGGGCGGGCAGACCGGTGCAGTTGAGGAAGGTGGTGTCTCCCATCCCCAGCTCCCGGGCCCGCTGGTTCATCTGCTCCACAAAGGCGGTCTCGCTCCCCGCCAGATACTCCGCCATGGCCACGGCGGCGTCGTTGCCTGAGACCACGGTGATGCACTTCACCAGCTCGCCCACCGTCATCTGCTCCCCCTCTTTCAGGTAAACCTGGGAGCCGCCCATGCCGGCGGCATAGGCGGAGACGGTGACCACGTCCTCCTTGGCGATGCGGCCGCTGTCCAGGGCCTCGAAGATGAGCAGCAGGGTCATCACCTTGGTGACGCTGGCCGGTTCCAGTTTTTCGTGGGACGCCTTTTCGTAGAGGAAGGTCCCGGTCTCCTTTTCCATCAGCACCGCGGAGGCGGCGGAGAGGTCCAGGGCCGGCTGGGCCGCCTCCGCCGTCTCTCCGGCCGCCGCCGCGGGGCCGGTGAGCAGAGCCGCCGTCAGCAGCAGGGCACAAATTCGCTTCATGGAACAAACGCCTCCCGTTTCTTGGTCTTGTGGATTCAGGATGTGGAGGCGATGAACCTTCTATACGCGGCGGGAGGCCGGTAAATTTTTGCTTTCCGGCATCACACGCCCTTTACCATAATCCAGGATGTGCGATTTTTTTGTAAAATTCCGCCGTGGCGGGAGAAAAATTTCTTATTGGGACGGAAACGTACAACTTTTCCCCTCTGCCCGCCCGGGGTGAGGAGGGATATGGTGAAGAGAGACAAGAGGGCTCTGGACCGGGAGGCACTGCTGGAGCAGATGGGAAAGCTGGCCTGCGCCAAGGTCAATGACGCCGTCAAGCTGGCCTACCTTCCGGAGGAGGAGCGGGACGCCATCGGGCGGCTGGATCTGTCCGCCCTGACGGAGTTCCGGCGCAGCGGGGCGGGGACGGTGGAGATGAAATTCACCGACCGGATGCGGGCTTTGGAGCGGCTGCTGGAGCTGAGCGGACCCAGCGGGGAGGAGCAGCTGGAGCAGTTTTTGCAGAGAATGGAGGAGCCGGAGGCGTGAGACCCCTGAAGTTTTCCAAAAAGCAGCGGCGGGTGCTCACCTGGTGGCGGCCCTCCTCCCCGGACAGCGGCTATGACGCCATCTTGTGCGAGGGGGCGGTACGCAGCGGCAAGACGTTATGCACCGGGCTGTCCTTCTTCTGCTGGGCTATGACCTGCTTCGCTCAAAAGAGCTTCGCCCTGTGCGGCAAGTCCGTGCCGGCGGTGCGGCGGAACCTGTGGCAGGAGCTGAGGCCCATTCTGCGGGAGATGGGGTTTCAGATCCGGGAGCGGCTGTCCCAGAACCGGATCGACATATCTCTGGGCAGGCGGCGCAATACCTTCTATCTGTTCGGCGGGCTGGATGAGCGGTCCGCCGCTCTGGTTCAGGGAATCACCCTGGCGGGGGCCCTGCTGGACGAGGCGGCGCTGATGCCCCGCTCCTTTGTGGAGCAGGTGTGCGCCCGGTGCTCGGTGGAGGGGAGCCGGCTGTGGTTCTCCTGCAACCCGGAGAGCCCCGCCCACTGGTTCTATCAGGAGTGGGTTCAGAAGGCACGGGAGAAAAACGTGCTGCGGCTGTCCTTCACCATGGAGGACAACCCCGGACTGTCCCGGGAGACTATCCGGCGGTACGAGGCCATGTTTCAGGGGGCCTTCTACCGCCGGTTTATTCTGGGGGAGTGGGCCCAGGCGGAGGGTCTCATCTACGACTTCTTCGGGCCGGAGCTGGTGCGGGAGGTACCGGAGGGGCTGGGCGGCCCCTGGTACATCTCCTGTGACTACGGGACGGTGAACCCCACCTCCATGGGGCTTTGGGGCAGAAAAGGCGGGGTTTGGTACCGGGCGGCGGAGTTTTACTACGACTCCCGGAGGGAGCGGCGGCAGAAAACCGATGGGGAGTACGCCCAGGACCTGGCCGCGCTGGCGGGCGGACGGAAGATCCAGGGCGTGGTGGTGGACCCCTCCGCCGCCAGCTTTCTGGAGCTGCTCCGGCGGCAGGGGTGGCCGGTGGTCCGGGCCAAAAACGACGTGCTCTCCGGCATCCGCACCACGGCGGAGCTGCTGCGGGCGGGAAAAATCGTCATCTGCGCCCCCTGCCGGGATGCCATCCGGGAGTTCGGGCTGTACTGCTGGGACACCTCCGGCACCGGCGGCGACCGGGTGGTCAAATCCAATGACCACGCTATGGACGACATCCGTTACTTTGCCGCCACGGTGGCGGCGAAGAATGGCGGCAGCTTCTTTGCCGGAAGTGTGGAACGGGATTCCATTTAACGAAGATCCGGGAGAGGGAGGAAATTTGATGTGAAGTGGTTTGCAAAGAAAAAACCGGCGGCCAGGGCACCCCAGGTCCAGCTGCGGGATGTGGAGCACCACCCCTTTGGGATGCTGGACCGGTACGTCCCCCTGCGCCGGGGGGAGCTGGACCTGTACCGCTCCATCCGGGAGGCGGTGCCCATTGTGGATGCCGCCCTTTTGAAGCTGGTGCGGCTGTGCGGGGGCGTCATTGTCCGATGCCCGGACCCGGAGGGCCAGAGGGGGCTGGAGCAGTTTTTGGCCCAGGTGGACACCGGGCGGGGCCAGAGGGGCATCCAGTCCTTTCTGGACCAGTATCTGGACTCCATGTTCACCTGCGGCCAGGGGGTGGGAGAGATCGTCCTCTCCCCCGGCGGGCAAGACATTGCCGCCCTGCTGTGCGCCGACCCGGGGCAGGTGGAGATCAAGGAGGGGGACACGCCCCTGGACTTCCGGCTGTGCACCCGGGACGGGAGCGGGCAGCTGGAGGAGCTGCCCTGGCAGGAGCTGCTGCTGTTCACCCCCTTTCAGCCGGGAACGGACAGCCCCTATGGGGTATCCCTGCTGCGGTCCATGCCCTTTTTAAGCGGAATCCTCCTGAAAATCTACCAGGCCGTCGGCCAGAACTGGGAGCGGGTGGGCAACCTACGCTTCGCCGTGGTGTGCAAGCCCGGCGAGGGGGACGGTCTGTCCGCCCAGGAGCGTGGGGAGATGGTGGCCAGCGAGTGGTCCGCCGCCATGCGCTCCACCCGCCAGGGGGCGGTGCGGGACTTTGTGGCGGTGGGCGATGTGGACATCAAGGTCATCGGCGCGGACAACCAGATTTTGGACAGCGAGGTGCCGGTGCGGCAGATTCTGGAGCAGCTCATCGCCCGGACGGGGATTCCGCCCTTTCTGCTGGGGCTGTCCTGGTCCTCCACCGAGCGCATGAGCGCCCAGCAGGCCGACCTGCTCACCAGTGAGATCACCGCCATCCGCCGGGGGGTGGAGCCGGTAGTTCGAAGGGTGTGCCAGCTGTGGCTGCGCCTCCACGGCATTGCCGGGCCGGTGGAGGTGGACTGGGAGGACATCAACTTGCAGGATCTGGTGGAGGAGGCCAAGGCCGGGCTCTATCAGGCCCAGACGGAACAGATCAGGAGGGAGACAACGTGAAGATCATCAAAACATCCCAGGAGCCCCAGGCGGTCCTTCAGCCGGGGCACCTGGAGGACATCAACCGCCTCAGCCGTACGCCTCTGACGGAGGCGGAGGTGTACGCCTTCTCGGTGCGCCTGTGCGACAACGAGGTGGACCGGGACGGGGAGCGGTTTGCCCCCAGGACCCTGGAGCAGCTGGCCCCCCTGTTTGTGGGCAAGAGCGGCATCTTTGACCACAACTGGAGCGCCCAGGGCCAGGCGGCCCGGCTCTACCGCACCGAGGTGATGGCGGAGCCCGGACGCCTTACCCAGGCGGGGGACCCCTACTGCTGGCTGAAGGGGTACGCCTATATGGTGCGCACCCCGGACAACCAGAGCCTCATCGCCGAAATCGAGGGGGGGATCAAAAAGGAGGTCAGCGTGGCCTGCTCGGTGGAGAAGGCGGTGTGCTCCATCTGCGGCGCGCCCCGGGGAGAGAGCTGCGGCCACAAGCCCGGGGAGGTGTACGACGGGAAGCTGTGTTACATCAGCCTGGAGGAGGCCAGCGACGCCTACGAGTTCTCCTTCGTGGCGGTGCCCGCCCAGCCCCGGGCCGGGGTGGTCAAGGGATTTTCCGGACGCCGGGAGGCGGCCTGTCTGAAGGAGCTGGTCCAGGGAAATGCCGGATGCGCCCGGGAGCTGGAGACGCTGGAGCACGAGGCGGCTCTGGGCCGGAAGTGGATCTCCTCCCTCCGCGCCGATGTGGTGCGGCTGGGGGGGCTGGCCGACCCCAAGCTGGACTTGGCGGTGCTGAAAGCCATCGCCGAAAAGCTGGAGGAGGGGGAGCTCCAGGAGCTGAAGCGGGCCTATGAGGCCCGGGCCCAGGAGCGCTATCCCCTGACGATGCAGCTGAGATATGGGAAGGAGCCGGCGAGGCACCAGGAGGAGGACAGAGCGTTCTTGATTTGATCGGACTCCAAGCGATTAGCAATTGTTGAGTTCCGCATTTCTGTGAAGACAAAGGAGGAAGCATACAATGAGTAAGGTTTCATTTGAGGACATCGGTGCGGTCATCGCCACCTTTGCCGCCAAGGACGACGTGAAGCCCGGTCAGATGGTGAAGATCACTGCCAACGGCGAGGTGGGGGCGTGCAGCGCCAAAGACGCCTTTGCCGGACAGGCCCAGTCGGTTCGGAGCGGCTTTGCCGGGGTGCAGGTGAAGGGGTTCCTGACTCTGCCCGTCACTGGCAGCGTGGCTCTGGGCCGGGTCAGTCTGGAGGCCGACGGTACCGGCGGCGTACAGACGGCCACCACCGGCGGCGTGACCGCCCTGGTGGTCAGTGTGGACGCCGCGGCCAAGACCGCCGTGGTCTGTCTGTAAGAAAAAGGAGGTTTTTGCTATGGCGAATCAGTTTGACACCATCCGCTTGGAGAAGGGGATGTACCAGGAGGCGGGCCGCTCCTTTACCCAGGTGCTGGAGCGGCTGGACCCCTCGGAGCAGTACAAGGGCACCCGCCTGGAGGGGCTGGACGCCTTCCAGCGGCAGCTCAAGCGCTTTGACATCAAGGTGAAGGGGGCGGGCTCCGACCCGGTGGAGAAGTTCTTCCGCACCGCCGACTCGGCGGTGCTGTTCCCCGAGTACATCGCCCGCTCGGTGCGCCAGGGCATGGAGGAGGCCAACCTGCTCCCCGCCATCACCGCCGCCACCACCCGCTTCGAGGGGATGGACTACCGCTCCATCACCGCCGAGGCCGGGGGCGGCGAGAAGGAGCTGAAGGCGGTGGACGAGGGGGCGGCCATCCCCGCCACCACCATCAAGGTCCAGGCCAACCTGGTGAAGCTCCACAAGCGGGGGCGCATGCTGGTGGCCTCCTATGAGGCGGTGCGGTACCAGAAGCTGGACCTGTTCTCCGTCACCCTGCGGCAGATCGGCGCACACATCGCCCGGATGCTGCTCTCCGACGGTGTGGATGTGCTGATGAACGGGGACGGCAACGATAACGAGGCGGAAGCGGACGAGACCACCGCCGCCTCCACCCTCACCTATGACGATCTGGTGACCTTCTGGGGCAAATTTGATCCCTATGAGATGAACACTCTGCTGGTGAGCCCCGACGTGATGCTGAAGATGCTCAAGCTCACCGAATTCAAGGACCCCCTCACCGGGCTGAACTTCCAGGGCACCGGCAAGCTGACCACCCCCCTGGGGGCCACCCTGCTGCGCACCTCGGCGGTGCCCGCCGATACGGTCATCGGACTGGACCACCGGTACGCCCTGGAGCTGGTCCAGGGCAGCGACGTGATGGTGGAGTACGACAAGCTCATCGACCGGCAGCTGGAGCGGGCGGCCATCACCACCCTGTGCGGCTTTGCCAAGCTGTTCCCCGACGCCTCCCGGGTGCTGAAGGTCAAGGCGGCGGAAGAGGACTGACGATGACGGAGAAGGTTCTGAAGCTGTTGGCCGCCATGGGGGCGGACACCAGCCAGGAGGAGCTGCTCACCCCCCTGTGTCAGGCGGTGCAGGACTCCCTCGCCCGGCGGCTGAGGCCGGGGGTGACGGCGGAGGACTGTGAGAGCGCCTTTGTCACCGCCGCGGCCTGGATGGTGCTGGCGGGGCTGCGCACCGGGGACGGCGGGGAGGGCGTCACCGCCTTCACCGCCGGGGATGTGACCATCCGCCGGGAGGGAGGCCGGGAGACGGCCTCCCTCCTGGAGCAGGCGGAGCGGCTGATGGCCCCCTATGTGGTGGACGGCGGCTTCTTTGTCCAGGGGGTGAGGGGATGATGGAGCAGGAGTGGTCCGCCCTGCTGGAGCGGTACGGCCAGAAGGTGGTGCTGCACCAGGGGGAGCAGGAGACCGCCGGGAGGGCGTTTTTGCAACCCATCCGGGAGACCGGGCAGGAGCAGCAGGTCCCCAGCCCCCTGGGATTCCGCCGGGAGGACCGGTTTTTATATCTGGGGGCCCCGGAC
>UMHQ01035040.1_pt1 | contig 21091 bp, 16 predicted proteins | sample 1965531 | NCBI WGS metagenome assembly UMHQ01 (sample SAMEA4836098, study PRJEB28245) | human gut metagenome | biome: gut microbiome; material: fecal sample | place: Denmark | collected 2008
GCCTGAACGTGGAGGTTGTCTTTGTCGGATGTGAAAATTTTTCCGTTTTTATATAAAACATCGTACTTCTTCATTATCTATCTCCCTGCTTTCTGTTATTTTTTAACCAGTTTATCGCCACATTGGCGTGGATGGCCGCTCCGTAAGGAAGCATCTCTTCATCGACCACCATATTAGGATTGTGCATCGGAGCCGCGTCAGGACTGCCTACGCCGAGGGTCACAAACATCGAAGGAACTTTTTCGCCGACATAGCCGAAGTCTTCCGTACCTGCCATGCATGGAATCCTGCATACTTTTTCGGCGCCGGCCACGTCAGCGATGAAAGGCAGGAGCTCGTCGCAGAGAGCTTCATCATTATATGTGGACGGGGTGTGGAAACTGATACATTCGTAATCTCCTCTCCACATTTTAACGGTGTGGTCAATCACCTCAGGGATCCTCGCTGTCAGATGATCTGTGACTTCTCTGTTAAAAGTTCTGGCCGCCACCTGTATCTCCGCGGTATCCGGGATAACATTGGCCGCTGTGCCGCCGCCGCATTTTCCGGCGGAAAGAGCTACCGTCTCTCTCGGGTCTATCTCGCGGCAGCTGAGCAGATTGAGGGTGGTATAGAGCTGATTGGCTATCATAAGAGGGTCGATACAAAGCTGCGGAGTGGAAGTGTGTCCGCCTCTGCCTTTTATCTTTATCATAAAGGTATCCATGGCGGCGGAAGTAATTCCGGGCGTATATCCTACTGTGCCCACGTCCTGATTTGCCATGACATGAATGGCGAAAGCCGCGTCAACCGTGGGATTTTCCAAAACCCCGTGTTCGATCATAAACCGTGAGCCACAACCGCATTCCTCTCCGGTCTGGAACATGAGCTTGACCGTGCCGCAGAGTTCATCTTCTCTGTCTTTGAGAATTTTCGCGGCCCCAAGGAGCATGGCCGTATGGGCGTCATGACCGCACATGTGAGCTCTTCCCGGTATTTCCGAGGCGAAATCCACAAGTCCCGGAGTCTCAGCCATAGGCAGAGCATCCATGTCCGCGCGCAATAAAATACAGGGTTCTCCTTTACCTATGACAGCTACAACTCCTGTTGACGCCGCCATGTCGGGGAATCCTGCAAATACAAAATTCTTTCTTATATTATCGTCTATAGGTCCGCCGCATATCTGAGATTCTATTCCCATCTCAGAGAGTCTTTTTTGTACGTAGGCGGCTGTTTGAGGCAAATCAAAACCTATCTCCGGATTCTTGTGGAGATTGTGTCTGTCCTCTGTTATCTGTTCTCTGATAGAAAGAGCAGCTTCTAAAGTGTTCATCTGGTTCCTCCGTTTCTGTTCGCTCAAGTTACACGAAGGACCCGGGAAGCTTGTTTCTTTATCTGGATTATAGCACAGCAGGGGAAGACGGGCAAGGAAAATTTAAAGTTTTTTGTAAATTTTTATTTACGTTGTGTATCTTTTTTTTACAAAAAACGTCAACAATATTTTACCGATTTGTGGACAGCAGTCCGCCGGTTCGTCAAAAAAACGTCAAGACTCGCTGAATTACGACCTTACAGCGTTTAGTGATTTTTTGGCATACATTTTGCGTAGGGTATATGGCATAAAACCTTACCTGATAACTATTGTTGCTCAAGTTACACATGACCCAATCAACAAATGAAAAGGAGGACGCCCGGCCGCAGGCGCCGGTCGCGAAAACGAAATGGGAGAAACTCTGAACAAAAAAAAGGCTTTGAAATGCCCCACGTATTTGTCATACTGCTTCTCATAATGGTCCTCGTCACCGCTCTTTCATATATAATACCGAGCGGGGCTTTTGACAGAGTCGACGGCAACGCAGTAGACCCGGATTCGTTCCACTTTGTGGAAAACGAAAACCCTATCAGCTTCCAGGATTTCTGGTCAGCGCTTTATGACGGATTTGTAAACGGTTCCACTATCATGGGCTCGCTGCTTCTCAGCGCCGGAAGTCTCGGTATCCTCAACAGCACCGGGGTTCTTGAAAAGGGAGTCAAAAAGCTGACTAAAATCACCAACGGGAAAAACCTCATCGCGATCATAATATTCTACCTGTATTTTGCCGGAATGAACATTCTGGGCGCCGGCGAGGGAGTGTATCCGTTCTTCCCTATCGTTACCGCCATAATCATGTCGCTGGGATATGACCGCCTTATGGCAGGCGCTACTATCATGTTCGCCGCCACAGCCGGTTTTGCCTGCGGTATGGTGAACATGTTCACTACAGGTATTTCTCAGGAAATGGTCGGACTTCCGATCTTCTCCGGTATAGGCTACAGGTTCATCGTCTTCCTGGTGCTTGGTACCATCGGCCTTGTAAGCGTGCTCATGTACGGCCGCAAGATCAAAAAAGACCCGAACAAGAGCTATGAAGCAGAAGAATACAAAAAGAACCTCGCCGAGTTAGCCGCGAAAGAAAAATCCGAAGGCTCCGAAGAAGTTTCCTTTACATGGAGAGAGGGCCTTACTCTGATAATCTTCCTGGCTCTCGTTATCTTTATAGCTTACGGATGTCTTGAACTCGGCTTCACACTGGCGCAGTTCGCCGCGTACTACGTAGTATTTGCCATAATCGTCGCTGTCATCTACAGGATCAATCCCAACAAATTCTGCGCCATATTCGTGCAGGGAGCGTCTCAGGTGCTCACCGCCGCTTTCGCCATCGGCATGGCTCAGTCTGTAATGGTTCTGCTTACTCAGGGACAGATCATGGACACTCTCGTATATTACATGGGCAACGCCCTTGATGGCAAGAGCCCGCTCATCACTCTGCTGCTCATATTCCTGTTCGTTACGGGCTTCAATTTCCTGGTGGTTTCCGGTTCCGGAAAAGCTCTGATGATGATGCCTATAATGAGTCCTCTGGGCAAAATGCTGGGCATCAATCAGCAGGTAATGGTGCTCACCTATCAGCTGGGCGACGGTATCACCAACATGTTCTGGCCGGGCGGCGGACTGATCTCATGTTCTCTGTGCGGACTGAACTACGGCACATGGATCAAAATGGCGTGGAAAACTTTCGTGACCATGATAGTTTCCGGATACGTGCTGATCTGCATCGCCAACGCTATCGGATACGGACCTTTCTAAAATCACGCGTACATGTCATACAGACTTTATTCACAAGACCGCCGCGGGCTCAGGCTCCGCGGCGCTTCTTTTTAATTGCAGACTGTTTTTTGCTATGCTATACTATAATAAATAATTAAAGCTGATCGCGAATGGAGATGGGATCATGGATAAAAACCAACTGTTATACGAAATTATCCGCGCCGCCATGACGGAGAAATTTTTTCTGAAACAGATAAAAATGTCCGCCGAGGAGATGGACAGCTTCCTCGGCGGAAGAGACCCGCAGGAACTGAGCCGGGCGCTCCTTAAAAGCGCTGACGACCGGGGACGGTTTTCCGCGAAAAAGGTTCTCGACGTCATACTCCCCTATCTGCACGCTCTCGGAGATCCTCCGGCAGAAGGACGACTTGAAAACGCCTACAACTATATACTGGGTCAGCTCTTTCCGGAGAAAAACGCCATTAACGGTCCGGAGTCAAAGGGGACGGTAAGGGGCAGACTTTTTTTGCTTCAGTTTCTAAAGGCTCTGCACCGCTATGAGGAGCAGACGCTTCCCTTTGATCCTTCCATAGACATGATACTACTCAAGCCTGAAGAAGTAACAGCCAACGGATATACAGAAGAATATCTGCAGCTCCGCCGGCTTGCCGATATCGGATATCTGTACGAGTTCATGCGTCTGGGCACGGAACTGACTCCGTTCAACACTCTCGGTCATATCGCCGGGGTACATTATGTCGCCATGCATCTGGCGTATCAGCTTGCCGATCTCAGGATCCCGGTAGATCTCGCCCTCGTTTCGGGCGCGGCGGCGGGTCACGACATAGGTAAGTACGGATGCCGCAAGAGCGAAGAAAAGAGAGTTCCATATCTCCATTACTACTATACCGACCTCTGCTTTAACCGCTTTGACATGCCTCTCATCGGTCATATCGCGGCTAATCATTCCACATGGGATCTGGAGCTTGATAACCTTTCCGTGGAATCGCTTCTGCTGATCTATGCCGATTTCAGAGTCAAGAGCAGCCGTGACCGCAGAGGACGTGAAATCGTCAACTTTTACACTCTTGAAGAATCATTTAACGTCATACTCAGCAAACTGGATAATGTGGACGCGGCCAAAGAGCACAGATACCGCCGTGTTTACAACAAGCTTAAAGATTTTGAGGACTATGTCATCGACCTCGGCGCGGATGTGTCTCTGCCCGATTCTCCCCAGAGCCGTCCGGGAAGGCCTGTCGCGGCGCCGCACCGCGACTACTCGCTTCTGCGCGGCGACCAGGTTGTGGACGAACTAAAATATCTTTCGGTTGAGCATAACATCTATCTGATGAACAAATTTAATAATCAGGAGGATTTTGCCAGTCTGCTTGAAACAGCCCGCAGCGAAAAGCAATGGAAGAATCTGAGGACATATGTATCTATCCTCGGAGAGTATTCCACTTATATGACCGAAAAACAAAAGCAGATGACCATGCGTTTTCTCTGCGAGCTTCTTGTTCACCGCGAAAGCGATATACGCAATCAGGCAGGAGACATCATCGGCCAGATCATCGCTCATTTTAATGAAGAATACAAGAAAGAGCTTCCCGCCGGAGTTGATCTGCCTCAAAAGGAGATCACCAACGAATCCGTGTGGAAAGAGCTTCTCACCCAGATACTTCTTCCCGATCACAAGCTCACAGACCAGCACAAAAAATGGCTCGAAAACAGTCTTAAAAGCATAGTCTACGCGCTTTTAGCCAATTCATCAGGCGACAGGCGGGGCGCGTATATTGACGACCTGCTTTTCTGGTACCGCAAAGACGATCTGACTGAACAGAACAAAGAAGCTCTGCTTCAGGCAGCCATGATGATAGATCCGGATTTCTGCGCCGATGAGCAGAAAGAAGTTTTTCTTGACTTTTCGGCAGGCATAATGACCGGAGAAAACTCCGGCCTAAAAGTCGCCGCCGCCGGAGTCCGCAGCCATTTCGGGGGGCAGGAAGCCAAAGGCTCTTATATCGCCGAACTCAAAAGCTGTCTGGGCTATGATCCCGGCCGGGAACTTACCCGGGAAGAGCTTTCTGAGATGTATCTCGACAATCTCAAAGCCAGCACTCCGTGGCCGGTCAAGATAGCAAATATCCGTCTTATGCTTAACACCCTCGAAAGCGGCGGTTCAGAAGAACAGGTTCTCCATGTGGCAACTCACCTGGGCAATCTTGTAAAAGTCAGCGAAACCGTGGTGGTGCGCCGCCGGGCCGGAGAAGCTCTTGTGTCCATAATAGACAGGATGCCTCTTTCTCAGCGCAACGAGATAGCCGTGGAACTGGGTAAAGGTCTTGAAATCGGAGACTATCAGTTCTCAAAATATATTCCGGACTATCTGGGCATGATCATGCTCCATCTGCCGCCGAGAGAGCTTGACGAGCTCATCGCCGATCTCGAAAAATTCCTCGGCGCCACCAACGGACAGGTAGCGGCGGCGGTGCTTCATACCTTTGGCATAGTAACGGAAAACTACAATATATATGAGTCTGTCTTCGGAAACGCCGAAACGGCTCAGGCGCGTCTTTCCCGCAAATACAAGCTGATCAGCCTTATAGTCCGCGGCTTTGCCAACTACAACGATACTATCAGTCAGGAAGCGCTGTGGACCATAGGCAAGAACATATTCGGTTCTCTCAGCCTTTCTCTTAGGGAAAAATACGATATTTTCTGCCACTGCGGCAAACGTATTCTCACGCTGTACGAAAACCGCCGGGAAGGCGAGCTGGATTTCTTTAACAACGCCGCCGTGCTGAAACACATTTACCGTTTCATATGCGAATACGAGCTTGAGGTCGGCGCCTTTGATATTGAAGAAATACAGAAGATAGCCTTTTTCCCGGGGACTTTTGACCCGTTCAGCCTGAGTCACAAAGCTATCGCCACTGAGATAAGAGATATGGGCTATGAGGTGTATCTGGCCCTTGACGAGTTCAGCTGGTCAAAAAAGACTCAGCCGAGGCTTCAGCGACGCAAAATACTGAGCATGTCTGTGTCCGACGAGGAAAACATCTACATCTTCCCGGACGACATACCGGTCAACATCGCGAATCCTAAAGACCTTATCCGCCTCAGAGAAATCTTTTGCGGCAGGGAGCTTTATTTTGTAGCGGGCAGCGACGTGATAGAAAACGCTTCCTGCTACAGAGTGCCGCCTTCGGAGGGGTCTATTCATTCTATGAACCATATAATATTCAAGCGCAGTTCAGATGAGAGACGTGACGCTTCGGCCGGAGAAACTCCTTATCCCATCAGCGGCGATGTAATCAATCTTCATCTTGAAGAATATTTTGAGGACATAAGCTCCACAAGGATCAGAGAAAACATAGACTCAGGACGCGACATATCGAATCTGATCGATCCTGTGGCACAGAATTATATATTTGAAAACGGTCTTTATATGAGAGAGCCCGCGTATAAGCACGTCCTTCAGGCAAGAGACATGCATCTGGAAGACTTCGGTCCCGCCGACCCCGCTGTCCTGCGGGAAATGGAAAGCGAGCTTGTCCGCAGAGGCTATGACATGAACGCGCTAACCTCATATTTCAGCAGAAAAGACGTCCGCATGGTCGTCATCAGAGACGGCAAACAGGATGACAAAGCAGTCGCCGTGGCGGCGGTAAACCGCCTCGACAGTATCGACCTGCTGTCTGCTTTCCATGATCAGGACATAGCCGCATATATCAGGAGCATGGCCGCCGGTTCCATCGCGGTCATAGGCGGACTGTTCTTCTCTGAACGCAGCTCTATCACCAACCTGAGCCAGACTATACTGGTTGAGCTGCTTTCGGAACTGCTGGCTCACGATTTTACTTATGTGGTCTATCATCCGTGTGATAAGGCCGGACTGAACAGGGGAGCGATAAGAGCTGTAACAAAACAGGGTTTTGTCAATATAGCCCCGGAGGGCGCTCAGCCCATATACGCGGTCAACGCCCGGTCGCCTGTGATAATTTTTAAGAATGTGGATACGCTCATAAAGCATCCTCTAAACAAGAACGAGGCCGTCCTCGCGGCGGTGGAAGAAGCTCACGACAGGCTCCTTGCCATGCTCAGGCGGATTTATCCGGGAGAACTGGTGATTTCTTATAACGCGGGAATCATGTACCACAAGATCATCCACCTGCTGACTGAGATAAACTCCGTTTCTCCTGTGCCGTACGAAAAAAAATCATACGGCAGATATATGGCCGTGCCTTTCGGCAAGCTGCTTGAAGGTTCCGCCGTACCTAACACAGTAACCAAGTCTCTCCATACGGAAAAATATTTTAACCGGGATGTGACGGACTTCACGATCGAGGAGTCGGGATTTTATTCTACCATCGAAAATCAGATAAAGACCATCAAATCATTTAACAGGCCTGTCATACTGGTAGACGATCTGCTTCACAAGGGATACCGGATGAATGAGATAGACCCTATCCTCAAAGACAACAATGTCGACGTTATCAACACTGTAGTGGGAGTCCAGACAGGCAGAGGGCGCGATCTGATGACTATCAAGGAGAGAACGGTAGAAAGCGCTTATTTTCTGCCTAATCTCAAGTGCTGGATAGATGAGAGCGATATGTATCCGTATATCGGAGGAGACAGTATCAAAGACGAAGGCGTCCCAGTGGCCGATCACGATTTTATTTCGTCGCTCAACCTGCTTCTGCCGTTTACGGTCCCTACTTTCCTCGGAAAAATCTCCAGAGAAAGCTTTTATGATTTTTCCATGACATGTCTGGAAAACGCCGGATCAATCCTGAGGACGCTTGAAGAAGAATACCAGAAAGTTTTCGAGCGCAAGCTGACTTTAAAGAGGCTCGGCGAAGTTATCACTGACCCTAAAAATCCGGACCTGTTCGCTCACGTAAAACTCGACGAGAGCATGGCGGCTTCGGCTTTTGTGGAAATGAATATTGAAAAACTTATAAGAATGAGGAAGATGTTCAAATGACAAAATCAATAAGGGACCTTTGTCCTGACGGAAAACAGCTCATACTGCCCCGGGCTCTTACAGGAAGTGTCAGTATAAATATCGCGGCTCTCGGCGACGTCGGCTCCACCCTGCTCATGGGGCTTTGCCTCCTGGGCGGCGAAAAGATCAGCCGCGTGGGAATATTTGACGTTGACGAGGCAGTCATAAAACGTTACGAAATAGAGATAAATCAGATCGGCTGGCCTTTCTGTGATGAGCCGGGTCCGCAGGTCATTGGAGTAAAAGAATCCGACCTGTTTGACTGTGACGTATTTGTTTTTTGCGCCAGCAGGGCCGTTCCCCCTCTCGGAGCGGCAGGGGATGTCCGCATGGCGCAATTTGAGGCTAACCGCAAGATCATATCCGATTATGCCCGTATGGCGGGAGAGAGAGGCTTTGACGGCATCTTTGCCGTCGTATCGGATCCGGTAGATCCTCTATGCAAGGAAGTCCTGCTCACATCAGGCCTTGATCCCGCTCAGATACGAGGTTACGGTCTTGGGGTTATGAACAAGAGAGCCGAATATTTCGCGCGCAGGGACAGCCGGTTCTCTCCGTATATGTCCGAAGGACGTGTATTCGGGCCTCACGGTTCTGATCTGGTTGTCGCAAACAGCGTATATGAATACGATGAGGATCTTTCGGAAGAACTCACCAGGCTGACCGTCAACGCCAACATGGAAGTCAGGGATCTGGGTTTTAAACCTTACATAGCTCCCGCCCTTTCTTCGGGCGCCATACCCGTTCTGCTGACCGTCAGCGGCAAATGGCACTACAGCTCGGTGTATTTCGGTCACGGCAAAGACGGGGCATTCTTCGGAGTCAGGAACCGTGTTGACGGACGCCGGATCGAAATTGAAGATCTGCCTCTGCCTGATGAACTTTTTGAACGTATCAGAACCGCTTACGAAAATCTGCGCGCCATAAACTGATTGAAGGTGATATAAATGAGATCCTGTATAGTAAAATTCGCGGACAGAGGCGGCAGGCTCGACGGTGTTCTGTCGGACACAGCGCGGCTGTCGGACTTTCAGGTCATCGGCGGCGTCAGAGAATTCGCGCGTCTTGCCGAAAAAGGACTCCTGAGAGATTCCCGGATAATCTTTGCCGCGGAAACCGATTCCGGCGGCACAGAGCCTGAAGCCTTTTCTCTCATCCGGTATATATGGCAGCGCCGCGGCGAAGACATATTAAAGGGTTCTGTCGGCGGAATCATCATTGACGGCAGCGGCGACATGTTCACAAAGGATCTCGGCAGAAAACTCGCTTTCGCCGCCAACGCGGCAGGCTGCGTTTTCCCGGGAAAACCTCTCGTGGAGGCAACCGGAGAGCTCCGTAATTTCAGAGTTCTTTCGGATCTGTGGAAAGTAAGTCCCCGGGACGCGTACCGGCGTTCCTGCGACCTCCTTGTTAAAAAAGTCCTCGATTTCGAGGACGTCCGTCCTAAGCGTCCTTCCATACTGGTGATTCACGCCAGCAATAAGGCGACTTCCAACAGCCTCAGCCTCTGGGATATGACTGAATCTTCCCTGAAAGGCCGCGCCGACACGGAGCTGATATCCATAAGAAACGGTCAGCTGTGGGACTGCCGCGGCTGTAAGTATGAGGAGTGTCTGCATTTTGGGGAAAACGGAGGCTGTTTTTACGGCGGAGTAATGGTGGAAAAAGTTTATCCCGCCATCGTAAAAAGCGATGTTCTCGTCCTCATCTGTCCTAATTACAACGATTCGGTAAGCGCTAACATGATGGCCTTCATCAACAGACTCACCGCTGTGTTCAGAGCCCGTGATTTCAGCAAAAAACGAGTTTACGCCATAATAGTGTCCGGCTACAGCGGCGGCGATCTTGTGGCGCAGCAGGTAATAGGAGCGATTAACATGAACAAAAACCTCATACTTCCGGAGCGCTTTGCCCTGATGGTAACCGCAAACGATCCCGGAGAGGCGGCGGCGCTGCCCGGTATAGAGGAAAAAACAGCGGAGTTTGCCGAAAGGATAGCGGCATGTCCGTCAAAAAACGCGAAAACCGGTCCGCGTTAAGCGCGGACCGATCTGTTTCTTTTAAATATCATGAAGTTCTGCACAAGCCAGCTTATTACAAACAGGGTACACTCGGTCAGCAGTTTAGCCGGATATACTGGAATTCCCATAAGCTGAGTAAATAATTCGAGCAGCAGATTGTTCATTACCAGTATGAATCCCGCGAGGGCAAAATACTCCAGAGCCGTAGAGGCTCTTTTCTTTTCCCGGAAAACGAACCGGCAGTTCACGCTGTAATTGTACATGGCGCTCATAAGCCGGGCCGCGATGTTTGCCGTCAGTATCCAGCCGGCCGTATGAGGCAGGAACATCATCAGCAGCGCGAACAGCGCATAATCGAGGACAAAGCTGCTCAGAGAAGAAAGGCTGAATCTGATGATGTCTTTATATATTCTCGCCGAATCCGCCACGGTTCTGAAGTGAGAAACCGAATTTTTTCTGTCAAGATAGACTGTGCTGACAGGCGCCTCTCTGATAGGAGTGTTCTCCCGGGCAAGAGTCATAAGCATGTTCATCTCGTATTCGTATCTTTCTCCTTCAATCTGAAGAAGCCGGTCTGTGAGTTCAGGAGAAAAGGCTCTGAGCCCGGTCTGAGTATCTGATACTCCCGTGCCTGTCACCAGGCGGAAGACTCCTCTGGTTACAGTGTTTCCTATCCTCGATCTCAGGGGCATCTTTCGCCCTACCTGCCTTACTCCCAGAATCAGCGCTTCTTTGTTTACAGAAGCGGTGGCAAGCAGTTTCATCATATCCTCAGGCAGGTGCTGTCCGTCTGAATCCATGATTCCCACAGCCTCGATCTGCCCTCTCATTTCTTTTACTTCAGAAAGTCCTGTCTTGACTGCCGCGCCCTTGCCCCTGTTTTTTTCATGACGCAGCAGGATACACCGGTCTTCCACCGTCCTGAATACATCCTCGTATTCACTGCCGCTGCCGTCATCAACGACTATTTTTTCAACGTCAAAGGACTCTAATTTTTCAATAAGCTCTGTCAGAGTCCCGTCCGGCTTATATGCCGGAATAATCACCACAAACATTATGACCCTCCCCGCGAGTATTTATGTTATGATTATAGCGGACAAATCTAAACTGCAGCTGACGCGTGTCTTAAGGATTTTTTAAAAAAGTTTTTCAGGCTGCCGTATCTTCTGGAATCTCCGGCTGTTCCTTTACGTCTTCTTTGAGACAGGCGATTATGACCGTAGCCGTAAGTATCAGAACACAGCCGACGACTCCTCTGGCGGAAAAGCTCTCTCCGTAAGCGATTATACCGACGATCACGCTTGTTATCGGTTCAAAGGTGCTGAGGATAGCCGAGGTCTGGCCTCCCGTATATTTAACACCTATCTGGAATCCCAGGACGGCTATAAATGACACAGCCGTGGCAAATACAAAGGCGAACAGCCAGTCCGCCGCTTCCCAGCGGAAAACAAACTGGTCTGTCAGCAGCGCCGCCGTCAGTATCATGACCGAGGCGATAGAGTTCATATAAAAGATCGTTTTGAGAGAGTTCATTTTTCCCACATCGCTCTTGTCCAGATACAAGATATAGAAAGCATAGGTGTTTCCCGAAATGAACGCGAGGAATATGCCGAACAGATCAGCCGACATCCCGCCGTCATAAAAGAGTATTATCCCGATCATACACATGGAAACGCACAGTATTTTGAGAGGTTTGATCTTTTCCCTCAAAAATACCGCGCTGAAGACTATGACCATGACCGGGTAACAGAAATGCAGGGTGGTAGCCATTCCCGTAGGGATGTAACTGTACGAAAAGAACAGCAGCAGAGCCGTACCGCCGTACCCCGCCACTGTTATCAGCACCATCTGCGCGAACTGTTTTTTCGTCACAGCCAGAGGGATCTTTTTAACTTTAAGGTAAATGAAGATAGGGAGCAGCGACAGGAAAAACCTGCAAAATGCCACGCTCAGTGTAGTCCCTCCCTCTCCTTTAAGATAAGTCACACATAAAGGGAGAAAACCGAATACCACAGCGGAGATTATTACCGCCGCGACTCCCACAGTTCTTTTGCTCATCATATTCTCCTGTTTTGATTACAGTTAAAACTCAGCTGACTTCGGAGTTCTCGGGAACGGCAGCACGTCTCTGATGTTGCTCATTCCCGTTATATACATGATTATTCTCTCGAATCCCAGTCCGTATCCGGCATGTTTGACTCCGCCGTATTTTCTCAGGTCGAGATACCACCAGTAATCTTTTTCGTCAAGACCCAGCTCCGCCATCCTGGAAGTCAGTGCGTCGTATCTTTCTTCTCTCTGGCTTCCGCCGATGATCTCGCCTACGCCGGGTACGAGCAGGTCGCAGGCGGCGACTGTCCTGTTGTCGTCGTTCAGTCTCATATAAAAAGCCTTTATATCTTTCGGATAATCTGTTACAAAGAGCGGCTTTTTAAAGATCTGCTCTGTCAGATAACGTTCATGCTCTGTCTGAAGGTCTATACCCCATTCAACGGGATACTGGAATTCTTTGCCCGACTTTTTGAGCAGGTCTACCGCTTCCGTATAGGTCACCCGGCCGAAGTCGGAATTCACTATGTGATCAAGTCTTTCAAGCAGTCCCTTATCCACGAATTTGTTGAAAAACTCCATTTCTTCCGGCGCGTTTTCGAGAACAAATGTTATGATATATTTGATCATATCCTCCGCCAGTTTCATGTTGTCCTCAAGATCCGCGAAAGCAATCTCGGGCTCTATCATCCAGAACTCGGAAGCGTGTCTGGCGGTGTTGGAATTTTCGGCGCGGAAAGTCGGCCCGAACGTATATATGTTGCGGAAAGCCATGGCAAAAGTCTCTCCCTCCAGCTGTCCGCTGACCGTCAGGTTGGTCTCCTTGCCGAAAAAGTCTCCGCTGTAATCTGTTTTGCCGTCTTCAGTCTTTGGCAGATCGTTCATGTCGAGGGTGGTGACGCGGAACATCTCTCCCGCCCCCTCAGCGTCGCTGCCGGTAATTATCGGAGTGTGCACATAGACAAAATCTCTCTCCTGAAAGAACCTGTGGATAGCGTAGGCTACCAGTGATCTCACCCTGAATACCGCGGAAAAAGTGTTGCTTCTCGGTCTCAGATGAGCGATCTCTCTCAGGAACTCCATGGTATGGCGCTTTGGCTGCAGAGGGTAGTCAGGGGTAGAAGCCGCTTCTACCTCAACTTTGCGGGCCTTGATCTCGAAAGGCTGTTTGGCCTGAGGAGTCAGCGTGACAACGCCGGTGACCGCGAGAGCTGTCGCCACATACGCTTTGGATATTTCTTCGAAATTATCTATGAATTCTTCTTCGTACACTATCTGTACGGATTTGAAAAACGTTCCGTCATTCAGCTCTATAAAACCGAATTTGTTAGAGCTCCTGTTGTTGCGGATCCAGCCTCTTACGAGGACTTCCTGTCCGTCATATTCTCCTGTGTTTCTGAAAAGCTCTCTTAATAATACTTCTTTCATCTGATCATTCCTTCTCTTTGTTATGGCGGCTTCCGGCCGCGTATCAGAAAATATTATATAACAAGCAACCCCGGTTTTCAAGGGGGCGCGGACAATCACGCGCCTTACTTCAGCGTAAACTCCCATGAACAGCGGCAGGTTTCATCTGTGACGTCCGGGTAGCAGCTGAGACAGCAGCATGTTATACGGTCGTCTATGGTCTTCGCGAAATCGCCGTATTCTATTATGCCCAGGGATTTGCACGGATGATACTCCATTCCTTTCTTCCGGCGCGCGTCCTGCACAAAGCAGGTCACGTTTTTGTATATAAGGGTGTTGCCGCTTATGGCGATGTCGTCTTCATTTATATTGGAATAAAATCTCAGCAGCAGAGCGTCGGCCAGTCCCTGAAGACCGGGATGCTCAGGCAGACCGAGGAACTTTTTTATCCTTCGCGCCTCTGCCACGGTAAAAACTTTCCACGCGTCGATATCTCTTGCCATTGCCTCGTCCATGCCTCCCGCTTTTTCTACCGCCTGAAACCAGGCGCCGTCTATGGCGAGCCAGTTTTTGGAATATGCCTCTATCAGTTCGATAAGCTGTGATTTCGTAAGGTTTTCAAGTTCTTTTCTTCCCATTTGACGCCTCCCGCTAAAAAATGCTCTATCTGCATTTTATCGCGGCGGCCTGATCTTTGCAATAGTTCTCTTTGAACTTGTAAAATACGGGCGGACAGAGTATAATCAGTAAAGAATGTATAAAGAAAGGAGCTCGCGAAGTGGAGTCAAAACCCGCGATTACTCTCACCGACATCACTGACAGGATGGGGCTTGGGATAATATATGTGAAAGAAGACGGACGCATAGCCCGGTACAGCAACGTAGCCCAGGAAAAATTCGGACTTATGTTCCCAAAGGGCAAGAGCCACGGCCCGGGATCCGTCAGAAAAGGCGATATAGTCATACTGGCCGACAACATGCTGGGAAACGACGACGCCATGAGCCCCGAGGATCTTTCGTACATCGGGATCAGCGACCCCGACATCAGACCGGTCGACGCCTTTGTCGCCATAGGCACTTATCAGGAGCCTCTCCATGCTCCTGTGTATAAATACTACAGCGGTTTTTATCCGGAAAGGGAGCTGAAACTGAAAGAAAAATACCGCGGCCACGATATTTCCGTCAGCATCGACCTTAATAAAAAGACAATCGCCGTTACAGTCAACGGCGAAACTTACGATATGGCCTATCTTCAGGCGATAGGGTTTATGGTGACAGTAAAACCGGAAACAGGCGAGGTCAGATTTTTTCAGGGAATCGGTTACGGGTTTCGAGGCGAAGAACCGGGGAAGCTGCTGCGCGGCGCGCCGTATAAAGGCAAGAACTGGCCTGGACAGGAAGAAGATCCCGCTTCTATCATAGGTATGCCCCTTAAGCGTATCGTCTTTGGCGATGAGTTCCTGCAGGAAGTACGCAAACTCATGGAACTTCCGGACGGCGCCAGGTCCGAAGGTCCTTTTGAAATATACAGAAGACTTGTTTTCTGCACTATGATAAGGGTTCAAAAGGGTTCGGAAAACGACGGAGTCCTGATCATGATCCGCGACCGGAGCAATATAGAAAGCAGTCTGAAAGCGGGAGCGGCATATATGGCCGAGCTGGAAAGCCGCAACAAAAGAGCTTCCCTCATGCTCGATTCGGACAGAGAAGAGCATTTCGGAAAATTCCTCGGAGAATCAGCCGGTATGCAGGCGGTAAAGCATCTCGCCTATAAGGCTTCCAGAACCCGGTTTAATGTTATCCTGCTTGGAGAGAGCGGCACCGGAAAATCACGGCTGGCCCGGGAGATCCACAACATACAGAATCCCAACGCGCCCTTTGTTGAGGTGGCGTGTAATTCCATCGCCCCGTCTCTCTTTGAGTCAGAGCTCTTCGGCTACGCTCCGGGATCTTTTACGGGCGCCGATAAAAACGGCCGTATAGGATATTTTGAAGAAGCCGGCGGCGGAACCATATTCCTTGATGAAATCGGAGAAATACCTCCGGAAATACAGGCCAAGCTGCTGTATGTCCTGCAGAATAAACAGATTTACCGCGTCGGTTCTCCTAAACCGATTCCCATCGACGTGCGTGTGATCACGGCCACAAGCCGCGATCTGGACGAGGAGATAAGGCAGGGACGTTTCAGACAGGATCTGTATTACAGGATAAACGTATTCCCTATAAAGCTGCCTCCGCTCAGAGACCGCAGGCAGGATATACCGGCCATGGCAAATTCAATCCTGTCGGATCTTTGCGACAGATACAATATGGAACCTAAACGGTTTTCTGATGAGGCCTTAAAGATTATCACCGTTTATGACTGGCCGGGCAACGTAAGAGAACTTGAAAATATCATTGAGCGGGCTATCACCGTATGTGAGGGTTCGACCATATATGCCGATCACCTGTTTATCAACGAACCGGCTCCCGAACCTCTCACTCTCAAAGAGCGGCTGGAACAGGATGAAGCCCGCATAATCGCCGGAACGCTTATAGCCAATAACGGCGACAGGCAAAAGACCATGGAAGACCTGGGCATGTCCAGATCGGCATTTTACAGAAAACTTAAAGAATATAAACTTATATGACAGGAGACATCATGAATTTTGATCCGAAGAATATTAAAGCGGCCGTTGACGGTATCTTTGAAGAAACAGTCAGGATAAGGCGACAGCTTCATCAGAATCCGGAGCTGAGCGAACACGAGGAAAAGACGGAAGAACTGATCTGCGATCATCTTTCCGCTCTTGATATCCCATATGAAAAACACATAGCCGGACACGGCGTCTGCGGCGTGATATACGGTCAGAACAGCGGGCTCGCGGTCGGCGTCAGAGCCGACATTGACGCTCTGCCTTTAACAGAAATGTCCGGCGTACCTTTTGCTTCCAAAAACCCGGGAGTAATGCACGCCTGCGGTCATGATATACATACTGCCGTCCTGCTGGGAACCGCCATGGTTCTGAGCAAGATAAGAAAAGACCTGCCGTTTTCTGTCAGGCTGTTTTTCCAGCCTGCCGAGGAGACCACAGGCGGAGCGCTCAGGATGATAGAAGCGGGCTGTCTGCGGGATCCCATAGTCAGAGATGTTATCGGGCTTCATGTCGAGCCGGCCGCCGAGGCCGGTACTGTACGGCTTACCCCGGGAGCTATGAATGCCGCTTCCTGTGAGTTCTCTGTAACTGTCAGAGGAGTTTCATGTCACGGCGCTCACCCCTCTACCGGCCTTGACCCCCTCATCCCTGCCTGTGAAATGGTGGGAGCTATACAGTCTGTCATCACCAGAAGGCTTCTTGCCACCGACAGCGCTATTATCACCGTAGGGCAGTTTCACAGCGGCAACAAGAATAATATTATACCGTCGGAAACCAGGTTTTCCGGCATTATCAGAACTCTCGAAAACCGGCAGCGGACGTTTCTCAAAGATGAGCTTCGCCGTGTATGCGAAGGCGTCGCGGCGGCTCACAATACCACCTGCGAAATCGAATTTGCCGACAGTTATCCCGCCCTCATCAACGATGAAAGTCTGTTTGAGATAATGAAAAAATCGTCTGAGGAAATCCTTGGCAGGGAAAAAGTCACGATAAACAAAGCCCCAAGTCTGGGCTGTGATGATTTTTCGTATTTCTGCGACAGAGCCCGGGGATTTTACTATAATATCGGCACGGCGAGGCCGGGAGAGATTTCCGCCGCGCCTATACACAATGAGTTTTTCTGCCCGGATGAGTCATCGATCAGAACCGGTATCCTTACAGAAGTCTGGGGAGTTTTGAACATAATGGAGGCAATGAAAAATGACAGATAATATCAATCCGCAAATTCTAAGAGACACCGTCGTAGAGGTTGATCTTGACGTCCTCGCTTCAAACATGAGGATGATAAAAGAAACGGTCGGCTCGGCAACCGCCGTTATGCCGGTGGTAAAAGCCAACGGCTACGGACACGGAGCCGTCGGCATCGCGCCCGCGCTTATGGAAAACGGAGCTGAGTATCTCGCCGTGGCGACTCTCACAGAAGCTCTTGAAATCAAAGAGGCCTATCCGGACTACCCGGTCTTTATCCTCGGACATACCCCTGATCGGCTTCTTCACCATATCACCGGCCGCGGCATCACTCAGACAATCTTTGATCTGAGACAGGCCAGACTGCTTGATGAACTGGCCTCCCGCTCCGGAAAAAAAGCCGTGGTTCATATCAAGGTAGATACGGGTTTTCACCGTCTCGGTAAAGTTCCCTCCGAGGAATACGCCCGCGAGATCGCTGAAATGTTCAGACTCAGAAACCTCCATGTGGAGGGTATCTTCAGTCATCTGGCTCTTGCCGGCGAGGAAGACGATGAAAAGCAGTTTGATATGTTCATGTCTTTCGTTGATCTTTTAAAGACAAAGGGCTGCCATTTTATATATGAACACATCGCCGACAGTATAGCCCTTGTGGATTATCCAAAGTACAGGCTGAACATGGTAAGACCGGGAGCTCTGCTATACGGCATGAAAGGGTTTCACAAAGGTCATATTGACGTGAGGCAGGCAATGACTTTTTATACTCATATATCTCAGCTCCATTACATTGCAAAGGGAGAGGGCGTCAGCTACGATTATCTGTGGAAAGCTTCCCGGGACAGCGTAGTCGCCACCCTGCCTTTCGGATATGCCGACGGTTATCCCCGCAACATGAGAGATAAGGGTTATGTAGTAATAGAAGGGGTCAGATGCCCTCTGGTCGGAGTTTTGTGCATGGATCAGGTAATAGCTGATGTAACTGATGTCCCCGGCGCGCGGGAAGGCATGAAAGCCGTTATCTACGGCGACGGCACAGACGGCTCCATGACCATAGAAGAAGCGTCAGCTCTTGCCGAAACCAACAAAAACGACATCATCGCCCGAATAGCGGCGCGTCCGCCGAGAGTATATGTAAAAAAAGCCTCTGAATGAGGCTTTTTGCTTTTATTTTTCTGTTTTTCCAAGCTTCCTGTCAACTTCTTCTTTTACCGATCCGGCGGCGTTCCTGACTCCTCCCGCTATGGAATCAAAGGCGTCGGCCTGTCCGTCCGCCACCTCGCGGGCCTTTTCTTTGATTGCCTGCTGTTTCTCGTACTCCTCTTTTGTCTTTCGGAGCATATTGTCGAGCATGGACCCCTTGTTCTTCATTATATATATAAAAGAAGCGATGATTATTCCTATCCCGATTATTATCTTTAACTTGTCCAGTTGAAACACCTCCTGTTCAGTGAGCCGCGATCAGACCCATGATCACGGCCAGGGGCTGAGCGCAGTTGAGTATAACAAGCAGAGTAAGACACGCGTAGGCGAACGAAAGGAATTTCCATTTTCGTCCGTATCCGGGTACTATCTTAAAAGCCTTATACACTTTAAAATCTTCTTTTCCGGCAAGCTGTTTTTCCCTGTCTTTCATAAGCCTGAAAAAGTAATTCAGCCGCAGCGCCTCTATCTTACCGTCTCTGAAAAAGGGCACGTAAAAGTCCGGTTTTTCCTTATTGATGAGCGCCTGCTCGTCCGCGTAAAATTTTATGCCCCATTTATCGAATATGACGGCAGAAGCGTCTTTATAGTAAAAAGTCTTTGACCTGCGGAGCAGACGGTTTTTGTATATTATCTTTTCTTCGTCGTATTCGCTGAAGCAGACGTTGTGTCCCAGCGACAGCAGATAAAAGAACGCCATACCCGCAACATTTGCCAGCAGGGCAACCGTAAGATTAAGATCTTCGTAAAAGCCCTCTACTTTATATGCAACCACCAGTATGTAAACCATCGACATCAGCAACAGATACAAAATGCCCGAGTAAAACCATGTCTGCTTTGATACTGCGCTGTAATGGTAAGTTAATTTTCGCATAAGTGATCCTCCTGAGCAATATATGTTATTATACTGCAAAAAATGTGCCTTGCAAACACCCGATTTTCCGGGCAATTACGCGGCCGCGGGAAGGAAGAAAAAGCGATTTGTCCCAAACGTGGGATTTTTATCCCATAAATGAAACGACGCGGCGGCCGCAAAAGGCCGTCACATTGCCTCTGATCGTGTCGAAAGCGGGCTTTAGAGGCGTTTTTGGTCTTTTTCAAATCATTCTTATTCTGGCACAAAATTTGCTCCTTTATCTTTCTGTTCAAATTCATCAATCGTTTATTGAGAAAACAAACGAAAGGAGGAACGATATTATGATGAATTATATCTGGGTCGGACTGTGCGTCATAGCCGTTATCGCGGGCGCCGTAACCGGCACCATGGAAGATGTTCTGAATAACGTCTTCAGTTTCGCGGACGAGGCAGTCAACATCTGTATCGGACTTATCGGAATCATGGCCTTTTTCTGCGGACTCATGAAAGTTATGGAAAAGGCGGGCGTATGCGATCTCATCGCCAAAGCCCTCGCCCCTCTTATGACGAGACTTTTCCCTGATGTTCCAAAAGATCATCCGGCCATGTCAGCCATGGTTCTGTGGATGGCATCCAACATGCTGGGAATCGGCAACGCCGCTACTCCATTCGGTCTGAAAGCGATACAGGATCTTCAGACTCTCAACCCTACCAAAAATGTCGCTACCAACGCCCAGTGCATGATGCTGGCCATCGGTACTACTTCTGTTACCCTGCTTCCTGTTACTGTTCTCGGCCTTCGTGCCGCCGTGCAGACAGAGGGAGCCGCCGAGATTCTTCTCCCGGTAATCCTCGCCACCATCTGCTCCACCGTAGTGGGATGTTTCTTCACATGGGTGTTCCAGAAGACTAAGAGATGGAAATGGGAAAACGTTATTGAAAAAGAAATAGCTGCCGGAACGCTGGAAATCAACGAAAACTACATGGGCGATTCTCCTATAGTGCTGCCGGAAGGCTATGTGTGCAAAGTTGAGTAAGGCAGAGTCAGGAGGTAGAACATGTTTACAACAATAATGGAAGCTCTGTCAATATGGGCTATTCCTATCGTCATCGCTTTAGTAGGTATATACGCGTTATGCAAGAAGGTCCCTGTCTACACTCTGTTCACCGAAGGAGCCAAAGACGGATTTTCAACCGCTGTTATGATTATCCCTTATCTGGTAGCCATGCTCTGCGCCATCGGAATGTTCAGAGCTTCGGGAGCCATGGACTGGCTGTGCGCCATCCTTGAACCTGTGACCAGCCTGATCGGATGCCCGTCAGAAGTGCTGCCTCAGGGTATCATGAGATCTTTCTCCGGCGGAGCTTCTGAAGGTCTTCTGGCTGATCTGCTTGCCGAATACGGCACCCAGTCCCAGATCGGACGTATTGCTTCCGTAGCGCAGGGATCAACTGAAACTACATTCTATATCATCGCCGTTTACTTTGGATCGGTAGGCGTAAGCAACGCGAGACACTCCGTAGCCGCCGGACTGCTGGGAGACCTGGCTTCATTCCTGGCCGCCATATTCATCGTAAACATCATGTGGTACTAATTTTACACTCAGAGGAGAAAAATGATTTACCCTAAAAAATTAAACAGGGGCGACACTGT
>UMHQ01055089.1_pt1 | contig 20948 bp, 19 predicted proteins | sample 1965531 | NCBI WGS metagenome assembly UMHQ01 (sample SAMEA4836098, study PRJEB28245) | human gut metagenome | biome: gut microbiome; material: fecal sample | place: Denmark | collected 2008
CGGCAGGGTTCGCGCTCAGCGCCGCCATTATTATGCAGCCTATGAGAAAGGCCAGTATTACGGATATTATGGGAACCAGCAGGCTTATCATCTTGGTGTTTTTCATGCCGTCCTCCTTACTTGCCCGCCATGGCAAGGCTTATCTCCTGTATGGGAGGGTTCTTGCCCGGGTATTCACCCATTACCTGCCCCTCGAACATGACCACTATCCTGTCCGAAACCTCCAGTATCTCGTCAAAGTCCGCGCTTATGAGCAGCACGCCGCAGCCCCTGTCCCGTGCCGCTATCATGCTGTCATGCACGAAGCGGGTAGCGCCTATGTCAAGGCCGCGGGTAGGATGTACCGCCACCAGCAGGTCCGGGTTGCCCTCAAGCTCACGGGCCAGTATCACCTTCTGCTGGTTGCCGCCGGAAAGATTCCTTGCCTCCTGCTCCACGGATACGCAGCGTATGTCGTACTTTTCGCGCATCTCCTCGGCATAGCCCTTAATGGCCTTTTTTTTCAGAAGCAAACCCTTTTTCTTTGAAAACTCCGGCTTTTCGGTGGACTTGAGAACTATATTGTCGCTTATGGACATACTGCCTATGAGCCCCATCTTGTTGCGGTCCTCAGGTATATGGGATACCCTCTCCTCTATAAAGCCCTCCGGCGAGAAAACGGCTATCTTTTTATTCTTAAGGTCCAGCTCGCCGCCCTCAGGAACAAGCACGCCGGTAACTATTTGGGCAAGCTGGCTCTGACCGTTGCCGTCCACGCCCGCTATGCCCACTATCTCGCCTCTTCCAACGGTGAGGCTGACTCCGTCGAGGCCGTTATGCTTGGAAGCCTTGCAGTAATCCACGTTTCTGAGCGCTATTACCGGTTCCCCCGGCTGCTCGATCTTTTCATAATGGGAGGGGGCAAGCTCCCTGCCTATCATAAGGTTCGCAAGCTCCTCGCCGGTAGTCTCGTCCCTGCTGATGGTACATATGCTCCTGCCCGCCCGGAGTATGGTTACGCGGTCGGATATATGCAGCACCTCGCGCATCTTATGGCTTATGAATATTATGCTCTTTCCCTCGGCGGTAAGCTTGTTCATTACCTTGAACAGCCCTTCCACCTCTATGTCCGTCAGCGCGGCCGTGGGCTCGTCCAGCACCAGCAGCTCTGCGCCCCTGTACAGCGCCTTGAGTATCTCTACCCTTTGCTGAGCGCCTACCGCTATCTCGGTTATGGGCTTATCCAGCTCCACCTCAAGGCCGTACTGATCCGCCAGCTTCTGTATTTCCCTGCGGCGGGCGTCCTTGTCTATGAATATGCCCTTTGTATTGCGGTCGCCCAGTATTATATTTTCCAGCACCGTCATGGCCTCCACCAGCATAAAATGCTGATGTACCATGCCTATGCCCTGCTTTACCGCCTGTGCAGGTGAATCTATACGCACCTTTTTGCCGTGTATGTATATGCTTCCCTCCGTAGGCTGGTAAAGGCCGAACAGCACGTTCATCAATGTGCTCTTTCCGGCGCCGTTCTCGCCCAGCAGAGTATGCACCTCGCCCTTGCGGACATCAAAGCTGATGTCCCGGTTCGCGTACATATCTCCAAAGCGCTTGGTAATATGTTCCATTCTTAGGATTTCTTCCATCGGCCCGACCCCTTCAGTATGTTTGATTCTTTGCCCTGACTGGCAGTATATTTATATTTTAAAAATGTGAATATAATCCGGTATTGCTGAAACCATGTAATCTAACAAATGATATTAATTCTACAAAAATTTTTAGCTATTGTCAATGCTGTGGCGTAATAGAAGGGCTTCTATTATCCCGATTTTGTAACCATGCTATATGATGCAGACATAAATGTTAATTCAGCAATGTAGTGAGATAAGCTGCGCAATTTATTGTACCTTATCGCTGCCGCACCTAAGGTAGACTATATGGTTAATCATAAGCTGGAGTGTGGCAGGATTGCTGACCACAAGCGATGTTCTCAAACATGAATAATGAAAATATGCGATATTTAAAAGTTGGAATAGCGATTGTTATAGATAAAGTGAATAACGAGTTGACATGATACATAATTGCTATTTCCAATTTCTGTTTTTACGTTATAGAATACATCTATACCATGTCTGCATTGTGCGGATGTAAAAAGAACAGGAGAATTATAATGAAGAAATTCCTTTCACTGGCATTGGCCCTGATAATGGCCCTTGCCATGTTTGCCGGCTGTGCCCAGCAGGGTGCAGAGAACGCTGCGGAAGAACCTGCCGCCGCAGAAGCGCCTGCTGAAGCTCCGGCCGAGCAGCCCGCCGAAGAGGCTGCTGCCGCTACAGTATTCCCATTAACCGTAAAGGATCAGCTGGGCAACGAAGTGACCCTTGAGCATGCTGCAGAGCGCATCGTCTCCGGTTACTATATCTCTTCCTCCACCTGCATTGCCCTTGGCCTCAAGGATAAGCTGGTAGCTACCGAGGAAAAGATCGACAAGCGGCCCATATATAAGCTTGCTGCTCCCGAGCTCATCGGCAACGTAGGCAACGTAGGCTCCGCCAAGGCCTTTGACCTCGAAGCGTGCATAGCCGCCGAGCCCGACCTCGTAATATTGCCAAAGAAGGCTAAAGACTATGCCGCTACTCTTACCGAGATGGGCATACCTGCAATAGTCGTTAACCCTGAGAGCCACGAAAAGCTGGTCGAGATGGTAAACCTTATAGCGCAACTTACTGGTGCAGAGGAGAAAGCCAAGGCGCTGACCGCCCGCTATGATGAAGTAATGAAGAAGGTAGAAGGACTTACCGCAAACATAGCCGATGCCGACAAGCCCACAGTATATATGTGCGGCACCAGCTCCTACCTCACAACCGCGCCTAAGGATATGTATCAGGCATCAATCGTAACCTCCGCGGGCGGCAAAAACGCAGGCGATTCTCTGGAGGGAGACTCCTGGACCGACATATCATACGAGCAGCTTATCGCCATGAACCCCGATGTGATAATCATACCCACCAATAACATGGCAAACGGCCAGCCCGACTTTACTGCCGACGAAGTGATGTCGGACGAGCAGCTTAAGGAAGTCGCCGCCGTAAAGAACGGCGCGGTGTACAATATGCCCACAGGCTTTGAAGCATGGGATTCACCGGTTCCCTCCGGCGTTCTGGGCATGTTGTGGATGACCGCCAAGCTGCATCCCGAAGTATACACCATGGAAGAGTTCGCCGCTGACGCAGCCGACTTCTACAAGACCTTCTACGGCTTCGATATGGATACTTCTTCCATACTGGGCGAGACCGTTGAAAAGGCAGCATAACGTTTCAGATAATATAAATTAGTGAACAGCAAAATAAAAAACAGGCTTACGCCAATACTGTTTGCAGTTATTACCGCAGCCGTAATCACGGCTGCGGTGGTTTCGGTTTGCGTAGGCAAATACACCATTACGACTGCCGATATACAGGCCATACTTAAGGGAGAGCAGGTTCAGGAGATGACCCGCAAGGTATTCACTACCCTGCGCCTGCCCCGCACAGTAATGGCGTTGATAGCCGGCATAGGTCTCGGCATTGCCGGCAGCGTATATCAGATAATATTCAAGAACCCCCTTGCATCACCTGACATCATAGGCATAGCGGGGGGCGCCAACCTCGGCGCGGCTGTAGCCATAGTATCCGTATCCACCTCCGGCATGATTGCCATAGCGGCAGGCGCCTTCTGGGGAGGGCTTATCGCCGTGGTGTGCGTTATGCTGCTGGTCAAGGCTACCCGATCCCGGTCAACGTCAACCTATGTCCTGGCGGGCATAGTAATAAACGCCATATCAAAGGCTGCTATAATGGCCCTTAAGTACTTTGCGGATCCGGAAAATGAGCTTGCCGCTATGGAATACTGGGAGATGGGTACCTTCGGCAATACAACCCTGTCCAAGCTTCTATCGATACGGCCTATGTTCCTCATTGGCCTTGCAGGCATACTGCTGCTAAGGAGGCAGATAGAACTGATGTCACTGAGCGACAATGAATGCAGGGCCTTAGGCGTGAGGCTGCGGCCTGTCCGCGCGGCAGTGCTGGCGCTGTCTACCCTGATGGTAGGCTCTATAATAAGCGTCACCGGTCTTATATCCTTCGCGGGGCTCATAGCGCCCCATACGGCGAGACTGATGCTCCGCCGCAACGATTCAACTACGATAATAATGAGCGGCCTTGTGGGGGCATTCGTCGTGTTGACGGCGGATATACTGGCCCGTGTACTGTACAGTGCCGAACTTCCCATATCCATACTCACCACCGTAATAGGAGTGCCAATACTCATATACTTCCTCTGCGCGAGGGGAAAGGATGTATCGTGAGCGGGCTGTTTTCACTTGATAAAGTAAAAATCTCATACGGCAAAAACGAGATAGTGCACGGCGTAAGCATGGACATAGCCAAGGGCGAGTTCTGCGCCCTCCTGGGACTGAACGGCAGCGGCAAGACCACAATACTCCACGCCTGCTGCGGCTTTCTGCCAATGGAGGGCAGCTGTATAGCGGCAGATACCGAGTGTAAGGGACTCAACGAGAAAAAGCGGGCCAGGCTTATATCATTTATACCTCAGATTTGCAGCCTGCAGGGAGGACGCACCGCCCTCGATGTGGTGCTGATGGGTTTCAACTCACAGCTGGGCCTGCTGGAATCCCCATCGTCTGTGCATAAGCGTGCGGCACTTGCCGCCATGGAGCGACTGAACTGCGCGGAGTTCGCAGAAAAGGACTTTGGCGCTTTAAGTCAGGGCCAGCGGCAGATAGTGATACTTGCCCGGTGCATTGTGCAGGATTCCCCCGTGATGCTCATGGACGAGCCGGACAGCGCGCTGGACTTTCTGAACAGGCACATGGTACTCTCGAAGATACGGGAGCTTATAAAGGAAGAAAATAAGGCGGGGCTTATAACCCTCCACGATCCCAACTTCGCCATGGCCTACTGCGACAGGCTGCTGCTGTTAAAGGAGGGCCGTCTCGTGGGCGAGCTGGATATGCGGCGTGCCAAAGCGGATGAGGTAAAGAAGAAGCTTTCACTGATATACGGCGACATAGAACTTCTGCAAAGCGGCGACAGCTTCCTGATGGGCAAGGCGCTATGAAAAACAGCATAGACCGTGAAATATGGCGGCTGCTGTGGCCGGTGCTGCTGCTGACGCTTGCGCAAAAGCTGGGTTCAGCCTTTGAGGGCATACTTGTAAGCGTGAACAGTTCACAAGAGCTTGCGGTAATGGGCATATGCGGGCCGTATATAACCATTATCACTACGGTGAGTTACGGCCTCGGCATAGCCGCCAACGCCGCCACCGGCAGGGCGTATGCGGATAGAAGCTGGGAAGCTTCACACAAGGCCTGCGTCCGCGCATTCCTTCTGCTGACGCTTATATCCGGGCTTACAATGTCTCTGCTTGCAGGAGCGCTGCTCTACCCGGCCTTTGCCGGGCTTTCCAATATGCGTAGCCTCGGCTACCTGTACATGCTGCCGTATCTCATAGGCAGCCCGGCGCTGCTTTTATACAGCCTGCTGGTATCCTGTACCAGGGGCTTAGGAGATACAAAGTCCGGCATGTATATGACATTCATATCTGTGCCGGCGCAGTTGATCGTAAGCTATATGTGCTATAAGGCATTCGACCTGCCGGGTATCGGATGGGGAACGCTTATATCGCGGCTTGCGGCCTGCGTTTACGGGGCAAAACGCTTTAAAGCCATGCTGCCGGATACCGCCGGCGACGCGCCGCTGCCCAAGGGCGCCCTTAATGGCTTCGCAGCGATCGCGCTGCCTGTTAGCCTGTCCAAAGCCGTGTCCCCTACCGGCAACGCCCTGATAAACAGCCTCATGCTTTCCTTTTCCCCGCTGCTGCTAAGTGTAAAGGGACTGGGCGGGCGGCTGGAGCCGTTCTTTTACCTGCCGGCCATGGCAATGTGTTCGGTGGCGGTTACAGTTATATCACGGGAAAGGGATAAGGCCGCCATAGGGCCGCTGTGCCGGAGGCTATGCCTCTGGAGCACGCTGCCGGCGGTTTGCCTTACCGCCGCAGCAGGACTTTTCAGCGGCGGCATATGGGGTCTGCTTACCCCCGACCCGGAGCTTGCGGAGGCTGGAATGGCCTATTGGAGTATATGCCTCTGTGCGTACCCCATGATAGCCATGGAAATGACGCTGACATCGGTATTGCAGGCATTGGGCAGCGGATTTCCTACCCTCGCCGCAACGGTTATAAGGGTATGGGCGGTACAGGTACCGCTGACATATCTTTTGACACGCCCAGGCATGTGGCAGAGCGGGCCGTGGCTGGCCTATCTCATAAGCAACGCCGCATCCCTGGCAATATGCGGGATATATGCGTATTCACATATTAAAAAACTAAGTACGGAGGCAATATGAACGCAATAGATATAGTCAAGGAACAGGCGGCGGCATACGACGCGGGCAAGAGCTTCGCCGTGGTTACAATAGTGCAGTCCGACGGCTCCACACCCCGAAGCAGCGGCAAGATGATAGTATACCCCGACGGCAGCTCAAAGGGCACCGTTGGCGGCGGGGCTGTCGAGCTGCTTGCCATACGGGATGCGCAAAAATGCATACAGTCCAGTGAAAACGCCTTCAAATCCTACGACCTTACATCCCCGTCATCGGATACCGGCATGACCTGCGGCGGCCATGTCAGCGTATTGATTGAGGTATTCATACCACGGCCGCTGCTGGTTATGTGCGGCGCGGGCCACGTTGGCGGCTGCATGCTGAAGCTTGCGGAGTTCGTAGGCTTCGATACCATTCTCATAGATGACAGGCCGGAGGATGCCATAGCGGACAAAATAGAGACAGCCAATCGATTTGTAGGGGTGAAGGACTTTGAAGGCGAAATATCTGCGATGAACATACCGGCGGGAGCGTATTTCGTAATAGCTACCCACGGCCACGCCTGCGATGGGGAGGCCCTGGCAGGCGCTCTCGGCAAAAACGCCGCCTACATCGGCATGATAGGCAGCAGCAAGAAAGTCGCGGCTCTTTTTGATAAGCTCAGGGCAAAAGGCGTATCCGGTGAACAGCTGGATTCGGTATATACGCCGGTAGGCCTGGATATAGGCGGCGAAACTCCGGAGGAAATAGCCATAGCCATAATGGCGGAGATACAGTCTGTCAGATACGGCAAAAACGCAGACCACATGAAGGGAAAGGAAAAGTAGCGTGTCCCGCATACTGATAATAGACCTTACGGATAAAAGCATAAAGGAAGAAGCCGTTCCCACCGGCCGTTACGGCCGGGGCCTCGCCATGGAGCTCATACGCCGCCACTCTAAAGAGGGCTGCGAAAGGCTTTCACCCGACAACACATTCGTTGTAGTTCCCGGTCTGCTCACCGGCTGCCACGTACCCTGCGCTACCCGGGCCACAGTAGCCGCCCGGTCGGACAATGGCTTTGCGGTAACCAGCATAACCGGGGATATGCCCCAGAAGCTGGCCTCTTTGGGCATATCGGGGCTGGTGATAAAGGGCAGGTATGAATGCGGGCGCTGTGCGGTTTATATGGACGGCGATGCTGTCCGCATATTCCCCGTACCCGGGATGGACGGCCTTACCTGCGGCGATATTGTAGAGAATATCCGTAAAAAGTACGGCTCGGACTGCGCGGTTATAGGCACAGGCCCCGCCGGGGATATGCGGCTTCCGCTGAGCGGCCTCTTTACTACATACCCCGAGGGAACGCCGCGCTTTACCTGCCCGAGGAGCAGCTTCGGAGATGTGCCGGGCAGCAAGAACCTCCGGGCAGTAATAGTAAAATGCAATAAGTACTTCGGCGCTGAGTGCGCTGATGAAGAGCGGCTTATCCGGGACGGCAAGGCCCTGGCGCGGCTGATAATAGACGACCCCATATGCGGCGGCGCGCTGCCGGGGCTGGGGTCCATCACCATACTTCACTTATTAAAAAACAAAAACGCCATACCTGAGCTGCCCAAGGGCAAAAAGCCCTGCAGGCCGGAGAAAGCAGGCAGACTCAACTACTGCTGCGCCCCGGGCTGCGTAATAGGCTGTCTGAACCGCCACAGTGCCGGAAACGGCCATGTGTTTTCTGCTCCTGAGGAGGCGGAGGTGCGGGCGGCGATGGCGCACTGCTTCGGCGAACTTTCGGAAGAGGAGCTGGACCGCACCGCGTCGGCACTTTCCAAACGGGGAATGTCCCTGGGCCTCAACGCTACGGAGTTCGTATATACGGCAGCCATGTATATAGAGCTCGCAAAGCTGCCCAAAACGTCAGAAACGCTGCTTTCGCTCATAGAAGAAACGGCAAGGGGCAGCGTCCCGGGGAGGCTGATAGGCGGCGGGACCGCCGCCCTCGGCAGGCTTTATCCGGATAGGGAGGATATACAGCGGCGGGTGACCAGGCCGGCAAATACCAAGGATTCCGAGCGGCGTATGAGCCTGCATAAACTCTGCCCGGAGCTTGGGGATATAGGCGATCTGGAGCTGTTATACCGGCAGATATTCATAATGGAAAATCTGGGGCTTTGCATATTCTCGTCCTTTGCCCTAATAAACAGACCTGAGGCTATGGAGCTTATGGCGAGGCTGTATTCCTGCCGCACGGGTGAAACCGTTACACCGGTGCAGCTGCTTGAATACGCGGGAGAATGCCTTGCCGCCGAAGCGGACATGGCGAAGGACAGCACCGCCGCTTCCGTGCGCCGCAGCATACCCGAGTTCGTAAAGGTGCTATACAGGTATTTCGGTGAGGAATAGATGGAAAGAATAGCAGGCTGCCCCAACCTTAGGGATATGGGCGGAATAAAAGTAAAGAACGGATATGTGAAGCCGGGGCGACTGATTCGCTCAGGAGCTTTGTGGCGGCTTGAGGATAAAGATATTGAAAAGCTTGGCAGCATAGCCGCAGTATACGATATGCGAAGCGAAAACGAGCGGGCCTATCACCCCGATCCGGAGATACCCGGCGCGGAGTATATACATATACCCATAACCGAAAATGGCCGCCGCAGGTTCGTCCAGAGCAAGCGCACACTGTCGGATAAGGTAGAGGACATGTTGGAAGGCTACCGCTGTAGCGAGCCTGCATCGGCACAGCGCATGCGGGAGGTATATAGCGGTATGGTGCTGTCAGCCGATGCCGGAAGGTGCCTTGAAGGTATAATACGCACTGTGGTGGAACAGCGCGAAGGCGCGGTGATATACCACTGCTCTGCCGGCAAGGACAGGGCGGGGGTGATATCCGCCCTGCTTCTTCGCCTTCTGGGCGCAGAGGACAGCGCCATATACGCGGATTATCTATATACCAACACCGCCCTTTCCCATGAGCTGGAGGAGGCACAGTCAGCCGCCCTTGCTCTCAGCGGCGATGAGCGCGCAGCAAATTACGTTTTGGGCTTTTTCGCCGCCTGCCCCTGCTGGCTTGCTGCGGCGCTGGATACATTGGATAAAAGATTTTATTCGATAGAAGGGTATATAGCGCAAATGACAAAGGTGACGGGATGGGAGGCGGAGGAGTTTAAAAGAATATGTATAGAAAAAAGCCCGGATTAGACGGGCTCTTGTGTTAAATACGGTTACCATCAGTTGACAAGGACACACAAGGTTTTAGAAGCCAAACAGCACGGCATAACTGTGTCGTCCTCATTTGAAATACAACCAGTATTTCTGCACTCGTCCTCCTTGTTCTGCCATGCTCTTTGGCTTCTAAAACTCAAAGACCCCAAAGAGCTTGTTTTGAGGGCGATCCAAGGCCGAGGAGCGCAGTACTACTGGATGTAATACAAGCGACGAGAACGCAGGAGCGTCCCAAAACAAGCCTTTCGGGCTTGTGTGCTCTTGTCAACTGATGGTACTGAAAACGCTCATGCAACGCGCCCGCGCCGGCATCGTACAGCCTTTCATATCTGAGGTATCATCTGTTCAGGAAGGATCTTTACTGCAAGTTCAGCTTTATCTACGGCCTTGGTTTCGGCTATGCCTGGGGACATTTAATCTGCATAAATATGGTTATATTGTAAAATTTTACGTTCATAAGTCGGTTAGGAGGCCGTATTTCTTGCGCAAATAAGGAATATGGTTTAAAATATAAAAGCAATATTATGTAAAGCCAAAAAGGAGGTATTGTACAATGCCGGGAACTATTAACAACGAATACGGAAAAGTTACCATCAGTGAGGATATAATCGCAACGGTGGCGGGCTATGCCGCGACTGAAAATTACGGCGTGGTAGGCATGAGCGCAAAGACCGCCACGGATGCCATACTGAAGCTGGTCGGCAGCGAAGCCAACAAGAAGCGCGGCGTGAAGGTCTCCTTCCTCGGCGAGGGCGACGAGGTGGATATCGACCTGTACGTCACAATGGTCTACGGCGTTTCACTGCCCGTGGTGGCCAAAAACATGATAGACAACGTTCGCTATCGCGTTCAGGAGACTACCGGTATCAAGGTAGCCAACGTGAATATACACGTTGAAAGCATCAGCGCATAGTTTAATCAAGGGCGCATACCTTTCAACGGGCTATGCATGGAGGATATCGATTTGAATAATACTACAATAAACGGGGCGCTCCTCAAGGAGATGTTCCTGACAGGCGCTGCCCTGCTGGAAAAGAACAAGGCGTATGTGGACTCACTGAACGTATTTCCCGTGCCGGACGGCGACACGGGAACAAATATGTCCATGACAATGCAGTCCGCCGTAAAGGAAATAAAAGCCTGCAACGGCGGAAGTACGGTAGGAGAGGTAGCCGCGGCAGCATCTTTGGGCGCGCTCAAGGGAGCGAGGGGAAACAGCGGCGTTATACTTTCACAGATATTCCGCGGCTTTGCAAAGGCGCTGAAGGGCTGTGAGGAGATGGACGCGGAGCTGCTGGCCAACGCGCTGCGCATGGGTACCGAGTCCGCCTACAAGGCAGTGATGAAGCCCAAGGAAGGAACCATACTTACCGTTTCGCGCATGATAAGCACTGCGGTAGAGGGCGAGTTCAATCAGGGCGCAAACGTGTTCGGCCTTATCGATGTAATGATAGAAAGCGGCGAGGAAGCCCTGCGGCAGACGCCGGAGCTGCTGCCTGTGCTCAAGGAAGCGGGCGTGGTGGACAGCGGCGGCAAGGGTCTTATGACCATATACCGAGGCTTTAAGATGGTGGTGGACGGAGATGCCATAGACGATTATGTGGCAGAGCAGCAGGAAGCTGTTACACCAGAGGACAACGACCTTTCGCTGGAAGACGTAAATGACATAAAGTTTGGCTACTGCACTGAGTTTTTCGTCATACATCTTGTGGAGTCCTTCACTGAGGGCGACCTGGAAAAGTTCCGTGATAAGCTCATGAAGATAGGCGACTCCGTAGTAGTTGCCCACGATGCCGACTTTATTAAGATACATGTCCACACCAACATGCCGGGCAAGGCTTTGCAGCTGGCGCTCTGCCTTGGCGAGCTGGATAAGGTCAAGATAGAGAATATGAGGGAGCAGAACCGCGCCATTCAGGAGAACATCAAAAAGAACGAGACCGAGAACGCCATGGTAGCGGTAAGCTCAGGCGAGGGCATGGACAGCGAGTTTACAGGCGCCGGCGTAGGCGTGATAATCTCCGGCGGCCAGACCATGAACCCCAGCATAGACACCATAGCAAAGGCCATACGCAAGGCCAACGCCAGGAACGTATTCGTTCTGCCAAACAACTCCAATATAATTATGGCGGCCCAGCAGGCGGCGGAGCTTTCCGACCGCAACGTAATAGTCATACCCACAAAGACCATGATGCAGGGAATGGCGGCGGCCATGGCTTATGCCCCCGAGAATACTCCGGAGGTAAACCGCAAGCGCATGGAGAAGGCCGCGGCCAACGTCGTATCGGGTGCGGTAACATATGCCGTAAGGGATACCTCCTGCAACGGCCTGAATATAGCCAAGGGCGATATAATCGGCCTCAAGGACAACACCATAACCTCCGTGGGCAAGACCGTGGAGGACGCTACGCTTTCTCTTGTGGAAAAGATGCTTGAGGACAGGGAGGAAGCTATGGTGACGCTGTACTTTGGCGAGGGCGTTACCGAGGAGCAGGCAAACGAGCTTTCCGAAAGGATCATGGCGAAGCTCCCTGATACCGAGATCATAGCCATACCCGGCGGACAGCCGCTGTATTACTACTATATATCCGTAGAATAATGCATGAATGAAGCTGACTGACAGCATAACCGATTTAAAAGGAATTGGCCCACGCAAAGCCGAAGCTTTCGGCAAGCTGGGCCTTTTTTCCATGCATGACGTTTTGTATCATTTTCCGAGAAAATATTTGGATTATTCAAAGACGTCATGCATAATGGGCGCAAAGCACGGGGACTACGTAGCTTTGGAGCTGAAGCTCAAGAGCGATCCCAAGCTTGCCCGGGTGCGCCGCGGGCTGGATATCACTACCGCACGCGCCTTTGACCAGAGCGGCGAGATCAATCTCACTTGGTATAACCAACCGTACAGAATGAAGGCGGTAGTGGCGGGCGAGTGCGTTTACGCCTGCGGCAGGGTGGACAGGATGCATGGCGTAAAGATGATAAATCCCAGCATATACCGCCAGCTGCCGGGTATACTGCCGGTATATCCTGTGTGTGCCGGCCTTTCGCAAAAGCTGCTGCGGGATACGGTCAAAGCAGTTCTTGAGGGCTGCAGTGAAGGGATAGAGGAGAGTCTGCCTGCCTCCATGCGGCAAAAGTATGGCCTTATCGGCCTTTATGATGCCCTTCGGGGCCTTCATTTCCCCGGCAATATGGAGGAAATAAAGGCGGCGCGGCAAAGGCTGGCCTTTGAGGATACGCTGATGTTCAGCCTTACGCTGTCTATGATGCAGTATAGCCTGCCGAAACGGGAGCAGCCGCTGAAGCTGGAGGGAACGGTGGGAAGCTTTATAAAGCTTTTGCCCTTCGAACCAACCAACGCCCAGCTCAAAGCTATGGAGGAGATACGGCGCAATCTTGCGGGCGAACGGCTCATGAACAGGCTGCTTCAGGGAGATGTGGGCAGCGGCAAGACCGCCGTAGCGCTTTATGCCATGTATGCGGCTATGAAAAACGGAAAGCAGGCGGCCCTTATGGCGCCTACCGAAATACTCGCGGCACAGCACTACACAACGCTCTGCAAGATTTTCGGAGCAGAAAATGTGGCATATTTAAAGGGCGGAATGAAGAAGGCCGAGCGGGAGGCGGAGCTTGCGCGCATAGCTACGGGCGAAGCAAAGGCCATAACGGGCACGCACGCGCTTTTACAGGGCGATGTGGAGTTTCACGATCTGGGGATGGTGATAACGGACGAGCAGCACCGATTTGGCGTAAAGCAGCGGGCGACTATCGGGGCCAAGGGCAGCGCAGCGGATGTGCTTATAATGAGCGCCACGCCTATACCCCGCACGCTGGCGATGATACTTTACGGAGATCTGTCGGTATCCTGCATAGACGAGCTGCCGCCGGGCAGAAAACCTGTGGCCACGCGCCTTGTGCCGGAGCACAAGCGGCAGGATATGTATAAATTTATAGAGGAACAGGCGAAAGCCGGACAGCAGGCGTATATCGTATGTCCGCTGGTAGAGGGCAGCGATTCCATGGATGACGTGCAGAGCGCCGTGGAGCTTTATGAGGAGCTTAAGAAGCAGCTCAGCGTTCCCGTGGGGCTGCTGCATGGGCAAATGTCCAACGCCGCCAAGGAAAAGGCAGCAGAGGCCTTCCGCCGCGGTGAAACAGGAGTGCTGGTAGCTACTACTGTTATAGAGGTAGGTGTGGACGTTCCAAACGCCACGATAATGGCAATAGAAAACGCGGACAGGTTCGGCCTTGCCCAGCTGCATCAGCTTCGGGGCAGGGTGGGCCGAGGCGATAAGCGGTCCTATTGCTTCTTATTGAGCGGGGACAGCAGCGAAGCGGCGCAGCAGCGGCTATCTACGCTTGTCAAGACAAACAGCGGCTTTGAAATAGCCGAGACTGACCTTCTGATGCGTGGCCCCGGCGAGTTCCTGGGCAAAAAGCAGCACGGCATTTCGGAATTTGCGGCGGCAAGTCTGGCCATGGACATAAGCGTCATGAAGGAGGCAAAGGACGCGGCGGAGGAGATACTGTCAGACAGGCAGGCCATGGCGGAGGCTTCGCCGCTGATACACAGAGCGTGGAGCAGGCTGGAGGCCATGGAGGGCGAGATAGCCCGAAATTAGAGTTGATTCAAAAAAATTAAAAAACATATATTGTCATTCATATTCCTTACCCTTTCCGGGGATATTAAGACCATAAACCGAAGGAAAGGAGGCGGAAAACAGAATGGCACGCAGCAATAAGATAGTAGTACCCGATGCTAAACAGTCACTGGACAACTTCAAGATGGAAGTTGCGCGTTCTCTGAACGTAAACCTTAAGCAGGGTTACAATGGCGATATCAAGGCCAGGGACGCGGGCTCCGTTGGCGGCGAAATGGTAAAACGCATGATAGAATACGCCGAGAACAACATGAACGGCAACATGATGCGATAATTTAAAAGGGCAAAAAAGGGACGCGGAAAATCTCCGCGTCCCATGCTTTTATTTGCTTCTTATATTATCCCGAGGAAATGCAGTATGCTCTGCCATATCGTCATATCGCCGGTCTTGGGGGGTATGACTATCACGGGAACGGGGGTAGTGGTGGGATGCCAGTGACCGCCGCCGCCATTGCCGCCGCCGGGGGTGTGGTTGTCGTTATTCTTCCACTGGGCAGTGTATGTCACATTGTCGGTAACGGTATCAGTCACAGCGGGAGTCCAGCCGGTGAAAGTATATCCGCTGCGGGAAGGTGTGCCATTGAAAGCGGGGGTCGGGTCGCCCCTCTTAACACGTTGCACTTGATTCGCAAACGCTGCGCCGCCTACACCGTCCGTATAGGTAACAATATAATATGTTTCCTCCGGCACGGTTTCGCACGTTACTTTGAAAACTACGGGCATACCTGTAGCAACCTTCCACTCATCGTTAGTACTGTCATACTTCAGCGTCACGGTCTTGTTGCCCTCGCCCGCTGCAAGGGTATGGTTAGTGCCGGTTACGTCAGCATTATATTCCTCAACGTACTTTTCAGGCTTTACGGTAATTTCGCAGGTATAGCCCTTTTCCTTATCACCGCTCACCTCACCGACATCATAGCTGCCTTCTATGGGGTCGTATCCCTTTTCCGGGTGTTTCGGATCAGTATTAGCAATACATTGCACCTTTATTTTGTTTATCAAATCGAAAATTACACCTTCCCCGGGTTTATTGGGTACAGTGGGTTCAACGGTTTCGCACTTAACGGTGAAAGTAACCGGCAGTTTACCCTCGGTGTAGCTCCACTTATTATTCGCGGTGTCCCAATTAAGAGTTATCGTGTAGTTTTCGGGCCCTACAAGCGTATGCCCTGAGTAGTACAGTGCATTATATGAATCTACATATCCGCCCGGCAATACCTCGATTGTGCAGGTGTATCCGTCAGCCTCATTACCAGTAACTTCTCCTACCTTGCAGGAAAACCAGTTGAAGCCAAACGTCTTTTCTTTATGGGTTTCCGGTACCGTCTCACACTTTACCTTTACTGCCGCGTCAAAATCGGTCAATCCGGGAATTGCAGGAGTGTTTTCGGGTTCGGGCTTTGTCGGTGGCTCGTCTGTGGGCGGCTGCGTGGTTTCGCACTTTACATTGAAAACGACAGGAACGTCGCTGACAACTTCCCATTTGCTTTCATTCCATTTAAGGTTTATCGTGCCGGTCGAGGATCCATCAAGCTTATGATTTACATTAATGCTTGCATTGTAATCATTAACATATTTTTCTGACTGTACCGTGATCGTGCAGGTGTAATTTCCGGAAGTCGTGTCCTTAGTTACATCGCCTATTGTAAAGCTGCCGTTGATAAGGCCGTATGTATTGTCGGCATGGGAGGTGTTGGTAGTGCAATGTACCTTTACAGCGTTATTACCAACGATTCCGGGTATATCATTAGCAGTAGGCTTGGTCGGCTGGGGGTTAGGGTTTTTAGCAACGAGGTAAATTGTAGTGCCCTTATTGCAGGCTGTTGTCCCACTTTTGTTGAGGGGCCAAACTGTTGGATTAGCGCTGGATTCCTTTGACCAGCCAACGATTTGATAGCCGGAATTGACGGTAGCGCTATCCGCCGCTGCCTTAATATCACTTATGGCTATAGTGTGGTTATTATAGGCAGTATCACTATGATTCGTTAAGTATTGGCACACAAATTGAGTTTTTTCGCTGGCGCCGTAATTATAACCAATATTAAATTCATCGCCAACGTAAAGCACCGTAAATCTTACATCGATTTTGTGTCCGGTATTCAACGTCGCAAATGCGGTTGTCGGTATCATGCACAGCACCATGATAAGCGCCAGCATGAGTGCAAGTGATTTTTTCATTTGAGTTTCCCCCTTCTTTCTTTTGTTCTTAATGATTTTTAGTGAAAAAATAACAAAAAATACCGCTATGGTTATCCCATAACGGTACTAATTATTATCCCGGGGGTCGCTAAAAAAGCAGAGCTTACCCTGCCTGCCTGCCTGCCTGCCTGCCTGCCTGCCTGCCTGCCTGCCAAAATTATAGACCGCTCAGACATTTTAATGTCAACCCCTCTTTCGCGTTTTTCGGCAAAAACCCTTCCGCCGATACCTTTATATTATATATGATAACATCGCGTTCCAGATAATGCAACAGCGGCAATACATTTCCAATGATATTTTCACAAAAACTGCGCAGATTATTACTACACCAAGCGGGCAAGGAGGTGAAAAACACAATGGCACGCAGCAATAAGATAGTAGTACCCGACGCCAAGCAGTCCCTGGACAGCTTTAAGATGGAGGTGGCCAATTCCCTGAACGTAAACCTGAAGCAGGGCTACAACGGCGACATCAGCGCGAAGGAGGCCGGCTCCATAGGCGGCAACATGGTAAAGCGCATGATCACTTATGCAGAGAACAACATGAACGGCAACATGATGAAGTAAATTATTCACCGTGAGAAATTCCTTTCAAAACGGGCGCGGCTTTTGCGCCCGTTTTTCGCGTGTATAGAATGCGGTCCCGCCGATTGTCGAAAAAAGTGGTAAAAAGATAACATTATGGCAAAAGATTGCGAAAACATAAATACTTTGGCAAAATATAGAAAAGCAACGAACGAAGCAGCACAAAGGAGGAATAACCATGAAGGTATCGGATTTCGTTGAAGGTAAATTGATGGAAATTGGCGCCACACCGGAATATACTGGTTATAAGTATCTGGTATGCGCCATAGTAATGTCGATGCAGAACGAGTATCTTTTGAATAACGTAACTACCAAGATGTACCCGGCGATAGGAAAGCGCTATGGCGTGAGTCCTGCCAGCATAGAGCGAAGCATACGCACTGTGATATCTGCCATATGGTACGATGGTGATCCGGAGCTCCTGCGTAAGCTTATGGGACGCAGCTATCCGGTGCAGCCGGGCAATGCGAAGTTCATAGGCATAGTAAGCAGGCGTCTGTCCTTCTATTGCCGCCGCAATGCGGAAACGAGCAAAATAAGCGGGCAGGCCAACATATAGAATAAAATTGCATTGCAAACCCCCGAATTTTATGCTACAATCTCCTGGTATGAGCCGGTGTGTTGGAATTGGCAGACGAGGAGGACTCAAAATCCTTTGCTGGCGACAGCGTGTGGGTTCGAGTCCCACCACCGGCACCAAGAAAAATACCCCCGAATGGGGGTATTTTTCTTGGTAATAGTAAAAGAGGGACTCGAAGCCGCGACCCGAAGGGGAAAATCGCGCCGGTGACGCGATTTTAGCGGCCGGGAAATCGTGTCAGGCTGGACTGTACGGCGCGGAGCGCAAGCAGGCCGATGCCGATGACCGATTTCGAGTCCCACCACCGGCACCATGACGGTGTACAAAAAAGATATGTACCTGAAAAAGCCCAGACGTTGTCTGTGCTTTTTCATTTCTATAGCGCGTTCGCGACGCGAATGGTCTGCTGTAGATATTTTGGGAGGAATAAACGCTTCTATCCGCAAATTTGACACATAGTTCTCAATTTACCTTATCTCCTCCCTCTGGAGAATACAGGCTGTAGGGTGAAAAACCACGTTTTGTGTTTGAGAAGGCCGCACCTGCCGCCCGCCCGTTAATAAAGAAAAGATTTATTCCGATCAACAATAGGGCCGGATGACTTGGCCGGTGAGGGCATTCTCTTTGACTTATTATCTATATTGGGAATAATGAATGATTTGTTATTGTTTTTTCAGATTATCAGCTCTGTTGACTGATAATATTCTCATTGTTATACTCTGCATGGTTAAATTTATAACTATTCTGGAGGATAATCAATAAAAAAGCTCATATCCATTATTATGGTAACTGTCATGGTGCTGTCCATGTCAGCCTGCGTAGCTCCTGTAGCTCAAGAGGCAGCTCCAGCTGAGGAAAAGGCCGTTTTTACCGGAAAGTACATTGTAAACGCTCAGTATGTAATGGATCACATGAAGGATGAAAACGTTCTCATAGTGGATGCCCGCGGTGAAGACGCCGCCAAGGGCGGCACCGTCGAGGGCGCCGTCGCGGTTATATGGCAGCAGTTTGCCTCCGTTTCCGACGGAGCAGCCGGCGATCCGATGTGGGGTACTATACTCGACACCGACCGACTCAGTGCTGCGCTCAGCGCCGCAGGCATTTCCCAGGATAAGGAGATAATACTATTCGCCACCGCGCAGAATGGCTGGGGTGACGATGGACGTATACTTTGGGAGCTGGTCGCTGTCGGTTTTCCGAATGTCAAGATGGTAGACGGCGGCTATGATGCTTTGGTTGCAGCAGGTGTTCCTACAGTGAAGGGCGCTGCCGCTTATACCCCGGCCGATGTCACCGTTACCGCTATTGATGAAACTCACGTGATAAATGCCGACGCTCTTGTTGTCGACTATGACAGCTTCAAGGTAGTAGACGTCCGCGCCGATGAAGAATATGACGGAGGCACTCTTTATGGCGAGGTCAAGGGAGGCCATCTGCCTGGGGCGATTCACATTCGCTTTACCGATCTTTTCAACGAGGACTGCACTCTCAAGAGCAATGATGAAATAAGCGCCATGTTTGAGGAAGCCGGCATTGCCAAGACCGATAAGATAGTAACCTACTGCACCGCCGGTATCCGCTCCGCGTACATGCAGCTCATTCTGGAAATGTGCGGCTTTGAGAACTCCATGAACTACGACGAATCCTACTATCGCTGGTGCGCCTGCCAGGATGTAGAGTGATTTAGCAGATACACCTAATGGCCGCCATATGGCGGCCGTTTTTAAAGCACAAAGGGAAAAAATATGTCTAAAAGAAGATGTATAACGGTTCTGCTCTGCTTGTTAACTGCTTCTGTGGTCACTGCGTCATTTTTCCTTATCCCAGAATTCCAGAGCCTGCTGATGCTCTTTTCCCAGCGCAGCGTTCAGTCGCTTCAGGGGGCCATAAACGCATCCGCATTTCCGTTTTTTTATGCCGCTTTTCTTTCCTTCATACAGCGCTTTCTCTGCTGGTTCCCTCCCAGGCAGATAATAGCCGCTGTCTTCTGCCTCGGTATTTTCCCCGGAATGGCTGCCTCCCTCGCGGGCGGTTCAGCAGCATGCCTGCTATGCTATTTCATGGGGAAACTTTTACCTGTCCGGCTGAGAGAGAAAAGGCTTTCAAAGAATATAAAAGGCTTTTCGGCCTTTGCCATTGGCCTGGGTGTAAGCATGACGTTTTTGGGGTATTCAGGACCTGCATGCTTACTATTGGGTGCGCTCCGTTTATCATCGCCTGCGCTTATATGGGGCTGCTTTATCGGAATGCTTTCCGAGGTTGCAGCGTATTCTCTTTTATGCAGTCCACACAGCTCGTTTTTACCGAATAATGTATTAATCATATTTAGAGTAGCAGGTGTGGTGCTTCTATGTGCGGCTTTAATATCTGCGGCTCGGAAATACTCCGACATCTGACCTTGTAATGTTGCCCCTGCAGTTTATTTATATTGTCGATAACAGAGCAACCAATATCTATTTAACATATTGGTCAAAGGGCAGGTTTTTTATTATGCTTTTATACGGGGGAGTATATTATGGGTGTTTTTTTAAAAAAACACAGGATGGCGTTTACCCTGCCCGGCTGCTGCGCAGCGCTCACGCTGTTGTACATGGCCGCCTTTTCCGGAGTATCCGCCGAGGGTGTGCGGGACGCTTTACTGCGATATGGCGACCTGGCTCCGGTGATATACATGTTGCTGTTTTATGTGCTGCCCGCATTTTTCTTTCCGGTGGCTGTGCTTGCCTTCGCAGGCGGGCTGCTGTTCGGACTGCTGTGGGGCAGCGTATATACTTTCATAGGCGCGGTAATAAACTGTGCGCTGATGTTCTTCCTGGCGCGCCGCATAGGCCGGGAAAAGATACGGGCGCTGGTACAAAGGAAACTGCCTTCGGTATGGCAGGCCCGGCTGAAAAAGGCCGGAGGGCGGAAAGGCTTCCTGCTGCTGATAATACTGCGCCTGATACCGGCGGTGCCCTATAACCTTATTAATTATGCCTTTGGCCTTACGGAAATGCCTTTTGCTGCGTATGTGCTGGGCTCCGCCATAGGCATAATACCCGGCACGCTGATATTTATAAATATAGGCGACAAGGCGCTGGACGTGACGTCGCCATCCTTCTGGATCGCCTTAGGGCTTCTTGTGCTGCTGCTGCTGGTCGTAACGGCGTTCATGAGCAAAAAACTGTTTCCAAACAACGACAAAGATACGAACGGAGAAGTTACTGAATATGGAAAAGACAAATAAAAATAGCAGACTAAAATGGTGTGTTTTGGGCGTCTTGATAGCGCTTTGCGTAATTTATTTCGCGGTGCCGTCTGTAAACGCATATGATTACTTCCTATTAGGAACACTGTAAATACAAGGCTTTTCGGAGCCTGC